>SXGQ01063573.1_pt1 | contig 10270 bp, 16 predicted proteins | sample 3178371 | NCBI WGS metagenome assembly SXGQ01 (sample SAMN11356859, study PRJNA531348) | freshwater metagenome | isolation source: freshwater sample F1-20 | place: China: Fuxian Lake, Yuxi | collected 2017-12-25 | reverse complement strand
TGGGTCGTCAAACTCGTAACCAAAAAACTCCAAGTCAAAAAGGTGATTTTTTCTAACTATCTCTTTGGTTTCCTCATCATAAAAATGTCGGTAATCATTTACCGTAAATTCATTACCTGACTTATTTGTGTGGGGAAGATAAACATCTTCTAAATTCAAATGTGAAACAATTTCGTAAAAATCATCCTCGACGTTCTCAAACCTCCCAATGTAGTCAATTAGTAAATCACCATTGTCGTCCATAAAGAACATCACCTGAGGTGGTCTATTGACGTAATAGGACGTTCCTAATTGGTTTACTCGATTACTCTCAGGGATGTGTGAGTTATCATCATAACAATGGAGCTTAGACATGATGGGTTCCCTATTGTATCTCCACTTAACCCATTCCTTAAAGTCCATTCTGATTTCATGATTCTTAACAAAAAATTTCCATGTTGAAAAAACCAAATCATATGGGTTTCTGACAAAAGCAAATTTGAAAAACTTTTCGTAATCCTCAGGTGGAAAGTAATCTTTGTATTGTTTGGCTATTGCGTGTGGACTTGTCCTGTATTTGAAATCTTGATAACAGTACAACGCTTCCTCGATACTCGTACCGGCAGTTTTAGGAATATGGATAAATAAAAAGTGGGGGTCAGTAGAAATTACCATACCGAATAATTTAAACAGGAACTTTGGAAATTGAATATTTTATTCTGTCCCACTCTTCAGGAAATATTTCTTCAAGAGCCTCAACCATATCCAAAGTCATTTTCATTTTTTGTTCTTCGTGTTCTTTTAGTTTGAATTTATCTTTAAGAGCCCAAAGATGAAATATACCTTTATCATCCATTCTTTCATAATCAAAAAATTCTAAAACATTACAATCGAATGCTCTGTCCATTATACTATCCATAGTGTATCCGTTGTTGATACACCAACTATAAAACATCCTCTGTTCTGAAAATAATACGTAAGCAAATTGTTTTACAGGTTTTGGAATTGGCACCCAATTATCTAAAACGAATTTATCAATCCACCTCATAAATTCTTTATATGCATCAACATTATTCACACCAAGAATCGAAGTATTAACCGCAGCATTGTGAAATTCAAATCCCTTAAAAAAATCTCTGAACTCTTTCTGTTTGTGGAAATCAAAGTACTGAGTTTTTTTACTATCTACGACTTCGTAATGTGCAAAAACAAAATCTGTATTATAATCTTTGAGTGGTTGACGGGTAAATAAATCCAAATCAATATTATAAAAAGGTTCAGTCTGTAATGAATTAATATACATCTTTGAGTATGACCAAAACTTATCGTGGTTGACATTTTTAGGAATGGACCTCATAGTCACGTTATCAACTTCATCCCATAACCAAAGTAAATCCATGTTCTTAACTTTGGTGTGAAAGTTATCATCACAATAAAGCTTTATGTTACCATGATATTTTTTCCAAAAAAGACAAGACAGAGATAAAGTTAAAACTTCATATGCCCTCATATCTAATATTGAGGAATAGATATCCCTTACGGGTGACGAAAAGGCCACATGGTGTCCGTTCATTGATTGTAACCTTTTTGGTCTATTTTTGTTTGCCAGGGCTCAAAAGTACTTCTTTGGTCTCTTGGAACCCACAATGGGTGACCTTCCAATGAATTATGTCTAATTTCAATCCAATTAGGGACTAATTTTCTCTGATAATTCTCCCAAATGTGGTAAGTTAGGTCTTCTATGGATAAATGAAGGTAATCCATAGCCTCAGGAAAGTCTTTTTCGATGATTTCGTTGTAAATTGTGGACTCATAAACGTAAGTTTGCTCACGAATAAACGGATTTCTCTTAGTATAACCCTGAATTTCTTTAACATCTTTATACATAAAAACAACCAAAGTATCCTTCAAAAGGTCCGCAATACGATGTAAATGGGCCGAATTTGACGGTGCAAACATCGCAAATTGGTCATTTATGTGTTTTTTATGAAACCATCTGATACCCATTTCAGGTAAATCGTAGTTTTCTAGCCTCCAAGGGTGTTCTGCACGAGCATGTGGCAACCCAAAATCGGTCGAAATGACCTCAGTTGTTATTTTTGTACCTGAACCATGTGGTCCAGTGACCAAAACTTTCTTAAAATTAGATATAATTGGTTTTAATGAGGTATAATCACCCTGCCCTTCGCTAATATTCATGAATAAAGTATAATAAAATACTATTATTCATCAATATCAGTTCTTAATTTATCAAATTTGATGTTTGCATGTAAAACAACGAATACTTCAGGGAAAAAAGACCCAATTTGTTCAATAATTGTCCTTTTTATCAATTCTTGCTCACTAATAGGTAGGTATTTACCCGCATAATACACAATAAAGTTAGGATAGTGCTTGTTATTGTAGTCATTATAGTCAAAATCGGTCAATTTTATCGATAAAATGTCATTTCCGAACCTTTTAACGAGCAATTCTTGTAAATATAACTCAACAAAGTGTCTTAATTTCTCGTTCATAGGGTGTTTTCAATAAATACCCCTATTTCATGAAAACTTGGACCAAAATAATTAGAAACGCCAGTGTCAAACTAACTAATGTCTTAGTTGATATACCTTCATGAAGGATAAAATAGGTTAAAATACCATAAATTATGATTCCTATTGAAAATCCTAAGAATCTTTGAGGCCAAAGTAGTCCATCAAACGCTTTTTGACCAAAATTTGTAGCTAAAATGAATAGGTATGTAAATGGTAAACCTAAGACTGTCAGCATTAATGGATTTTTCTTAGCCCAATCCCAAAAAAACTGAGCATTTAATTGGAACCATACTCCAATTTGTCCAAGTAGAAATAAAACACAGGTGTAAAAAAGATATTTGAAATTCATTAGTTAGGGTAAATAACAATCTTATCATCAACAAAATAAATTCTCAACTCATCATTACCCCAAGGGTCATCATGGAAAACTTCAGGACACTCAAACTCATCAACTAATTCAATAAAACAATCACCACCATTATCGATTATATTTTGTATGTCAGACTCATACATCTCACTCAATGCCATGTCAGTGTACTTAATAAACCATAAAAACTTAAAGGTAGTTAGTTTATCCATCATACCAATCTGAGATGGTTCAGCAACTACTTTCCAACATGTAGTAGAATCAAAGTTATCAATTAACCATGTTTTATTTTCACGATGAAGTACTTCATAACACTGATAGACATTAGACACACCTTGATTGTCGTACCTAACATATAAGTCACCGGTTTCGATGTTGTCATTAGTAACCACAAATGGATTACCTTGTACCATAATAAGTTTAGCTGGTTTCTTTTTCATATTTTCTTGTCCTTTGATTCGTTTGTTAGTACTAAAACACTAAATAACAAAGGAATGAAAAAAATAGTTAAACCTTCCGCAAGCATAATTGATGATACCACCGCAACTATAAATGAAACAAACCCTTTGTTTGACATAATACAAAGGTAAATAAGTTTGTTAAGTAAATCAAATGATTTTTTAGAAAGGTTTTTGTGGAGGACCAAAGTGTGTTACTTCAGACGGACTAACAACATTGTAGTCACTGTTGTTGAATATAGCATAATCACCATTGTCTTTTACATACGCCATATAATCAACAGGCTTTCCTTTGTAATCTCTCATACCGTAGGTGTATATTGTGTATGATTTTCTATTACCATCCATATTTCTTCTACCGTCTTTAAGTGGTTTTACTTGGAACGATTTACCATCAATTACAACATCAATTCCATTGTATCTGTCCATAATTGAACCAGCAGGAAACGTCATAAAGTTATTTGAACCTGACTTCTCAATAAATTTTTTCAATACTTTATCTTCCGTCTCCAATCCGTTTTTGATTGATGACCACTGACGGTCAACCAATTTTTGTACAAACTCATCATCTTTTTTGAATGTGTCTATCAACCACTTTGTAACATCACCACCACCTTCTGACATGAATTTATCGTACAACATTTTTTTGATTTCTTTTTTAGTATCAAAATAATTCATAACCGACCAAGACTCATCGTTACCCATTTTTTCACCTATGGTGTGAATTCCTCTCAATCCTGGTGAAAATGTCTCATCTCTTTCCTTCCAATTGTCAGGAAAAGCTTTGGACAATGCCATTCTGATAATATGTGACTTCATCACATCATCAGGAGATTGAATATTTTTTGGGACCTGCGGGTCGATGTCTAATGTTGGTTGTGCAGTAAACAGAAACTTTTCTCCCTTAGGGTTTGTCTCAGCAAAAATATCCATAGGGATTGAAATTTGTCTTTTGGCTTTATCGTATTTTAAATCAGTTGAATAAAGTTCAAACTCTTGTCCTTGACCTTGTAAAAAAACATTTTGAGGAAAACTCTTATCGAGTTTCCCGTCTTCTATTTCAACATTGTCAAAAAACACGTACCATTTACCTGTCTTTTGACTCTTCCATGGCTTTGCTCTTCTGAATGAAACATTGACAGGACCTGATAATGAACTAGATTCACTTAATATCGTCTTTAATGTTCTAAGTAGTTTAAATAGTCCCATCTATATAAGTATTAAAAAATAATTTTGAATAACTCATCATTATAACCAAAAGTTTCCTCAAAACTTGTTTTTAGTTGTTCATTCTTTTCATACCTTCTAGAATATCTTGATGTCCTTTTATATGCTATAGATAATTTTGCTATTGTATGAGTAACATCCAATTTCATTCTTGATATATCATTTTTGAGTTCACTATTTTTAATAAATGGTTTGATTTTTTTGTTGTAAACATTTTTAGTCCACTCATCTAAGTCTTCTATACTAATTCCCCAATTCCCAATAGATAATTGACCTAATTTAGGGTCACCAATTTCTACACCAATAAATCTTTCTACTAGTTTCAAAAAATTAGAATATATCATTCTCGGATAACTTTCATTTAATTCAGGAGTTTTTAAAAACTCATCATAGTTTGGTATTATCACCATAAAATGTACTTTGTACGGTTCTTCTTCCGTAAGTCTAATTTTTATGGTGTCTGGTAAGTCTAACATCTCAATAAGTTTAGCAATTATTTTAGCAAACTTGTCAGTGAACTTTTCCTCATACTGTAGGTCAGGTATTTCATATAAATTATTATCGTAGATAAATTTACCAAAAACAGAAAGATTTCTACGACTTATTTGACTAGTGTCATACCCAATTGTTTCCAAATATTCTGCTCCAAATTTTTTATGTAGGTAACTCATTGGTAGATTTTTTGGAAGATTAGTGTTTAATTTATCCTCGACATAGTTACGTAAACTACGGAAATAAATGTCATAATAATCGTCATTATCCAAAAGATGTTTACCCTCAGCGAGCACAGATGAAACAATACGTTTCAAATCATCTTCTGTGAGTCTTACCTTCTTCATACCAATAAATACCTTGAATGGGGATTATATCTCTCTTTTTAGATAATCCATAAGTTTATTTACGATTTCCATATTTTTCTTTGATTGCTTCAACCTTTCAACTACAGTCTTTCTACTTGTTGGTCTTGGTAAAGATTTGTGTGCTTTTGCCATTTGTTATATTTTATAATAAATATTAAAAAAAGATTTTGTAGTTTAATTTATCTGACGTATATTCGTAGTATGAAAAATATGATTGTTCTCTTGGTTATGTTCATCTTCGGTGGTCAGGTTATGGGTCAGGTAATTCCTGATGAATACAAAAAACAAGATACAATTGACTTGTCAAAAACATGGAACAAGAATTGTGGTTCTAATTTGGCCGCTAAACCATATCAAATGTTTGTTATGAGCCAAGATGAAACTAAATTGTATAACCAAATTGTTTCTAAAAAATACTACACCGTTGATGGAACCAAAAAATACTACTTGTTCATTCAAGGGGTTGTAACCATAGGTAAAGTAAAATACGTTGTTTACACCGACACTTGGAATGACGAATCAGACTTCTACACTGAAAGTGACTTCGTAAAACAACAATTCAAATCTGAAAAGTAAATCATATTAACAGTAAGGTGTGATTGCAAAAACGGTATTGTCTAACGGTGCGTAACTACCAATTTTAATTGATGGTGTCTGTTGCATGTTAACATTCAATGGATATCCTTCAGGATATGTTACAATCTTAGGTGATTTAGTAAACACATCTTTAAGTACTGCTGAGTTTGCGTTGAATACTTTTATTGTCAATATATTGTTTGTACTTACTAAATCGTCATATAATTTTTTCAATGGTGGTGTAAGATTTGACTGTTGAGCTTTCAGTATGTTAGACAATACAGCACCTGTCTGACCTTGGTAGTTGGCACCCGAATTGAAGTATTTTAAGATGTAGTTTTGATAACCATTTATTAGTTCAACACCTTGAAACGCTTGTGAATTTGGGTAAAGGTGGTATTTCAACGCCAACTCTAATGGGTATTGTTGAACTTGGTATGCTTCACCTTCTTTTTCTTTTACGAAAAACGGTGGAGAAACTCTTTTACCTGTTTCGTCCATAAGAATTGGTCTATCAGGTATTGTGTATGCTTGATATTTAACTCCTTTGATTTTCGCATTTAATAATAATTCTTCTCTATAAACAAATTCAAAATCCGGAGCCATACCTTTAGTTCCTTTTACCGATAAAGGAGTGTTACACTTCAAAGTTTTTCCTACACCTTCTAAACTCATACTAACGTATTGTTCTTTTTTGTACTGTTCTAATTTAGAAGGGTCGTTTTGGTCACCCGGTTTGTAAGGTGTTTTACCAATAACAACTTCACCAATATTTGGCACTACTATTTTTAACTTTTGACCCGCAATCAAATCGGAGTATACGTCATTCAAAATGTCAGAAATAGTTTTAGCCCTTGCAAGTGCTAAAGAACCTTTTTGTTTGAATTCTGCAGGATTTGTTACCTGTGATTCACCAGCGTCAATTTTTGCAGTAAACTTAGCTTTATCTTGACTATTCATAAAATCAACAACCGATTGTTTATCTTTTTCTATCGCTTGTCTAATCTTACCACTTTCATCTTGATATTTTCCTAAATCAAACAAAGAACCATAATTTCTTGGTTTGAATGTTGCTGATGTATAAACAGATGGTTGAGATTGAGCTTGTTCTTTAAGAACTTTTTTCACTATTCTTTTTAAATCGGCTTCGGTGATTTTAACAACTTTTTTCATTATAAAAATATTTTAACTATAAATACTACAAATCAACTAAAATTTAACCATGTTGTAACAATATACTTATCTGACGATTCAGGAACTAATCCTCTGTGTACGAATGGAAAACCTGCTGGATGACACAACACAGAACCCGCTTTAGGTGTGATGAATTGTTGTCCGTATAATATTTCAGTTTCACCACCTTTCTCAACATCATTTAGGTACAGGATGAATACAAACTGTCTAATACTGTTTTGTAGTGTGTCCGCCTCCCAATGATATCCATTGTAATGACCTTTACCCATATCATACTTCTGCATCTGTAGATTGTAATATGTGGTATCGTTATTCACCAACATAAAGTGATAAGGTTCAAATCTATTCTGAAATGGAAGAGAGTCTAACGATTCTTTTACCACCATATTAAAACCATCACAAATCTCTGTGACATATTTTTCAAACATTGGAAAATCCATCAAATCAATATCTGAGGAATTTTTAATGTCGTGATTTACGCCTGAACCACTTTGTCCTGCGTTATGTAATTCAGGAACTGATTCAAAATCCTTGATTAAATTATCACAGAATTCTTTAGTGAAAACTTTTTCTTTAACATATACGAAATCCTTCAAATCCATACTGAAATAATACTTTGCTTATTTATTTAATAAATATTAAGTATCCACTTATCCCAATTACCAACTAAATTTAAGTTATGGCACAATCAATAGAAGACAAATCACGTATCTACAATCAACTTATGTACGATTACGACCAACTAAGCAATAAGATTGCAGATATTAAATCAGAGAACTTTGAGTTGTCACCAAAGAATGAGAAAGATATTTTTGAACTTAAAAAAATTCAAAATGATATCATGCTCAGGATTCAAAGAATGATGTAATCAGTCTTTGTAACCGTTCATAATTACATCATCAATTCTTGTCTGAGGTTGTTTTTCATAACCCCACGTTTCCTTGATACCATCTCTGATGATATGGTCAGCCATCATTAATGAATGTAACTCACAATATTTAGTTTCTTTTATTCCATTATTAATTACATCATCAACATGATGTTCTTGTTTTGCAACCTCAAATTTATATATCTTTTCACCCCGAATGTCATAGCGACCTAAAAACCCACCAGGTGTTGTTTCTTTCACCCCATTTTGGATAATGTCATCCAATCTTTCATCACCATCCTCCCAATCACCATATTCTGTATATTTTACCCCATTTTTAATGGTGTTTTCAACCGGATACGAATCAGTGGATATTTGGCATTTGGTGTCTTTCACCCCATTTTGAATAACGTCTTCAACCCACATCAGGTCAAATCCATATCCATCCACGGAGTCCGTGTGTTTCACGGGATTGATTATTGTATTTTCAACCCACTCGGTGATGTAATGTTGATTTTCAACAACATCTAAAGACAAAAGTTTCATAATGTTTTGAAAAAAATAATAGTTATACCACAGAGTACCCTCTTTGGTTAACTCAATTACCCATTTTTTTTCTTCTGTAAAAATTAACCATGTCGAACCGTTATGTGTATAACGCTCAACATTTTTGGTATTTTTATTAAAGCAGGAATTAATTATTTCCTTTAAGTCTATTGCCATGATAAGGCAAATGTAGTAAAAAAGTTTTACTTAACCAAATACTGAGTACAACTCTTCCTTGTCGTCTTCGTCCAAGGATTCCCACCAATCAGGTTCTTCAATATCACTAAGGTGAAATCCACCATCAATATCAAGATTACCGTTTAAAAAGACAGGGTAAGATATTCCTGACCTTTTGGATGTTGCGTATGCGCCACCGTGAGTCAGGATAAATTTTGTTGGTGGTTTTTTCTCACCATCTTTTGTTTTAGTATCTTCTTTGAAATCGGTCCAATCTTTCGAAGTATTTCTTTCTTGATATACGCTTTCTGATGAGACTGAATCATTGAATCTCATTGTAACATTGAAATCCGTTGCCCCACCGATATACTTAATGGCTTGCCATAACATACTCTTTATAATTCTCTTTGGGTCCAAGTATCTTTCAGGGTCCCATCCGTCTGAGTTTGGGTTTCTAACAATCTCAGGTAGATTACCTTTGACATTTATAAGAATACCGTACTTTGTTGTATCAACATCAAAAGAGACATCCTTACCAATATCCTCTTTGACTTTTTTGGTAATGAGTCCGTTTAATAATTTTGATAATGATGTTATTAGTTCCATAATTAATTTTTCTTGAAACTATTTGTTCCATCAGGTTTTACAAAGTATCTATCAATCACGTCTCTATTATTTAACACATTAGTTAAACTGATAAAGTCTTTGTTTTCATCACCCCAACTTGATTTCATTAGTACCACATCTGAGTGTGGTATTATAATCGCATCCACATCATTAACATCTGACTTAAGGAATGCATATCTCCTGTGATTACCATCTACAACAACATACTTAGAATTGTCGTATGGATGTTGAATGACTTTGATTGGTGGTAACTGCGCCCCATCATTAATTGATTGAATCATATTCTTGATGTTGTCACTTGTTTCCATATATGACGTATCTTTGAATGGTTCATTCGGTAAAGTATCAGTTACAGGTATTTTCTGTATGGGTCCTATGTACTTATCTGCGTATTCACTCCCACCACCATCGGAAAATATTTCTACAGGTTGGTTGGTGATTACCTCCTCATTGATAATCCCCATCATTTCTTTAATCCTTAATATGTTTTCTTGTAGGTTCATATTGTATAATTATCTATTTCTTCACCTTTCATTTTTATAGAGTCAATTACTTGTTGGTATTTTTCTTCATCCCAATTACTTTGTGTATATTGAACATATGGAATACATTCAATAAATGGTCTATCAATCGCCTCTTTTCTCCACGAATTAAGTTCCAACTCTTCATCTGTAAGGTTAAGAAGTGTTATTACACTACAATCACCCTCCCAATTTGGTTTTGTGACCCCTCCTTGTCCGTCACCTGGTTCTGTGACAAATATAATTCCATCATCCACAAGTTTTTGTATATCAAATGTTAAACGAGAATTATCCATTCCCATCATTTCTTTAATCCTTAATATGTTTTCTTGT
>SXGQ01264352.1_pt1 | contig 10271 bp, 9 predicted proteins | sample 3178371 | NCBI WGS metagenome assembly SXGQ01 (sample SAMN11356859, study PRJNA531348) | freshwater metagenome | isolation source: freshwater sample F1-20 | place: China: Fuxian Lake, Yuxi | collected 2017-12-25 | reverse complement strand
CCATCCAGCTAAGGGTGAAATTTTCTATACCCTGAAAGGCTCAATTTGCTTTGGTACTTCCTGTTTTTTCCTAAAATAACTAAGAAAGGAAGTATAAGTTAGAGGCTATTTCAAAGCCTTATGTTAAAAAAAAAGAACCCCTCCGGAGAAAAAAATGCGACTCTCTTTCGACCGGATTGGGGCTCTATTGGTCAACTCAATCATTCACCAACACACAAAAGTAAAATGAAAAACCATGTTATTCTACTAATTGGACTTCAATTCTCATGGGTTCAACTGGGAACTGCTCAAAACAAAGGAAATGAGACTGTTTTTTTGCAGCTAGATCCACACTTTAAAGAAAGCGATGTCAAAAAAAATTTTCTTACCCTTAAAGAAAGGTCGTCTTTCCAGAAAGATGCCTATTCAACTACTAGTGCTACTTCAAGTTTGGCTGAACTTAAAACAGCCATTGGTACGGAAAACCAAACTTTCAATTTAGACTCACTCCCTTCTTCTGAAAAAGTGGATGAAGATGATGAGAACGGGAAACTATCCATTTCAGGATATTTTGATTCCTACTACTTCACCAATTTTAATAATCCTGCTTCAAGGGATAATATGGGTGTTTCGGGTGTAGGGAGGGGCTTTGACAGGAAAGTGGATCAATTTGCGCTGGGCATGGTTCAAACCCTATTTACCTATACAACTAAAAAATCGGAGATGGTGGTGGATTTGGCTTATGGTCCAAATGCGCAATATGGGAATTATGGGAATGTCCCTACCGCTTTTCCTGCTTATGGCTACCAATTTGGAAAGGAGGATTTATTTTCTGCACTAATCATCAAGCAGGCCTATTTCAACTATCATGTATCCGATAAATTATCCTTAACACTAGGTCAATTTGGAACTCACATTGGGTATGAATACATCGATGCTCCGTTAAACTTTTTTTATTCGATCAATCACACCTTCAATAGTGGAATCCCCTTCTATCACACAGGACTGAAATCAACCTACAAATTCAGTGATGCTGTTTCACTAATGCTTGGAGTTGTGAATGGGTTTGATTATGTACAAGACAATAACCGAGCAAAAGGCTTGATTGGGCAGCTTTCCCTGAAGCCCACAGAAAATCTTAGTATTTACCTCAATTACATCAATACCAACGAATCCAGTGCGGATGCCTTGGGTAAAACTCCCGAAGGCAAATTCCTGGTCTATGACTTGAATGGAGCGTATCAGCCCACCGAAAAATTCACTATCGGGTATTGGTTTATGTGGGGAGCACAAAAAGGTTCTTTGGGTTCTCCTGGTACATTTATCCCTGCTGACGGTGATGTAAGCAATACTAAATCTTGGTATGGAGCAAATCTCTACTTGACCATGGCTCTCACGAATAGGGTGGATCTTGGACTAAGAGCAGAACATTTCAACAATGAAGATGGGGCAAGGGGGCTGAGAAATTTTGATAATTTAAAAAATACCTACATCGGTACTTCCGCCAATACGCTAACATTTACAACAAACATCAAACTAATTGGCGATAACCTTCTTTTGAAACCTGAGATTAGAATCGATCATTTTAAAAAATTGGATGACAGTGGGTATGAAGAAAAATCTCAGCAATTCATGGATTCGAAAGGCTCCTATTCAAAAAATAGTCAGGCTACCTTAGGAGTTGCGGCTATTTACAAATTCTAAGTAATTCCCTATTCCAGGTAGTTGTCTTTAGAGGTACAAAAAAAATCGTGGCAGCATTTCCTTGAAAAAAATGAGAGAGGCTGCCACGAATTTTATTTTCTAATCCAGGTTTCTTACAACTCCTGCTCGCGTTCGAGCATCAAAATCGCGCCTTGGGAGACGATAAAGTACTTTTCTCCTTCGTAGACCACTTCATGAGCTCCGTTGAGTAAAAATATAGCCAAATCCCCTTCTTTCGCTTGAAGTGGGACATAGCGCGTTTTTTCCTCTGTCTCCATCCAGGGTTCCTGGTCTTCCATGGGCAGGGGAATAGGATATCCTGGACCTGCTTTGATGATGTACCCTTGCTACACTTTTTCTTTTTCCTGCACCCCAGGAGGGAGGTATAATCCAGATCCGGTTTTCTCGTGCGGCTTTTTTAGCCGAATCAAAACCCGATCTCCCACGATGATTAGCTTTTTCAATTTGTTGTCGGCAGTCAATTGCATGCGTTTCTGGTTGAATGAAAGAAAGGCCAAGAGTCACGACGAATAGATCTTGATTCTTGGCCCTTAAATTAAAGCAATCACCTAGCTCGGAAAGGTGCTGCTTGTAAAATTTATTTTTTGTCTTCGCTTACTTCTTCGTAGTCCACATCAGACACTCCTTCACCAGTAGTGCTATTGCTAGCTCCATCTTCTGGACCTGCTGATGCACCCTCGCCTTGGCTTGCAGCATACATTTCTGTAGAAGCTGCTTCCCAGGCACTGTTTAGGTTGGCCATAGCTGCATCGATACCTTCTAGATTTTTGGATCCATGCGCTGACTTTAGGGCGTCCACAGCGGCGCTGATGTTCGCTTTGTTTCCTTCGGAAAGCTTGTCGCCGTATTCTTTCAGCTGCTTTTCAGTTTGGAAAATCAAGCTATCCGCTTGATTTAGTTTTTCGATGGACTCTTTCTCGAGCTTGTCCGCAGTGGCATTGACTTCTGCCTCACGCTTCATGCGCTCGATATCCTCTGCGGATAGGCCAGAAGAAGCTTCAATTTTGATCTTCTGCTCCTTGCCAGTACCCTTGTCCTTGGCAGACACATTCAAGATTCCGTTTGCATCAATGTCGAAGGTCACCTCAATTTGTGGTACACCTCGTGGTGCAGGTGGAATATCCGAAAGCTGGAATCTACCGATGGAACGGTTGTCCTTTGCCATTGGGCGCTCGCCCTGAAGGATATGCAAGTCTACGGCTGGCTGGTTATCCGCTGCAGTTGAGAATACTTCTGACTTTTTGGTAGGAATGGTGGTATTGGATTCGATCAACTTGGTGAATACTCCACCCATGGTTTCGATACCAAGGGAAAGTGGAGTCACGTCTAGAAGTAGGACATCCTTCACCTCACCCGTCAATACCCCACCTTGGATAGCCGCTCCAATAGCGACCACCTCGTCAGGATTCACTCCTTTGGATGGTTTTTTACCGAAAAACTTTTCTACTTCTTCCTGGATTTTAGGGATACGGGTAGAGCCGCCCACTAAGATCACTTCGTCAATATCTGCTGCAGTCATGCCAGCATCTTTCAAAGCCTTGATACAAGGATCCATGGATCGTCTGACCAAGGTTTCGGAAAGCTGCTCAAACTTCGATCTACTCAAGTTTCGAACCAAGTGCTTTGGACCTGTTTGGGTAGCAGTGATGTAGGGCAAGTTGATTTCGGTGGAGGCCGAACTGGAAAGCTCAATTTTTGCTTTTTCAGCTGCTTCCTTCAAGCGCTGAAGGGCCATTGGATCTTGTCTTAAGTCGATCGACTCTTCAGTTTGGAATTCAGAAGCCAACCAGTCGATGACCACCTGATCAAAGTCATCTCCTCCCAAGTGTACATCTCCGTTGGTGGACTTTACTTCGAATACTCCGTCTCCTAGTTCAAGGATGGAAATATCAAAAGTACCTCCCCCCAAGTCATAGACCGCAATCTTCATGTCTTGGTTTTTCTTGTCCATGCCGTAAGCAAGGGCAGCAGCAGTAGGCTCGTTGATGATTCGCTTCACTTCAAGACCAGCGATTTGACCTGCTTCTTTGGTCGCTTGGCGCTCGGCATCGTTGAAATAGGCTGGAACGGTGATGACTGCTTCGGTGACTGTTTGTCCTAAGAAATCTTCTGCTGTGCTCTTCATTTTTTGAAGAATCATTGCGGATAGTTCCTGTGGGGTATAGGATCGGTCGCCGATTTTAACAGTCACTGTATCGTTGGGGCCTTGCTCTACTTTGTAAGAGGCATGCTTTTTTTCTGCAGTAACTTCTGAGAATTTTTTCCCCATAAATCGCTTTACGGAGGATATGGTGTTGCCCGGGTTGGTAATCGCCTGACGCTTGGCAGGATCGCCTACTTTTCGCTCGCCATTTCCATTGTCAAGAAAAGCAACGATAGAAGGAGTTGTTCTTCTTCCTTCGCTGTTTTGAATGACTACGGGCTCGTTACCTTCCATTACAGCTACGCAGGAGTTGGTAGTACCCAAATCAATGCCTATAATTTTTCCCATGAGTATGTTGGTTTTGTATGTTTTCTTTTTGAAATACAAAGCATCCTATTCAAGGGTTATGCCATCTTGCCTTTTCGACTTTTTGGTGTCAGTTTGTCATAATAATGACTGCATCAGTCCCTTTGGGAGCTAAAATTTGTCACGAAATGGACTTTGATGCCTGTCTTTTCTGTCATACTTCACTCTTCCACCTTCCCTCAAGTAGTTGAAAATTGGCACAGCTCCAAATTTTCCTGTAGTTTTAAATCATGAGCATCGCCCTTGTCCTTCAAGAAATTTACCTCTACCCCATCAAATCCTTGGGGGGAATTTCTGTTCGTCAAGCCGTGGTGGAGGAAAGGGGCTTTCGATACGACCGAAGGTGGATGTTGGTGGATAAAAAGGGGGAGTTTGTGACTCAGCGGACCTATCCTCAATTGGCAGTCCTGCAAGTGGCAGTCGGAGATAAGCGATTGGAAGTTTATTCCAAGGAAGACCCCGCTCAACGAATTGCCTTTGACTTGGATTTGATTTCACCCCAAGAGCTGACGGTTAAAATCTGGGGAGATGAAGTGTTTGCTAGACTAGTATCCGATGAAGTGAGTCGTTGGTTTAGTGATTTTTTAGGGATGGAATTAGATCTGGTGGTGATGCCAGAAAGTTCCGAGCGAAAGATGGATCCCCGCTATGCAGTGCATGAGGAGTCGGTGAGCTTTGCAGACGGGATGCCCTATGTCCTAATTGGACAGTCTTCCCTTGATGACCTGAATCAAAGATTGAATGAACCTGTGCGGATGGATCGATTTCGGCCAAATATGGTTTTTTCTGGTGGAGAGGCCTATGCAGAGGATCAATTCAAGCAGCTCCAAATCGGTGAGGTGGGATTCCAGGTGGTCAAGCCCTGTGGGCGTTGTGTCCTGATCACAGTCAATCAGCAGACGGCAGAGAAGGGAAATGAGCCACTCGCTACCTTGGCTACCTACCGTACGGTAAACAATAAGGTTTACTTTGGACAAAATGCCGTTGCCTTAACCCAGGGTATCGTCAGCGTAGGCGACCCCATTCAGCAGCTGTAACCTGGTAGTTGAAACCAGATTCCCTTCTTTGTACGAATTGTCAACAGTTGACGGTCGACAGACCACAGTCAATTGAATTCCAGTTAGGAAAAAGGTATTAAAATTTGGATTCTAAATTTGGTTCTTTAACGAATGGGCTGTCGACAGTGGACTGTGGTCTGTTAGCGATTATCCGCAACCCATGTGACGCACCATTAAGTACTTTCATGATTGCGGATAATCCTAAAACTCCTTTACAGTTTGAATAAATACCTTGACCATCTCGGGATCGATGTCCGGGTAGACTCCGTGCCCCAAATTGGCGATGTGACGCTTTCCGCGGAACTGTTCCATCATGTCTCGAGTTGCCTGACGCACCTGGTCTGGATTGCCATACAAGGCAGCTGGATCTAAGTTGCCTTGCAAGGTCTTGTGGGCTCCAATAAGGGCACTGGATTCCTCAATGCCCATATTCCAGTCCAAGCCTATGGTCTCACAGGAGAGTTTGCCCAAGGCTTCTCTCGCAAAAAAGGCTCCCTTTGCAAATACCGTGACTGGTACCTCCGTGATGGCATCGCAGATTTGAGAGATGTACTTCAGTGAAAATTCTTCGTATTGCTTGGGGCCTAAAATCCCTGCCCAACTGTCAAAAATCTGAACCAAATCAGCTCCAGCACGAATTTGTGCCTTCAGGTAGTTGATCGTGGAGTCCGTAATGAGCTGCAAGAGCTGATGGGAAAATATCGGGTCACGGTACAACTTTTCTCGGGATAGGGAGAAGGTTTTGCTGCCACTGCCTTCGACCATGTAAGCAAAAATCGTCCAGGGAGCTCCAGCAAATCCTATTAAAGGGACACGGCCATTCAGCGTTTTCTTGGTAATCTGAATGGCATCCATCACGTATTGCAAGTCGTTATCTCCTTCGGCTACGCGCAATTTTTTAAGATCTGATGCGGAGCGTATGGTTTGGGGAAACCAAGGTCCTCGCTTCTCCACCATCTCATAAGGCAAGCCCATTGCTTCCGGAATGACCAGGATATCTGAAAAAATAATGGCTGCATCTACTCCAAGCAGGTCTACAGGCTGAATAGTCACCTCAGCTGCAAGCTCAGGGGTTTGTGCGAGCTCAATAAACCCAGAGACAGATTCTCGAACGGCCCGATACTCTGGAAGAATTCTGCCCGCTTGACGCATCAACCAGACAGGAGTCCGTTCTGTTTTTTCACCTTTTGCTGCACGGAGCAGCAGGTCGTTTTGGAGTATCATGGCGCAAAGATAGGAGTGGAAGGGAAATCAGGAATAGAACTGAATTAGAAATTGGAAAGAAAGGGGTAGAATTCAGATTACTATAATGCTACATCGATTTAGCGAAGAGGGGCAATCACATGAACCTCTGTTTCGCTGACAATCTTGTCGATGTAATAGCCGCTCAAGCTTAGTTTATTTGCCTCAGCATATTCTTGAATCTTTTCCTTGATGGTAGTTGGACTGGGCATCACCCATTTATTACTGCTTACCTGAGCAAGAATATAGCGGGTTTCGGTAAATTTTTTTACCTCCATTTCTGGTGCCCCGAAAGGGAGGTTGATCCCTACAAAAACTTCCATCGTGTCGCGCGTCCCGGCAGGCTCCACGGAATACAGCGTGTGGAGGTAGCTGCCTGGGTGAAGGGATTTTAAAGACTCGATGGAGCGAAATGCTTGTTCCAAACCGTTGTTTACAGGGGTACCTCTAAATGTCTTTCCAGTTAGGGTTTCAGGGGGAGTGGTGACTAGGCTTAGTGCAATGGGATTATTTCCACCCAATTGATCGTAGGCCAAATAGCCTCCAAGCCCAAGAATTAGGAGTATGACAGCAGCGATGAGAAGTTTTTTCATTACCGAACGAAGGCTTAAATAGCAGTCATTTTTAACTGCATTTGATGTAACTGGGTATAGTAGCCTCCCTTTTCCAACAGGTATTGGTGGGTGCCGGTCTCTACAATTTCTCCTTTGTGAAGCACCAGGATTTGATCTGCCTTCTGGATGGTGGAGAGGCGGTGGGCGATAACGATAGACGTTCGTCCTTGCATCATTTTTTCAATGGATTCCTGGATAAGTTCCTCCGTTTCGCTATCCACAGAGGAGGTAGCCTCATCTAGAATCAAGATTTCGGGATTGTAGACCATGGCCCGCACAAAGGAAATCAGTTGGCGCTGACCCACCGATAGGGTAGCACCACGCTCCATCACATTGTAGTCCAATCCACCCGGTAGCTTTTCGATGAATTTTGCCGCTCCTACTAGTTCGGCAGCTTCCAACACCTGCTCTTTGGTGATGCTTGGATTACCTAGCGTAATATTTTGATAGATACTGCTTGAGAAAAGGAATACATCCTGGAGCACTACGCCGATATGCTTTCTGAGGGCACTCAACTCATAGTCCTGGATGTTGGTATCGTCGATGGTGATTGCACCCTTGTTGATTTCATAAAATCGTGAAATCAAGTTGATAATGGACGATTTGCCAGCCCCCGTAGCCCCGACTAGGGCAATGGTTTGGCCCTGCTTGGCTTCAAAGGAAATATTTTTTAAGACATAATCTTCTTCTTTATAAGCAAACCAGACTTGATCTAAGCGGACATTTCCTTGGATCTTTTCAGGACTAAAGCTTCCTTCATTGGCGATGTGCTCCTTGGAGGCAAGGAGCTTGAAGATTCGTGAGGAACTTACTACCCCCATTTGGAGCGTATTAAATCGGTCTGCAATCATTCGAATCGGTCGGAAAAAGAGTTGCAGGTACATGATAAAGGAAATCAATATGCCGATTTGCAGATCTATCCCAAGCACGCCTACTGCGCCGTACCACACTACTAGACCGATTCCGATGGCCTGGATGATCTCGGCAACAGGGAAATAGATCGAATAATACAGTACCGAGCGGATGTTTGCTTCGCGGTGCTGTCGGTTGATCTCTTTAAACTTGTCAAACTCGCGCTGCTCGCGGTTAAAGAGCTGCACAATGGTCATGCCGGTGATGTGTTCTTGGAGAAAGGAATTCAAGTTGGCCACGGCGTTTCGGACATCGTTGAAGGTCACCTTGATTTTTTCCTTAAACACATAGGTGGAAATCACCAAAAGTGGAAGTGTACTTAGGGAGACGAGCGTAAGCTTCCAATCGATGTAAAACATCACACCCAAGATGGTGACGATTTGAAGTAGGTCCCCAATGATGGCAGCAAGTCCCTCGCTAAAGACATCTGCGAGGGTTTCAATGTCCGATACATTTCGGGTCACTAGCCTTCCGATGGGGGTATTGTCAAAAAATTGAAGGCGAAGTTTCAATAAATGCTTGTACAGGCGTACGCGAATGTCTTTGATGATCACTTGCCCGATCCAACCCGAGTAGTAGGTATGTGCCCACTGGGCTAGAGCTTGGATAACCATCAGCCCCACCAGAATGTAAATGATTCGAATCAGTCCTGCAGCATCACCTACGGCGACATGCTCATCGATGGCGATTTGGATAAGGTAGGGCCGGGTGGGCGCTAGAATGGCCAAGGCAATGGTGAGTGCAACTAGAAAATAGAATTGCTTTTGGTAGGGCTTTACATAGGTGTAGAGCTGCCGCAAGACCTTCATGTCTAAGATTTCTCCCGCTGATTCTTTTTCTTTTTCTAAGCTCAAAACAAGGGTTAGTCTAGGTAAATGTCAGCGGAATATTCGATTTGGCTTAAAAACAAACCCTTAGCAGGGGCCGCCTTGCCTGCTTGATTTCTATCTTTTGAAGCGATAATCCTGCGCATGTCGTCTTGTGGGCGTAGACCAAACCCGATTTCTATCAAGGTGCCGACAATGGTCCTCACCATTCCTCTCAGAAATCGGTTGGCTGTAATGTGGAAAATCAATTCCTCCTCTTTTTGTTCCCAGAAGGCCTCATGTATCGTGCATCTGAAATGCTTGACTTCGGTGTGTACTTTGCTGAAGCACTCAAAATCTTCGTATTCAAAAAGGACCTTAGCTGCTTGATTCATGGCTTCAACGTCGGGACGCTGAAAAAGGTGCCAAGAAAATTCATGAAGAAAAGGACTTTTGGAAAAATTAATCCTGTAGAAGTAAGATCGCTTGATGGCATTAAATCTGGCATTGGCATCTGGCCTCACCTTCCGCAAACGATTGGCTGAAATTTCTTTGGGTAAAATCGCATTGAGTGCTTTGAGAAAATTTTCTCCTGGGGATTCGTTGACCAAATCAAAATGGCATACCTGTACTTGGGCATGCACTCCTGTATCCGTTCTCCCACTTCCCATAATGGAAATAGGTGTTCTAAAAAGCATACTCAGTGCTTTTTCCATGCATTCCTGAACCGTGAAGGCATTTTGCTGCAGCTGCCAGCCATGAAAGGCACTGCCTTTGTAGCTAAGCTCAAGAAAATACCGGGTTGTCGTGTCATTCATGCCTCCGCAAAGATACGATTCCCCACGAAATCCAGGGGCAAGAATTGTTTTCTTGATAATCCCATCTGAACGGGTTTTCTTTGTTAAAAAAAAAGATTGCTATGATTCAGCGAGTTCAAACCATTTTTCTTTTTCTTATTGCGGTAGGTATGGGGGTGACCCTAAGTACGCAAATTTGGCATCAAGGTGATGTAGATGGCGATTACTGGACCCTGTCGGCTTTTATGCTGACCAATTTGGACCAGGGCGGTGAGGTGATCCAATCTTCTTCCAAATGGTACCTTGGAGCGCTAGCAGCTCTTGCTGCGATTTTGGCTTTAGTATCCATCTTCCAATACCGCCTCCGTTCCCGTCAGCTTTTGCTCAACATGATCAATTCCCTCGTGATGGTCTCTCTCGTAGCGGCCACCTTCTTGACCACCAACGGCATCAACGAAGCCATTCAAGGCGAAGATGGGGGTGAATACGGCCTGGGATTTTGGACGATTTTGGTGTCCATGGTCATGAATATGCTTGCCAACCGCTTTATCAAAAAAGACGAGGCACTGGTAAGGTCAGTGGATCGGATTCGATAATAGGAAGCCTTGCAAGATTGTAGCGCTTTTTTT
>SXGQ01624960.1_pt1 | contig 10272 bp, 11 predicted proteins | sample 3178371 | NCBI WGS metagenome assembly SXGQ01 (sample SAMN11356859, study PRJNA531348) | freshwater metagenome | isolation source: freshwater sample F1-20 | place: China: Fuxian Lake, Yuxi | collected 2017-12-25 | reverse complement strand
TTCATTGCGGTGCTGGGCGGCAACGGCACGGGCAAGACGAGCCTGCTGCGCGCCATGCTCGGCGAGCAGCGGCTCGACGCCGGCGACGTGCTCGTGGACGGGCATCCGGCCCATCGCGGTCACCGGCGCATCGGCTACATCCCCCAGCAGAAGATCGTCGCGCCGGGTACGCCGTTGCGCGGCCGTGATCTCGTCATGCTCGGGGTGAACGGTCAGCGGTTCGGGCCACCGATCACGACACGAGACGACCGCGCGGCAGTGGATGCTCTGCTCACCGCCGTCGGAGCCGAATCGTTCGCCGACCGCCCGCTCGGCAGCCTGTCGGGAGGCGAGCAGCAGCGACTGCGGGTTGCTCAAGCGCTCGCCGACGACCCGAACCTGCTGCTGTGCGACGAACCACTCATGAGTCTCGACCTGCAGCACCAGCGGGCTGTGAGCGAGCTCATCGATCGCCGACGACACCAGCACGGCACGGCCGTTGTCTTCGTCACGCACGACATCAACCCCGTGCTGAGCATGGTCGACCGGGTGCTCTACTTGGCACACGGTCGCTTCACCATCGGCACGCCCGATGAGGTGCTGCGCGATGACGTGCTGTCGCGGCTCTACGGCACGCCGGTCGAGGTGTTCCGCTCGCGAGGCCGCGTCATCGTCGTGGGCACGCCCGAGGTCGAGCACCACCACGAGGTCGTCGCGTGACGTTCGTCGACCCGGCCACCTATCTGCAGCTGCTCGCCCTCGTGCAGAACTCGATCATCGCGGCTGCCGTGCTCGGCATCGTCGGCGGCCTCCTCGGCGTCTTCGTCATGCAGCGCGACATGGCTTTCGCGGTGCACGGCATCAGCGAGCTCTCGTTCGCCGGGGCCGCTGCGGCGCTGCTCCTGGGCGTCAACGTCGTCGCCGGCTCGATCGTCGGCTCGCTGCTCGCCGCCGCCCTGATAGGCGTGCTCGGCGCCAAAGCGCGCGATCGCAACTCGATCATCGGTGTGCTCATGCCCTTCGGCCTTGGCCTCGGCATTCTCTTCCTCGCGCTGTACCCAGGGCGAAGTGGCAACAAGTTCGGGCTGCTCACGGGGCAGATCATCAGCGTCGACCTGCCGCAGCTCGGGCTGCTCATCGGCATCAGCATCGTGGTGCTCGTCGCCTTGCTCATCGTGTGGCGTCCGCTCACGTTCGACAGTCTCGACCCCGAGGTCGCGAGCGCGCGCGGCGTGCCGAGTCGCGCGTTGAGCATCGTCTTCATGACCTTGCTGGGGCTCACCGTGGCGGTGTCGGTGCAGATCATCGGAGCGCTGCTCGTGCTTGCGCTGCTGGTGACGCCCGCGGCGGCGGCGCTGCGCGTGTCGTCGTCGCCCGTGCTCGTGCCCGTGCTCAGCATGATCTTCGGCTTCGTATCAGCGGTCGGCGGCATTCTGCTCGCGATCGGAGGCTCGTTGCCGATCAGCCCCTACATCACGACCATCTCGTTCGCGATCTACCTCGTCTGCCGACTCGTGGGTTCTCGCGCGCTGGAGCCCAGAGCGAAGGCCATTTCTGGCCTTCGCCGCGACTCCAGCGCCGTGCGCCATCCCGGCGCACGGTGGAGACTGAAGCGATGAAGCGCAACACCTGGCAGCGCGAAGCCGTGCGTACGGCGCTCAACGAGAACGAGAACTTCGTGAGCGCACAGGCTCTGCATGGCGCCCTCAAGCAGTCCGGCTCGAGCATCGGTCTCGCCACCGTCTACCGCGCCCTCGCCGATCTCGCCGAAGAGGGTGAAGCCGACTCGTTGCAGCAAGAGGGTGAGGCGCTCTACCGCGCCTGCACCCCCGGTAGTCACCACCACCACTTGATCTGCCGGCACTGCGGTCTGACGGTAGAGATCGAGGCGACGGCAGTCGAAGACTGGGCACGGCAGGTGGCGTCGCAGCACGGGTTCACGAAAGCCGAGCACGTCGTCGACGTCTTCGGGCTGTGCGACGCATGTTCGAGATTGCAGGCCAGCCCCTCTTCGTCGTAAGCTAGGGGTTTGTGTTGAGCGGCCATCCGCTCATCTTGTACGCGCTCTCACCCGCTCAGCATCATCGAGCGGAACCGCGAGTGTCTGCGTGCCGACAAGTGACCTTGGGTACGGCGCTCGCCGTACGGTAACCACATACAGGAGGAACCATGGCAGCCGTCTGCCAGGTGACCGGAGCCGTTCCCGGCTTTGGGCACAACATCTCGCACTCGCACCGGCGCACCAAGCGCCGTTTCGACCCGAACATTCAGAAGAAGACGTACTTTGTGCCGTCGCTTCGCCGCAATGTGACGCTCACCCTGTCGGCCAAGGGCATCAAGACCATTGATGCTCGCGGTATCGAGTCGGTCGTCAAAGACCTGCTCGCTCGTGGGGTGAAGATCTAATGGCCAAGCAGCAGGATGTCCGTCCGATCATCAAACTCAAGTCGACCGCCGGTACCGGTTACACGTACGTGACCCGCAAGAACCGTCGCAACGACCCCGACCGTCTCGTGCTCAAGAAGTACGACCCGGTCATCCGCAAGCACGTCGAATTCCGCGAGGAGCGCTAAGCCATGGCCAAGAAGAGCAAGATCGCGCGCAACGAGCAGCGCAAGGTCGTCGTTGAGCGGTACGCCGCCAAGCGACTGGAATTGAAGAAGGCACTCGTCGACCCCAACGGCACCGACGAGTCGCGCGAGGCCGCCCGCAAGGGTCTGCAGAAGCTGCCCCGCAACGCCTCGCCCGTGCGCGTGCGTTCGCGCGACGCCGTCGACGGCCGCCCCCGTGGTGTGCTGACGAAGTTCGGCATCTCGCGTGTGCGGTTCCGCGACATGGCGCACCGCGGCGAGCTGCCCGGCATCACCAAGTCCAGCTGGTAGTACGACCCCAGCATGACGGCGGGGCCCCCACACCGGGGTGCCCCGCCGTCGTCGTTAACGAAACCCCCAGTTTCGCCGCACCGAGGTGAATTGCCCGGAAACACGCGGATCTGCTGATACCGTCAAGGCGGTTCGCGGTCATTCTTGACTCGCGGACTATCACCACCAACGTTGAGGTCCGAGGAGGACACCATGAACCGTTCCGAACTTGTCGCCGCTGTGGCCGCTGAGTCGGGCCTGAGCCAGGCCGATGTGAACCGCACCGTCGACGCACTCTTCTCGGTCGTCTCGGGCGCCGTCGCATCGGGCACGAAGGTCTCGATCCCGGGCTGGATCTCGTTCGAGCAGACGCACCGCAAGGCGCGTCAGGGCCGCAACCCGCAGACCGGCGAGACGATTCAGATCGCCGCGTCGAAGGGCGTGAAGGTTAGCGCCGGTAGCAAGCTCAAGGCCGCTGCCAAGTAGTTTTCGGCTTCACACCGCACGCAAGGGCGACTTCCCGTTTCGACGGGGGGTCGCCCTTCGTGCGTTCCGGATGCTCGGCCGAAGCCGCCGTTCAGCCCGGTCGCCTACTCTGAAGCCGTGACGATCACTGCTCAGGCGACCCGCACGGCGCCGCTGCCTTGGGCGATCGTCAGCACCGCTTCCCTTGCCTCGGTCGCGGTGGTCGCCCTGCTGATCGGGCTCGCGATCGGAGGCGGAGCCGATGCTCCCCTCGCGATCGATCCCGGCGTTGTCGTGCGCTACGGCCTGCCCGTCGCGAAGCTCGCGACGACCCTGGCGGCGGCGGGAACCATCGGCGGTCTGCTGCTCGCGCTCCTCGCGCTGAGCTCCTCGCACCCCGAGTATTCGAAGGCGCTCGACGTTGCCGCGGCCTCCGCCGCTGTGTGGACCATCGCCGCGATCGCGACCGGCTTCTTCATCTTCATGAGCGTCTACCTCGAGCCGCTCTCGATCGACGAGCGCTTCGGAACGCTGCTTGCGACGTACTTCAGCACGACCGAGCTCGGTCAGGCCTGGCTCACGACGGCGCTCATGGCGGCCGTCGTCACCGTGCTGTGCTTCGCGCTGCGCAGCCCCGCCCTGCTCGCGGGCGTCGCGGTCGTCGCGGTGGCCGCGCTGTGGCCCGTCGCGCAGACCGGGCACACGGGCGGCACCGCCGACCACGACGCGGCGGTCACTGCTGTCTACCTGCACAGCGTCTTCGCCGCCGTCTGGGTGGGCGGTCTGCTCACGATCGCGCTGCTGCGGCCGGTGCTCCATGAGCGCTTGGCCGTCGTGCTGCGTCGGTACTCGACGCTCGCACTCATCGCCTTCATCGTGGTCGCCGCTTCGGGGCTCGTGAGTGCGCAGCTTCGCGTCGGTGGCCTTGAGGCGCTCACCACTCCGTACGGCCTGCTCGTCATCGCGAAGGTCGTCGCACTCATCGGGCTCGGAGCCTTCGGAGCCTTCTACCGACTGCGCCTCATCGCTCGCATCGAGCGGGATGCGCGGCCACGCAGCGCCTTCTGGATCATCGTGGCGGCAGAGCTCGCGCTCATGGGAGCCGCCGCAGGTCTTGCCACCGCCCTCGCCCGCACCGCCACTCCGGTGCCGCAAGTACCGGTCGACCAACTGGCTGACCCGAGCCCTGCCGAGATTCTGACCGGCGCACCGCTGCCGCCGCCGTTCGAGCCGTGGCGTCTGGCGACCGAGTGGGATCTCAACCTGCTGTGGGCGCTCATCGCCGGCTTCGGCGCGTTCTTCTACCTCGCGGGGGCTGTGCGGCTGCATCGCCGCGGCGACGCCTGGCCCGTGCACCGCACCATTCTCTTCACGCTCGGCATGCTCTCGTTGTTCATCGTGACGAGCAGCGGTCTCGCTGTGTACGAGCGGTACTTGTTCAGTGTCCACATGCTCGGCCACATGGTGCTGAGCATGGGTATTCCGGTGATGCTCGTGCTGGGGGCGCCCGTGACGCTCGCGGCACGGGCCATCCACGCTCGCACCGATGGTTCGCGCGGACCGCGCGAATGGATTCTCGCTATTGTGCACTCGCGGTTCGCCGGCATCGTCGGGCATCCGCTCGTGGCCTCGGTGGTCTTCGCGGTCTCGTTGCTGGTGTTCTACTACTCGCCGGTGTTCTCGTGGGCCGTGAGCGACCACCTCGGCCACCAGTGGATGGTGCTGCACTTCTTGTTGAGCGGCTACTTGTTCGTGAATGCGCTCATCGGCATCGACCCCGCGCCGTACCGGCCGGTGTATCCGATCAGGCTCATCATCTTGCTCGCGACCATGGCCTTCCACGCCTTCTTCGGGCTCTCGCTCATCACCGGCATAGGGCTGCTGCTGCCGGAGTGGTTCGGCGCGATGGGGCGCGAGTGGGGGCAGACGCCGCTCGCCGACCAGCAGACCGGCGGGGGCATCGCCTGGAGCGTCGGCGAGATACCGACGCTCGTGCTCGCGATGCTCGTGGTCTGGTCGTGGAGTCGGGCCGACGGTCGCGAGTCGAAGCGGCGTGACCGGCAGGCCGATCGTGACGGTGAGGCCGATTTGGCGGCGTGGAACGCGATGCTCGCGCAGCGTGCCGAGCGGGCGCCCGTCGATCAGCGCGCTGGTCGAGAGCCGGCCGATCAGACCCGCGGCGGGTAGATCGTCAGCTCTGGCCCCGTGTCGGTGAGCACGACGTCGCCGCTGATCGTCGCCGTCACCGTCTCGTCGAGCTCGCTGAGGCTTCCGTCGCGCAAGCGCTGCACCTGCACCGTGAGCTGCACCTCGGCCTCGCCGACCACGCCCCAGCGGCCAGGAGTCAGCCCGGGCACGATCTCGACGTCGGGCGCCGAGACGAGCTGCCAGATCGGTGGATCGACGACGCGTTCGGTCACGGTACGGCCGAAGGGGCAACCGGTCGGCAGCAGCACGCGCTGCTCGGTGCAGTCGAGCAAGAACCGCTCGAGCTCTTGCTCGACCACGCGCTGCAGCAGCGCCGTCGGCTCGGCTTCGAGTTCGATCGTGACCCTCGACGACCCGTCCGCGCGCTGCGAGACAGGCGGCGACTGCACGTGCCCCTCGACGACGCGAGCGGTGACGAGGCTCGGCACGAAGACGGCGACCTCGACCGACTGACCCGCCTCGGGCATCTGCACGACCTCGCCGTTGACGCGCAACCGGTCGTGGTGGTCGACCCCCACGTCGACGGTCGCGATCGGCGCACGCGCGAACTGCCACACCGGAACGATGCCGAGGTGCGCCGGCCCTGGTGCGAGCGTGAAGATGGTGGTGACCGCATCCTGCTCGCCTCCGTACTCGGCGATCACGCGCGCGCCGCCGTCGGGCGAGTCGATGCGCTCGATGATGCGCACGACGCTCGGCTCGCCGTCATCGCCGAGCGGGATCGTGTCGCCCTCGGGTACCCCGGCGAGGCGCGCGGCCGCGACGAGGTCGTCGTCAGCGAGCGCCTCGAGGTAGCGCAGCACGTGCGCTTCTGGAGTCGCGGTCGCGACGACCGCGAGCGCGAACGACGCGGCACCGAGGCCGAGCAGCACGGCGGCTGCTCCTCCCCAGTGCACGGCGGCGCGAGTCATGCGGCCAGCCTAGGCCGGGCCGCGACGACGCCCGCTGCGTCGCGTCAGTCTGGCGACGAGGGGCGGTTACAGTGGAGGCTCGTCGGGCGCTGACCCGCGATGCCGGCGCTCGATGACGCCGGCGCACGACTAGTCAGGAGAGGCATGTCGACGAAAGCCGAGGGGCGCACGGCACCCGACGGCACGCCCCTGAGCCCTGAGCAATCGGCCGTGCTCGACCTCATCGAATCGACGCGTGAGCACGTTTTCGTCACTGGCCGAGCCGGCACCGGCAAGTCGACGCTGCTCGAGTCGTTCATCGCGGCGACCGATCGTCAGGTCGTCGTCTGCGCACCGACGGGTGTGGCCGCGCTCAACGTCGGCGGGCAGACGATCCACTCGCTGTTCCGCTTGCCGATCGGGCTCATCGCCGATCACGACTTCGATGACCCACCCGAACTGCGCCGATTGCTCGCCTCGATCGACACCGTCGTCATCGATGAGGTCTCGATGGTGAGCGCCGACCTCATGGACGCGATCGATCGTCGCTTGCGCCAAGCACGCGCCCGACGGCACGAGCCCTTCGGCGGTGTGCAGATCGTGCTCTTCGGCGACCCCTACCAGCTCGCGCCCGTGCCCGGTCGCGACGAGGGTGAGCGCGCCTACTACGCCGACCACTACCGCTCGATGTGGTTCTTCGACGCGGCGGTCTGGAACGAGGCCGAGCTGCGCATCGTCGAGCTGCAGACCATCCATCGGCAACAAGACGCCGACTTCCGGGCCATGCTCACCGCCGTGCGGCAGGGCACGGTGACGCCCGAGATCGGCTGGGCGCTCAACGAAGCCGGGGCGCGACCTGCCCCAACAGAGGGCGTGCTGACCCTGGCGACGACGAACGCGACCGTGACGCGCATCAACATGGATGCCCTGCGCCGCCTACCCGGCGAGCACAAGACCGCTCGCGCCGACGTGCAGGGCGAGTTCGGCCCGAAGGGCGGGTACCCCGCTGACGAAGAGCTGCAGCTCAAAGTCGGGGCGCAAGTGATGTTCTTGCGCAATGACACGGGGGGCGATGGCACTCCGCGCTGGGTCAATGGCTCACTCGGCACCGTCGAGCGCATTGGTCGCACCGTCTTCGTCGAGGTCGACGGTGTGAGTCACGAGGTTGTACCGGCGACGTGGGAGAAGTACCGCTACACCTATTCGAGCGCGACGAAGCGGGTGTCGAAAGACATCGTCGCCGAGTTCACGCAGTTTCCGTTGCGGCTCGCCTGGGCCGTGACCATTCACAAGTCGCAGGGCTCGACCTACGACGCCGCGATCGTCGACCTCGGCCCTCGGGCATTCGCGCCGGGTCAGACCGATGTGGCGCTCAGTCGCATCCGCTCGCTCGACGGCCTGCACCTCGCACGGCCGTTGCGGCCGAGCGACATCATCGTCGACGAGAACGTGCGGCGCTTCATGGCCGATGTCGAGCCGCTGATCGGTCGGGCGGTCGCTCAGTCGGTGTGACCGGCGTGGCCGGGGTCGCCGAGAGGCATGTCGCCCGGCAGCATGCCGTCGTGCCCGCTGTGGTCGCCGAAGACGACGGCGCGTTCGACCTCTTCGACGGCGGGCGCCGCAACGGGCGCGTGCAGCGTGTCGTCGACCGAGGGCGTGACGACCAGCGCCGTCAGCGCGGCCGCGGTCGCCACGGCGAGTGCTGCCCGGGCCGGGCGCACGCGGGTCCCCACTCGCGTGCGCCGAGCATCCGCCCCCGCGAATGCGGCCCCGGTCAGCCCCAACAGTGATGCTCCGACGAGCGGAGCGGTGGCGAGCAAGCTCGCGATCGCCGGTGAATCGGCGGTGATGGCGACCAGCAGCAACGTCGCCCACAGGAGCACTGGCATGACGAGCAGCAGTGCGACCGTGCGTGCGGTGGGGAGCCATCGGGCGGCGAGCGCGGCCCCCACCGCGATCGCCAGCTCGATGGCTGCCACCACCCAGAGAACAGCGCTGACGCCCCCCACAGTCGTCGTTGCGGCCGCAGCACCGTGAATGACGGCGGCCCCCACCGCTGCCATGCTCACGAATGCCCGGTTCACTGCCGTTCTCATTTCTCCCCCTTGCGTGTGCATGGTGTTCGGCACCCTGCGCAGAGCGGTTTGGTGGAACTTTCTCAACCCTCAGCGCAGCCCTAGGCTGGCGCCATGACTCGGCGGTGGTGGCACCTCGACCCGGGCGGCGTGCTGATCGGTCTTGCGCTCGTCGCGCTCTCGTTGACGCCGTCGCTGCTGCCGCGCCCGGCTCTGCTGCAGGGCGCGCTCGCGGGGGTCGCCTTCGGCATCGGCTACATGCTCGGAGCCCTGGTCTGGTGGATCATCCGCTCGGCTTCCCGCTGGCGGCCTTCTGCGACCGTGCGACGGTGGTTCTGGTGGGGGATGCTCGCGCTCGCCGCGGTGATCGTCATCGTCATCGGCCTCGTGGCCGTGGGCTGGCAGAACGAGGTGCGCGCGCTCGTCGAAGTCGCACCGATCGACGGCGTGGCCGTCGGCGCCTTTCTGCTCGGCGCGATCCTCACCGCCGCGCTGCTGCTCGCCATCGGTCGAGGCGTGCGTCGCATGACCGTGCACCTCGTGCGGCTCGCGGGCCCGGCGATCGGGCTGCTCGGTGCGACCGTGGCGGTGGTTGCCGGCGTGCTGGCCTTCGGCATGGTCGTCGTCGCCGCGATCGATGCGATCTACGCCGACCGCAACGGGTCGCCCGACGCCGCACTCACCGAGCCGCCGAGCGAGTTTCGATCAGCCGGCCCGCAGTCGGCCGTCGAGTGGAGCGGACTCGGTCGCCACGGCGGCACCTTCGTCGCGGGCGGCCCGTCGGCGGCAGAGATCACCAGGCTCACGGGGGTCGACGCGCTCGAGCCCGTGCGGGTCTACGTCGGCCTCGGCAATGCCGAGACGATCGCCGAGCGCGCTGAGCTCGCGCTGGCCGAGCTGCGCCGCACCGGCGCTTTCGAGCGCGAGCTGCTCGTCGTCGCGACCACCACCGGGTCCGGCTGGCTCGAAGACCAGGCCGTCGACGCGGTCGAGTACTTGCATGCCGGCGACACCGCGATCGTGGCGCTGCAGTACGCCTACACGCCCAGCTGGGTCTCGTTCTTGTTCGATCAGGATGCTCCGATCGCCGCCGCGCATGCGACCTTCGAGGCGGTCTATGCCGAGTGGTCGAGCCTTCCGGTCGACAGTCGGCCGCGGCTCGTGACCTACGGCCTCAGTCTCGGCGCTCATGGTGCGCAAGAGGTCTTCGCCGACGTGGCCGACCTGCGTGACCGCACCGACGGCGCGCTCTTCGTGGGCAGCCCGGCGAGCTCGACGATGTGGCGCGAGCTGCAGGCCGCGCGCGACCGCGGAACACCGGCGTGGCAGCCCGTGCTCGACGGCGGTGCCGAGGTGCGGTGGATGTCGCAGCCGGGCGACACGGAGCGCCTGCCCGGCCCGTGGGCTGAACCTCGGGTGCTGTATCTGCAGCACGCGACCGACCCGATCACGTGGCTGACCTCAGAGTTGCTCTGGTCGTCTCCCGAGTGGCTCGAGCCCGAGCAGCGCGGCGCTGACGTGAGCCCCTCGATGCGGTGGATCCCGGTGGTCACCGGCCTGCAGGTCACGATCGACATGCTCATGGGTCAGAGCGTTCCGGCGCGGCACGGCCACAACTTCGGCGACGTCATGGTCGACGGCTGGCGCGACATCACGGGCGATGCGGGCCTGACCCCCGCGGCCCTCGACGCCGTGCGAGCCGAGATCGCCAGCTACGCGCTCACCGACGAAGACTGATTCTGGAGGGGATGACGGGTATCGAACCCCGCAGACGCGAGAGCGTCTGCGCGTCGA
>SXGQ01812351.1_pt1 | contig 10273 bp, 7 predicted proteins | sample 3178371 | NCBI WGS metagenome assembly SXGQ01 (sample SAMN11356859, study PRJNA531348) | freshwater metagenome | isolation source: freshwater sample F1-20 | place: China: Fuxian Lake, Yuxi | collected 2017-12-25 | reverse complement strand
GGGGCTTTGACCCCAACACAGTTCGCATTGAAAATGGAAAGGTTGCATCCGGGTTTGAGAGATTCGTTGGCTAGTGCGATTTATTTTCTTGAACATAAGAAAAGCATCGATGGGGCATCGCCCGAGTTTGTTGTAAACGCGGTCTCTGAAGCTTTTGAAAAAGTCATGGATACCAATGTTTTTTTCAGGGGGCATGTTCGTTGGGTTGGTGCTAGTTTTCTATTTTCAGGGGCAGTATGGGTTTTGTTGCTTGTTGGGTTTTTCGGTTATTTGCCATTTTCGGGCGTGGCATTGGCAAGGATTGTGTTCCCTTATGAAAATATACTCTGGCCCACCCTAACCCAGATCGAGGTCACAATACCCAGGCAGATGGTTGGAAAAAATGAGATTCTCCGGGTTGCAGCGAGGATCAAGGGGCAAATTCCAAGGCAGGCCACGATCTTGATTAAATGCGATGAACAGGTTCACTCCAAGTTACTTGCTGATATAAACACCAATGAAAACAATGTCTCGGAATTTGTCGGCAAAGTTGATGTCTCATCCATCGGGCGGGACTTTGTTTTACAGGTTTTCGCAGGTGATGCAGCCTCCCAACCATATTTGATCAAGGTTTTGGCGCCTCCTTCATTCCTTGATCTTGATGGCCAACCCTCGCCTGTGGCGACTTGTCTCCCACCGTTTTACACGGGCTTGGCCTCCCCATTAAATCCAGTGCCCGGTGCTTTACAGATGGAGGCACCCCTGGGGAGTATTTATCAATTTCGAGGTTTGTCTGATCGCGCATTGAAGTCTGCAAGACTCGAGTTTCAACCGGAAAACAAGGACCTTGTCCATGCGATCATGGGAACTTTGTTTGCCTCGGATTCAGTTCCCGCCGCACTGGTGCTGCTTTCAGTTTCAAAAGTTGTTTCGCAGGACACAACCATTGTCCTGGATGCTTCAAAAACTGGATTTGGTTTTTCATTTGCACCGTATAGTTCCGGTGTTTATTCAATTGTGATCGAGGATGAGAATGGCCTTTATGCGACAAGAAGTCTTGATCTTCAAGTGCGCCAAGATCCCATTCCACTTGTGAAGTTTGATTCGATCTTGGCTGCAGGCGGAAATTTGCAATTGCTTCCAGATGCGGAATTAAAAATCAAAGTTACCGCTGAGGATGTTTCATATGGTTTGAAAACCTTGGGAGTTGAGGCCAGGAATGCGATTAACTCATCAGGAACCCAGGTGATTGATTTTTTGAAAAACAGCCTTCTTGATAAAAACGGGATGAGGAACGCCCAGATCAACCAACTTGAACAGGATTATGTTTTCAAGCTGAGGGATTGGAGGAATAATGAAGGTTCGCCTTTAAAATCAGGGGACCGTTTTGCATTTCGTTTTTTTGCCAATGACCATGATGATGTTTTGCCTTTAAAACCCTGGGGGGCTTCTGATTGGATTGAAGTGCAAGTGATTGACCGTAACGGGTTGGAGTTTTTGTTTGAAAAAACCCAGGAAAAAACCAGGCAGGAGTTGATCAAGGCCCGGGAAATCCAACGCAAGGCGAACAAGGATGCTGCTTTTGCATTGAATGAGATCAAATCAAATGAGGCTGGTATTCAAAAAGCCTTGGAGGCCGTCCAATCGGCGGAACAGGGACAGAAAAATGTCAATGAACGAATCACATCGGGAGAATCCGGGATTTCAAGCGAGATTGAAAAAATCAAAAAGCTTGCGGAAGCGAACAAGTTGAAATCCTCCGCTTCTTTGAATCGAATCAATGAGCTTGGAAAAGAGATCAAACAGATTGAGGCAAACGCGCTGCCTCAGGCGGAGCAGCAATTGATTGAGGCTTCCAAAAGGTTGGAGTCGGCTGATGCTGGAAAAGGTCTGGAAAGAGAAAAATTAACAGCCGTGCTTGAGAACGCCCTGAAAAAGCAGTCTGAAATTGAAAAAGGAATTGATGGGTTGCTTAAAAACCTTGAGCCGTGGGCCGGGTTGAATGAAATGCGCTCCGAGGCCAGGGAATCACTTCTGGAAATGGAGGCGTTTAACAGGAAGTTGGAGGAAACCAAAAAGAGGGATCCGGGTTCAATTGGCAGAAAAACCGATGATCTCACACCAGATCAAAAGGAAAAAATAGAAGAGTTGTCATCGCAGCAGAATAAAGCGGCTCAAAAAGCCCAAGGCCTTGTGGATAAGATTACAAAGTCGCTTCTGGAAAACAAAAAGCTGGACGAGTCCGTCGCCAAGAATGTCAGGGAGCTTCTGGACCTTCCCAATGTGAGGGACTTGAAGGAAAACCTCAACCAGGCGAAACAGGATATTGAGTCAAATCGTTTGACTGAGGCTTCAAGGTCCCAGACCAAGGCGGCCGATGGGGTAAGGGACATTGTTGAAAAACTTGAGGAAAATCCCCGCGAGATGAATCAAAGGCTTGCAAGAAAACTCAAGGATGTTCAAAGGCAGCTTGAAGATATGAAACAGGATATGCAATTGTTGCGAAAGAAGCGCGAGGAGGCCCGGAAGATAAATGATCCTGGTTTGAAAAAAGAGGCATTAGCCCGTAACAACTCTGATTTTGAAAACTTGGCTTCCAAGATGGATGAGATGGCCAAAACTTTAAGCAGGATGAAGAATGAAAATGGCGGGACCAATCTCGAGGATTCCGCCAGGGAGTTGCGGAGAATCACTCAAAACAACAAGGAAAATCAAGGTGCAAATCCTGACCAGGAGCCCCTTGATAACGCCGGGGAAAAATTACAAAGGGAAATCCAGGAAGTGCGACAGTTGGCAGGGGAAACCGAGGAAAAACTTCAAAGGGAGCGGTTGGAAAAAGTCGCTGAAAGTTTAAGGCAGATTTTTGAAAGGCAGGAGGCCCTTATCAAGGAGTCAGATCGTTTTGATCTTTTGCTCAAGGAAAAGGGTGCCTGGACCCGGGCACAAATTCTTTCATTGGGAGGATTTTCCCGGTCTCAAAATGGCCTAGCTGAGGAGGTTGATATTATCGCTTCGCGGGATTTGGCGGGTTTGCCAATCTTTATCAAAACAATTGGTATGGCTGGGGCCTCCATGCGAAACGCATCCAAATATTCAGAGCGGAATTCCCGCACTCAAACCAAGGGGCCGCCCCTGATTGAAAAGGTTATTCCCGCTCAAAAGGATGCACTAAGGCGATTGGAGCAATTCCAAAATGCGTTAAAGGAGGAAATAGCGCAACTGGCAGTCGCTAAAAAAGACGATGAAACACCAGAAAAACAAGGGGAAAACCCAGGTGGAAATCAAAACGAGGGTAAACCCAACTCGGCTGGATCAGGAGTGTCGGACCGCAAGCCGCCCTCTATTGCCCAACTTAAATTGTTGCGGAATCTTCAGGCGGAATTATATGATCGCACCATGAGGCTATCGACCAAATTTCCCGATGCGAATAATTTGCCTGAAGATGTAAGGCGTGAGATGCTACAGCTCCAGAAAGACCAGCGCGAGATTGGTGAATTGTTGGAAATCCTACTTGAATTTAATCGTCAAGGCATACCGCAGGGGGGCTTGCAATGATTATCAGGGGCTTCCTCTTGGTTTGTCTTTTGATTATTTCCGGCGTTATGATCGCACAGGAGCAAACTGATCCACCTGTCCCTGATGAGACAAAGGGCGAACCGCCCGTCAGATTGAAAAAAAAGAAAACCTCCAAGCCCTCGGAGTCGGAATCAAAGCCCATGGCTGAGGAGCCGTCTCAAAAAAAGAAGAATTCTGAAGATGATCCATCTGCCAAAAAGGAGAAAAATCTTCCCAAGGAGAAAGATAAAGATCAGATCAGGGATGATATGGAAGAGGAGGAAATCCTCGGAAGAATCGGAAAAAATGTCAAGGATGTGGATGACCGCTTGGGGAATCTGGATTTGGGTGACCCCACTCTTCAAAAACAGCGCGATATTCTTGAGGACCTTGAAAAGCTCCTGAGAAAAAATCAAAATGAACAGTCTGAATCAAAGCAGTCCAAGTCCAATCCTTCATCAAAAAGTGAAAGCCGGGATCAAGATTCAAAAAATGTCCCTGACCAAAGTTCAAGCCCCAAGGACTCTGAAAAGGATGGTGTGAAACAAAAGCAGGATGGTTCCGCGCGCAAGCAGGATGCCACTGGGATGCAACAAGAAAAAAAGCAGGGACCCAGCGTCAAAGGCGACCCCGGAATGGGTGAGGTCAAGCCCAAGGATTCTCAGGGGGGGGGCAAAGCGGGGGGCTCAAATTCTGAAAAAACGGAACCATCAAACCCAGAAAAGTCGGGTGCCAAAGAATCCAAGGCTGCAAACGGTGGCGGGGGTGATTCCTCCAAGGACAAGGTGAATCCAGCGGCGGATGTTTTCAAAAATGCCTGGGGCCATTTGCCTGAAACATTGCGCGCTGAACTCGACGCCTTTGGAATGCCAAACCAATTCATGGATAGGTATGATGAGATGATCCGGAAGTATTATTCAAAAGTGGCGGAAAAAGGTGGTAGAAAAAAGCAATGATATCTGTCTTTGACCGCAGGATTTTTTTGCTTGCCGGGGCTGGGTTGCCCGTCGGTCACTGCCTTTCGCTTGCTTTTCAGGAATCAACTCCTCGAAAAGGTCCCAACCTACCTGATGGCTCCCAGGCTAGGGGGATGATGACTCCCCAGTTGGACAGGGCTGTTGAGAAGGGACTTGATTTCCTTGCCACACGAAGAAGGCCTGATGGATCCTTTGGCACAGGGGCCTACACGGGAAATGTCGCGATAACAAGTCTTGCAGCTTTGGCTTTCATGGCTGGAGGTAGCCAGCCACAGCGTGGCAGGTTTGGGAAATTAGTCACGGATGCGTTGCGGTATATTCTTTCCCAGGAAAACAAGGAGGGAGGCTACCCTGGTTTTTTTCATAACCCCAGGTCTTCGCCTCACGGGCCAATGTATGGCCATGGTTTTGCCACGCTCTTCCTTGCCGAGGTTCATGGTATGATCCCCGACAAGGAACTCAGGGTACAGACCCATGATGCTTTGCAGCGCGCTATCAAATGTATTCTTGACAGTCAGACCCAGGAGGGAGGATGGCGTTATAACCCCGTTCCCAAGGATGCTGATATCAGCGTCACCATTTGCCAGATAATGGCGCTTAGATCCGCGAGGAATTCCGGTGTTCTCATTCCCAAGTCCCGGGTAGATCGCTGTGTTGAATATGTCAAGCGATGCCAGGATAAGCGTGAAGGTTGGTTCAGGTACATGGCCCAGTCTGGTGGAGGCGGACAGATGGGTTTCGCCCGCACAGCGGCAGGTGTTGTGGCCTTGTATAGTGCGGGCATTTATGAAGGCCCAGAAATTGAAGCCGGGCTTCAGTACCTGGTGCAGTCCAAACCCCAGGGAATAAACCTGCAACGAACAGAGATGCATTATTTTTATGGTCATTATTATGCTGTGCAGGCAATGTACACCGCGGGTGGAAAGTATTGGGATAATTGGTTCCCGTACATTCGCGAGGAGTTGATCTCCAGGCAGCGTCCGGATGGTTCCTGGTTTGACCAGGTTTGTGGGCATTACGCCACTGCGATGGCATGCCTTGTTCTTCAAACCCCTAATAACTATCTCCCTATTTTTCAAAAATGAAAATACTTCATCTGTCAATTTTGTTCTTATTGACATGGGTGGCATCGGGTAATTCCATGGAGCCTGTGTTTGTAGTAAGGAATGCAAGTGGGGATTCGAAAGAGGGAAATATCCTGCGAGCAGTCGATTCAAAAATATTGGAAATGATGGATCCAGATGGTAAATCGTTTTCGATTGCAGGACCCGTGTTCATGTCCAGAAAAAACAAGGAGATTCCAAGATTGCCAAGGGGTAATACCCTTTGGTTGATGAATGATGATTGTGTGGGGTTTGATAAACTGGAAATGAAGGATGATAGCTTTGAATTTGAATCGACGGATTTTATTCCAGGGTTAAAACTTTCCATCCCGCTGGTCGATTGCAAGTTGATCTGGTTTAAAAACATGTTGGGGTTGGTGGATGCCCGGTCTTATCGCAGTCAATTGCTTGCGGGGGTACGGTCCAAGGATATGATTGTGTTAAGCAATTCTGAGCGGGTTGAGGGGGTTTTGGAAAGCCTTGACTTGAAAACATTGACGCTTGAATCTGGTGCTGGGAAGACATCATACAAGATGGATTCCATCAGTGTCTTGAGTTTGGGTATTGATGCAAATTTGAAAAAAGAAAAGATTCCTGAAGCGGTCGCCCTGGTTTTGGCTTCTGGGACCAGGCTAACCCTTGCTAAATTTACTATTTCAAAAAATGTGCTTGAAGGCACGACCATGCAGGGGATGAAGACTCAAATACCAATTGAGAAAATAAGGCACGCTGTTTTTTTTGGCGAAAATACGATTCCAATTCAGGAATTGAAAGATGTGAAGGTCACTCATTTTCAGTTTTTTGGGCCTCCGATTGAATCGAAAGTTTTGCCTGTTGCAAAGAATGTTGATTTTCTGATTTCTGGCTCATCCTATCCAAATGGTTTCGCGACCAATGGCAGTAATTTGATCACTGTATCTTTGGATAGGAAATACGGCAGATTTTGCGGTGTTTTTGGTTTTGATGATATCAGTGGAAGACAGGGGCGGGCGAATATCAAGTTTTTGGCAGATGGTAAAGTTGTAGCGAGTTGGGAGGGGTATTCATTTAAAAGCGAACCGGTTGAATTCAGTTTACCCATGTCTGAAGTCAAAGAACTTTCCATAGCCATTGAGTCATCCTTGGGGGGAAGGATAAATTGGTGCAATTGTCTTCTCCTGGGGCAAAAATAAACTTCTAAAATTTTTCAATTCCTTAAGATTTAATCCCAAACATTATTTTCATGTGTTAATTTACTAATGTCATAATTGTATGATGAATTCTGCATTGGATTTTCATCCTTGAATAATGAAGTTGTTTTTAATGGTTCATGCAAAATTTTATTTGATGTTTTGCCTCCTGTTTTGCTTGGGCTGTTCAAGTTCCAATGGAAAATTGGCCGTCAAGGGGACTGTTACTTTCAAGGGTGTTAACCTAGCTCACGGTAATATTCAGTTTTTCCCCTTGGAGGCGGTTGGAGGAGAATCAGCGGGTGCCATGATAAAAAATGGTACCTATGAAATTCCCGGCGTTCATGGCCTTTCACCGGGGAGATATAAAGTTGTCATCAGTTGTGCTGAAGAGGTAAAAACACTTCCGAAAAATTTCAAAGGTAGCAGCCTTCCCACAGAGGAAAAGCTTCCACCGGAGTTTAGTTCTTTTCAAAACTCCACTCAAGTTGTCCAGGTTACAGCCCAGGGTAAGAATGTTTTTGACTTTTTAATCCCCTGATTGCAATGGATGTTGATCATGCCAAGGATTTTGCGATTGGGTTTTACACTGATTGAGTTACTTGTTGTCATAGCGATTATTGCGATTTTGATTGGTTTGCTGCTGCCTGCGGATCAAAAAGTGCGTGAGGCTGCGAACAGGGTCCAGTGTCAAAATGGCATAAAGCAACTCGGCCTTGCGATGCATAATTATCATGATGCCAACATGGTATTGCCCGAGGGTGTGAGTGCAAACGGGGGATGGGGGCATGGAACTTGGGCGATTTTGGTTCTTCCCTATTTGGAACAGGCGGAATTGGCGAAACTTTATGTTGATTATGGCATGGCCAATGGTCGGACTTATTATGACGCTGCCAATCTTCCTGTTACCACCAGGAAAATTTCCGTGCTTAATTGCAAATCTGATATACCGGCTGAACCCAATGAAACCTGGAATGGTGTTTCATACCATAATTATTCAGTAAATTTTGGAAATACCGCGGTGGGAGAGGGACCCCCAACTGGAAACGATGTATACCCAGTGACCACCTTCAACGGGGTGACTTTTGGCGAAGCGCCATTCTATCAAGGTAAGCCTCAAAAAATTGCAAATATCACCGATGGTTCAAGTAACACGCTCATGGTTGCTGAAGTGATTCAGGGACATAAACAAGATTTGCGGGGTTTACTCTGGTGGGGGTCGGGGGCCGGATTCATGACATATCTTAGGCCAAATGATTCAAACCCTGATGTTACCTGGTCTTCCCTTCGCCCATGGTGCAACCCTGATCCGCCCAATCCACCTTGCACCACCTACCAGGGGGGCACCAACTGGCGCACCTTTGCTGCTCGTAGCAGGCACACAGGCGGGGTCAATGTGGCAATGTGTGACGGCAGTGTTCGCTTTGTTGAAAACCAGATTAGCTCGACGGTATGGCAGGCTCTAGGTACCGCACGCGGTCTGGAGCCTTGAAATTGGCCATTGCTTTGCGAAAGAAAGTTCCTGGTTCATTTGCAATTCAAGATTAATTAAGTCGCGACCTCTTTTCATTTCGAATCTGGCAGGAGGTTGATTCATTTCCCAACCAGGAATCCCAAGCTCCGTGATCGCCAACATCCACCCCGTCCTGGGTTGCTCTTTGCTGAAGTAATGATTGTAAATCGGATAGGAATTCAGCATCCATCAACTCAATATGGTTGGAAAGATTCTTGTGAAGGATACGATACACTAATTTAAGTTCATTCACGGAATATTGATTCATGTTCGACCTTTCAACTAAAATGCCTAACATCATTGTAAGGAACCCGTGGCAGGAATTTGTACAATATGAAAATTTTATTGACGAACGATGATGGTGTGGATGCACCTGGGATTCTGGCATTTGAAAACGCCTTGAAAGGTCTGGGATTGGTCACGGTTGTTGCTCCTTCCGGAGCATTGTCAGGATGTGGCCATCGTGTGACCACGGATGAAGCTTTAAAAATAAGGCAGCTCAGGCCGGGAATCATGTCTGTCGATGGTACACCCGCAGACTGTGTCCGCGTGGGATTGCATTCATTGCTTCCAAAGGTTGACTGGGTTGTTTCAGGGATAAATGCTGGAGGTAATCTTGGTGTGGATATTTTTATTTCGGGAACTGTTGCCGCGGTTAGGGAAGCTGCCTTTCATGGAATTCCCGGAATAGCAATTTCACAATATCGAAGAAGGGGCCTACCTATGGACTGGGCCCGTTCAGAGGGTTTCGCACGAACAATCGTCGACAATTTAATTAAGAGGCCCATCAAGCCCGGGACTTATTGGAATGTGAACCTTCCTCACCTTGAGGAATCTGATCCGGATCCTGAACTGGTTTTTTGCAAGCCGAACAGCTCTCCATTACCTCTGGCTTTCAGGGTGAATGGAGATTCTTTCAAATATGCGGGAGATTATCATTCAAGGCATGCCGAGAAAGGGACAGATGTTGATATCTGTTTTTCGGGTAAGATAGCCGTTAGTCAATTGGGAATATTTTAACCAATCAGGTTCTCAGTTTGAAATGCTTTGCATCACCAATGCCGCGTTTTGGCCTCCAAAGCCAAAACTTGTGCTTAACGCAGTTCTAACTTTTTTGTCTCTGGCGCAGTTGGGAATATAATCAAGATCGCATTTTGGATCAAAATTTGTCTGGTTGATGGTAGGGGGCATCACACCGAGTTTCAGGGTCAATGCCATTGCAACCGCCTCAACCGCCCCGGCGGCGCCAATCAAGTGCCCTATCATTGATTTAATGGATGAAAGAGGCAGTTTTTTTGCTTTTTCACCAAACACTTGTTTTATTGCCATGGTTTCCATCTGATCGTTAAGCCTGGTGCTGGTACCGTGGGCATTCACATAGTCGACATCCTTGGTATCAAGTTTTGCCTCCCGAAGGGCCCATTTAATGGCGCGTGATGCGCCGCCTGCCTCGGGGTCGGGTTTGGTTACAGCGTAGGCATCAAAGCTGCTGCCAAGTCCGGTGACTTCAGCATAAATATTCGCCCCTCTTTTGCGGGCATGTTCATATTCTTCAAGCAATAGGACGCCGGCACCTTCGCCAAGCACAAAGCCATCACGCTGGCCATCAAAAGGGCGGGATACTTCAGCAGCGGCCCTATTTGCAGGGCTGAGGGCACCTATGGAGGAATAAGCAAGGAATAAAAGTGGATCGATCCGGCTGTCCGCGCCACCTGCGATAACAAAATCCGCATCGTCCCTGGCGATAAGTCGGAAAGCTTCACCCACGGCCTGAGTTCCAGCAGCGCAAGCGGTGGTAATGGTATTGTTTGGTCCCTTGGCCCCTTGAATAAGGGAAATATGGGCTGCGACCATATTTGGAAGGTATTTTAAAATCCAGAGGGGAAATAGCGCACCCGCCCCTTGTTTACCCAATTGGTCGGGCTTAAAACCGTTTCCATTGCAGGCTTCAGCGAGTAATGGTGCGATGTCTGGGAG
>SXGQ01745038.1_pt1 | contig 10273 bp, 7 predicted proteins | sample 3178371 | NCBI WGS metagenome assembly SXGQ01 (sample SAMN11356859, study PRJNA531348) | freshwater metagenome | isolation source: freshwater sample F1-20 | place: China: Fuxian Lake, Yuxi | collected 2017-12-25 | reverse complement strand
TGACTATCGGAGCAATCTTGTCACTCATCGGCCAATAGATTCTCTTTGCTGCTTTCAATTGAACTTGTCGATAAGGTGCTGATTTTCCAGCTTGTTGAAAAGTTGCTATCAAGCGCTTGTCGAGAATAATTTGACTGTTTGCAACTGGACCAACTCTTTCTTCACCTTTTTCAATATCAAGCGCCACCAACAGACCATCGGTGGTGACATTGATGCCGTATTTGGAAAAGTCATTCTTGAAATTTTCAGGATCTTCTTTTCTAAATTTTTTTAATTTTGGTATAAATTTGTCATTTATATCTCCAATTTCTTTATCTAGTTGTTTTAATACAGGATCATTATCAATTAAATTCTGAAGTGTCATTGGTTTTGTTTTGCCGAACCAACCCCAAAATTCATTTAAATTTTCTTTTGATATTTTGTATTTTTTCATAATAGGTATAATTTAACACTTATAAATATCCTATAAAAGAAAAAAGTTAGGATTATCGTTTAATCCTAACTTTATTTGCTTTATTTGATTTTTCTACAGCATCATTTTCTTTCTTTTTTGCTTCTACTAATTTTTGATAATAAAATAACCGTAATCTAGTTGGCATACGATATAATTCCATTATGGTAAAACCATTTCCATATTGAACCATATCAAATATATGAGTATGTAATTGTATAGAATGATTAGAAGCTAGGCCAAAAAAAGCCAACACCTAATGTAATAGGCGCCTCCTCCACCTCACCATCTTCATGGGTATATTTAATTACCATATCCATATCAGGTGACATTTTTTTAATATAATCTCTAAACGCTCTACTATCCAATGCACGCATATTATTTACAAATTTATTAATATGGCCTAAATCCGAATTACCATCTACGGCTTTTACCATATATCTTAAACGTGTTGTAATATCAGAACTAAAATCTTTATTTATTTTTTCTAATGCTTGAATATCTTTTTCTATTGCTTTTTCATCTCCATGTGTCAATAATTTAAAAGTAATCGTATTTTTTCCTAAAGGTGTAGTAAATTGAAATTCATTTACATATTTAAATAAAGTATAATCAATTTCTTTTGTTGTAACCTGGCTTAAATCCGCCATTGTAGTGATAGTTTCTCCTTTTTTTGAAGAATAAAAATTAAATTCATAATCTGGTCCATATCCCAACACTCTAGTTGCTAGTAATATAGCGTTTTTATCACCTATCACAATGTCATTTATATCTATTTTATCAACTATAATTGATTCAAATAATTTATCTAATACAACTCCTTTTTTTATAAGGTTTGATGAAGTAAGAATATCTTCTTCTTTTGCAGTCATTAGTTTTATTGTAATTCTACCTGATGAAAGTGGGTGTTCTTTTGGATACACTTTTCCTTCAGATGGTAAATCCAACACTTCAGTTGGGAAATCGTATTGTTTTTCAGTCATAACGTCATTGTTTTTTTGTATATATAAATACATAAAATTAAAAAAATTAAAAATAAAAAAGGGATACCTTTTGAGTATCCCTTATTATTATTTTTTTTTACCGATTAGAATTCAAGAATTGCGTAATCGTAAACAAGCGTTAATGTTATTGTTGTAGGTTCATTTGTTGTGTTGTAAGCCAAGTCTCCAAAGTTAGCTTGGCCGATAAATGCTCCTTTTAAAGTCCATTGTTCAACCACATCACCAACAGGTCCTAACATTTTAAATGTAATATCTTTTTTATACATTTCTCCATATCCGTCTCTACCTGTGATAGATTCATGTGATAAACGAATCCATTCCATTACCGCTTGTGCAGCTGAAGGAACGATTGGGTCATAAAGAGTGACTTCTATATCTTGCCATTCACCTTTACCTTTCAATTTTCTATATACATTGATGTGGTCTAGTTTTACAGTCTCAAACTGAATATTTGGTCTGTTTGCCGCACTCACTATAAATGAAGGAATTGCTATTTCACCGAATTCCATGATATAGCGGTTTTTCATTTTAGGTTCGAAGTTCGTATAGAACATCTTATCGAAGGATAGTATCTCTGCCATTTTTAATTACCTTTTATTTTATAATAAATATCTACTTTGTTCTTTTTTATATTATGCTGAGAAACTTGCTCCAGTTGGTAAGATGTTGAAATCTATTACTATAAATTCCGCTGTCTTTGCCGGTTGTAAGAAAATCTGTCCAGCCATAATATTTCTATCAATCACATCTGGAGTGTTGTTGGTTTCATCCATCACTACTTTAAATGCGTATAAACCTTGTCTTTGTTGAACACTCTCTAAATAAGGGTTTACAGTACTTAGGAATCTTCCTCTTGTTTCAGAAGTGTTTTGTTCGAACACTAAGAAACGAGATGTAGATGCGATAAACTTCTTAACTGCAATCAATAATCTTCTTACGTTGATTCTATCTAATGCAGATGCCTTATCTTGCAAAGTTTTCTGACCAAATGCTACAATACCTTGTCCAGGAAATGTTGCGATTGGATTTACTTTGTTTTCATATAGAGTATCTCTTTCAGAATGTGTTAATCTATTCAATACTGAAACTGCTCCAACAATACCACCTCTATTTAAACCAGCTGGTGCGAACCATTCTGCTGCTAATCTATCATTACTTGCATAAACTGCTGGTAATAATGTAGATGGAGGAACTGTTGTAAGTTTATTAGTATTTGTATCAATTGTTTTTACCCAAGGATAGTAAGTTGCTGCATAGTTTGTATCAACTGCATTTGCTTGCTCAGTTGCTTCGGTAATTGTATCATCGTAATCATTAAAATCAGCTATGTAAAAACAATCTTGTCTATCTTCAACCATATCAATTACTTTAGAAGTAATAGAAGGGTGCAATTGTCTAACAATACCCGGCGTTACAACCAAATTAATATCATATTCATCCGCATTTGAAATTGCGTTAATTGCTTTAGTATATGCTACTGAACCAGATGATGTTGAAGTTGCACAATTAAATCCTTGTGTATTAGCATTACCCCATACTTCGTTGTTGTTGTAATCTTTTGTACCAGGTCTAGCAATTCTAATAATTGGATTTGAACCATCAAATCCACTTTGGAATGCTAAAACAAATTGTCTCTTAACCATATCAGTTGATGCAGAACCTGTCATTTGATAAGTTAATCCTACGCCACTTATATTACCATCAAATGCAAATACGGTATTTGAACCAGTAAATTGAGTGATTGGAAGTGGTTTTAAATAATTATGATTATCGGTCGAAATACCCGCAGATTCAAAATCAAAACCTGAAAAATATATAGGTGATGATGAATTATTTTGAGTAGATTGTGTTTGAAACACTACCTTTGGAACTTTTAACGAATCACCTACAGTTGTTGTTATTGGATTAACGAATGCTCCATGTGCAAATGGTGCTGATGAAATTGGAAATGAACCTGCATCAGTTACAACTACTCTTACATATTTTGATTTGTTAGAGTAATCACCATTTTCGGTAATTTTACCATTATTATCTATTGTATTCCATCTATCACCTATTCTTCTAGCAATATAGTTTGGAGAAGCGGGGTCTAAGTTTACATTATTAAATGTTTCTAAAACACTCTTTCTCTTATCAGTATCATTAAATGCACGAATGGTTACGGTAAAAGTCGCGTAATCAGTACCACCATCTTCACCTGCTGCTTTTATATTTGAAATACCAATTTTATATTTTGTATTATATAATGAACCATTACCTAAAGTTACAAACTTAAATAAATTAAATCTGTCACCACTAATTAATTGTGATTGAACAAATGGAGTCTCAGCCGATTGTACATCTTGCGCAAAGTTTTGTATAGGAAGTATTGTTGAACTTACAACAGTACCACCATCTCCTGCTGCTACCGGTGGATTTGTATATGATGCCGATGCTACATTTTCAAAATATGTGTATGTATAAGCTTTCTTTGCACCAAATGGAGATGTTCCGAATACATCAGAAAGGTCATTTGTATCTCTTGGTAAAATTGATGCAGAAATATATCCAAAATCAGAACCAGAAATTAAGAATGAACCAGAGAATGCTGGGCTTGAACTTAACACTGCTGCTTTTGAAACATTTTGATTGCCTCTTTCAGTAGTGTGTAAAACCCCTATTAGTTTTTCCCCAACTCCACCAGATGCGGATGCAAATATACCGATTGGTGCACCCTCTTGATATCCACCAATACCAGCAACTCTTACAATTGTTGCTACACCAGCTTCTCTTAAATAATTTTGTACCGCATATTCGGTAAAATATGTTCCATCAGGTGTTCCGAAGATTTCTTCAAATTCTGATTGTGTTCTTACGATTGTTGGAACAAATGCAGGTCCTTGTTTAAAAGGTCCTATAAATGCTGCTCCTATTTCACCTATTCCTTGTGCTAAGAATGATAGGTCATTTTCTCTCGTAAATACGCCAGGTGATACGATTCTTTCTGCCATTTTATTTCTCCAATTAGATTTTTAAATTGTATTTTTTATTTCATCCAAAAATACACATATAAATATAAAGAAAATATCCAAAACACATAATCATGTCCTGGATATACTCTATTTATCAAATTATATTAAATTATGCTGGTATTGGTCTTTCTATTGAACCAGATGTAGATGACCAAGGTAAATCATCTGTCATTACATTTGTAATAGATGCCTTTTTACCCAATATCTCTCTGTCTATTCTACCTTGTATATGGTCCCAATAATTAGTTGGTTGAGAACCACTAACATGGTTCTTAATCCATACTAGAACTTGCGATTCTGTTAAACTTTCGTAAGGAGTAAAATTATCTGGATCAACACTTTTTAAATCAAACGGTGTTGCTCCCATAAATTCTCCTGATACACCGTCTTCATCGGTGCATTTAACTTTCCATTGTGTACCAATTATAACATTATCTAAATTACAGTCAGTATTATTGCCTTTTTTTAGACCAACAATTTTCCATTCATATGTATATCCCATATATTATTATTTTAAAATTATCCTAATGAACCACTTAATGCTGTTAAACCTAAGTGTTCGCACATTTTGTACGCCAAATATTGATTACTTCCACTCCAAGAATTTAAAATGTTAGTTGGAACTTTCCATTCTCCATTAATTAAAACATCATCTGGAATAGCGACTGATTCTCTATTCGGGTCTCTAAATCTTATTTCATACCTTAACCTACAATCATCATTATTTAAATCGTAGCTAAGAACGTTTGTAAATACAACATTTGCGGTTTTTCCAAAAATGTTTTTTTCTTCTATAAAAGTGAGCATATAATTTTTATTTTAAATAAATATTAGTTTAATCAAAAGACGATATGTGACCTTTTTCTCTTGCCTCTATATCGGTTGTTAATTCGTTTGCAAATGGTCCAACACCAACTGAAATCGTAGTATCATCTATTATATTTTCCACTCCATATAATTCTACAAGTCTATCTTTAAGTACGGCATATCCAAACGCAAATATATTATTGTTTTGTAATGCACTCCAATTTGGCACTTTAATTTTAGTTTCAAATGTGTGCAAACTTGATGTAATCATATTTTCAGTAACTTCATAACTATGTGAACCTATTGTTCTAGTCCTTTTAACGGTCATTGGTATTTCTTTAGGTACAGTAACTGTCTTTACAATTTCTCTTCCCAAATCAATTCTTACTTCTTTTCCAATTTCTAAACTAAAACAAGTTCTTTCGTTTGCTTTACCAATAGTTGCCATATTTGAATCGGCAAGGATTGCATCTTCCTGATTCTTATAAATATGAACGTCAAAAATACATTCACCAGTTTTCAATACCCTATACTCGCCGATTCTTATATAAGCGTTTTGTATTAAACCTCTATCAGTTCCAATTGGAGTAGTTACTCTTAATGCCATACCTTATTGATTTTCTAAATTTTCAATTCTTTCTAATAAATATTCATTTTGTGCTTTTAAGAAATTGATTTCATTTCTTAATTCTTTAACACCTTGAATAATTGTTGGAATGAGACTTTCCATGCTCAATGTTAATACTCCAGATATCCCATCTTCTCTGACTAATTCAGGATAAATAGATTGGATTTGTTGGGCTAATACACCATGTTTAACAATTGTATCTTCTATTGGATTTTCAATAAGTGTATCAAACTTATATTTGTAGTATATAGGAGTAATAGTATCTAATTTATCCAATACATTACTAATGTATCCTGTAATATTTTTTACTCTTAAATCAGAATAACCACTCCATCCATAATAGTATGGATATAATACCACTCCACCATATGAACCTCCACCATTAAGCATGTAGAGATTATAATATCCATCCGTTTGTCCTACCCAATGATAACCATTTGTAGACCTCCAATAAATACCAAATCCACTTTGGACATCAATATTACCATCAGCGTTGTAGTTAAAGTTTGTAAAATATCTTAATCTTGAACCTCCACCATCAACAGTAAATCTAATCCAACCATAAGTTTGAGAGTTAGATGCCGCAAAACAACTGTTACCTCTACTATAATACCAAGACCAACCATTACCGTTTTGCACATATACTCCACCATTACCACTTTCAAACATCAAATGATTATGATATCCTGAAGGGTCATTGAAGAGTTGTCCACCCCAACCTGATTTATAATATCCAAAAGTTTCCCAAGGTGTATATGATGAACTAAAGTTGGTTCTAAAGTGTCCACCGTATGATTGTTGGTATAAACCACCACCACCGTTGTTTCTAAACCATCCGTTTGTATAAACTTCCGCAAACGTTGGTCCAGCATCAGTTCTTACGTTTTGGTTCATATAGTTGGACATCCAACCCATATATCTATTCCAATAGTTACCATCCCTGGCAAGGTAGTGAGAATCTAAACCATCGCCACCATAACGGAAAATGTGATATCCATTCTGAATTGCTTGATAGTATAAGTGTGCAGAGTGCCATTGAATCTTATTGTATTCACCTGTCCAACCACCAGTATCAGAATACAACATATATCCTGCGTTGATGTAAATGTTATTAGCGTTTACAAAATTTAATCGGTTTGTAGAAGCAGGGTCAGAATAATATCCAGTATTATCTCTATCGTAGTAAATGTATGCTCTAAAATCACTACCATAAGTAATACGATACAACTCCATGTGAGCATTACCATATTCAATACGAATCTGCCAGTTACCAGAAGAGTTCAACATACCAAAACCACTACCATCCCAATATCCAGCGTATCCTCTTAAATCCGATTCATAGTTATTGTATAATACAATACCACCATACCCATATCCACCACCCGCTGATTTCCAATATCCGTTATTGGTGTACCAGTGCATTCCTCTATTTTGGTTATAGAGTCCAGTACCATTATTGTTATTTCTAAACCATCCGTTTGTATAAACCTCTTGGAATGTAGGACCAGCATCAGTTCTTACGTTTTGGTTCATATAGTTGGACATCCAACCCATATATCTATTCCAATAGTTTCCGTCTCTAGCTAATTGATGAGATTCTAAACCATCGCCACCATAACGGAAAATGTGATATCCGTTATTAATTACTTGATAGTATGTGTGTGATGAGTGCCATTGAATCTTATTATATTCACCTGCCCAACCACCACTATCGGAATACAACATATGTCCTGGTCTTATATAGTGGTGGTTTGAACTAATAGAGTTTACACTTGTATCACCTTGTCCGCTACCAAAATAATACCCAGTATTATTTCTATCATAAAATATTGTTGCTTGAATTTCATTTTCAACATATACAGGTCCACCCGCATACCAGTTTAGATATGTACCATATCCATTTCTAGGGTCTAAGTGTAAGTTACCATTTGTAGTTACAACTGATGCCCAGCTATCTACTCTACCATTTGAACCAACGTATAAGTAAGCTCCCCAAGATGGGTTAGGTCCATGTAATGTACCACCTCTGAATCTTCCAGCGTTACCACTATCGGTTGGGTCTACATAATAGCCCCCATCATTAGCATCTCTATAAATGGTAGCATACATATCACCACCTGTACCAAAGTATAAGTTACCAACCCAAATATTATACATTGCCATTCTGTAACCATTTGCATACAATTCAGTTGTATTAAAATAGAAATTAGAACGGTCCGTATAAATGTGTGCATGGGATGAGTTAGCCGGTCCAAATTCAATATATCCATAAGGGGTAACATTTCGCATACCCCAAGAACCTGCAGTAATGTAATACGATGAATTACCAAAATCAATTCTATTTAAACGGCTTGTTCCATCAGGATCTACATACCAACCAGTACTACTATAATTGTAGAAAATGTTTGAACGCATATCTCCATAAGAGATTGCAACACCATTCGTTGAATCAATTGAAAATCTAAGATTTGCACCACCACTACCATTATTTCTCTGACTGTTAGTTTCCCCATAAAAACGGAAAATACCATGAGCTTGGTTAGTTCCAAATGCTATACCATCATAGTACCAAATTTTATGAAAGTTATCACCACTTGCTCTTACCAATATTGCACCATCATTTGCAACATAGGCAACTCCACCATTTCTACTATTTCCAGCTCCTGACCATATTTCACCCTGCACATAAAGAAGGGCATCATGATTTAAACTCATTTTTACAGTACTCCAATCAGTACTACCTGCTCTAGATGTGAACCATAAATGAGAATGGTTTTCAGAAGATGTGTTTCCTATACTTCTCCAATGACCAGAATAATATCTAATATCATTTCCATAACTACGAATCATACCATCGTAGTTACTAAATACGCCCAATTCTAATGAAGGATAATCTCCTAAACCAGCTAATTTCAAACCAACAGTACCATTTCCTCCACCACCACCTTGTGAGTTTTGGATTGTCATATACCATATACGAGAATTATTATTAGGGTCTACAAAATAGTTTGAGGGGTCATTACTATCTCTGAATATTGTACCATAAACCTCGCCACCCGCATACATAGTTCCACCGGTATATATACTTTGATTAGTATTAAAACCAGGATATGAGTTTGGATTAATTTCACAAAATGTGGATGCTCCAGGATTACCAGTACCACCATTTGTTAATGTCCAACCTGCACTATGATAATTGTCCGTAATTGCAATATACAATGTACCACTATTTGTACAATAAATTTGTAGATAATGTGTATCATAGGTACTACTACCTCTAATACGAATATTGTTTACTACACCTCCAGCATTATACCAAGACTTACCTAATAGAGTAAGTGTTGCTGCTCCAGCAGAACCAAAGTGTACACCTGCATTAAATTTCTGATGATGGTGTAATGAACTATCATAATCCCATGTATGGAATGTAGCCATTGCTCTGTTTCCACCATTTGTCGCTATTGTGTACCAGTTACCAGCCGAAACACTTATTGTCAATGTATCTCTTAATGCCCAACCTCTAACGTTTACATATTCTAAGTTTGAAGTAGATGCGGGGTCTAAATAATAACCTGTACTAGTTCTATCGTGAAAAATTGGTGCATCAATACGGCCGCTTGTATAAATTATTGCTCTTTCAGGATCACCAGTTGACCCAAATCCAAAATAATCATTTGTATCGTTATCATCCGATGCTGCAAACCACATTCTGGCAGTATTATTTGATTCATAATGTCTTATAAATCCAGGATCGTTTGTTTGTGCTGCAAAATTTATATAAGAGTTATTACCACTTTTTTGAATTGTTATATCACCGCCATAAACATTAAGGTCACCTCCAATTAAAAGGTCACCATTATTTTGGTCAAATCTATGTTTTACATAGGCAGTTCTATTACCACTACTTCTCGATGGGACAGTAAATCCACCACCAATTGCACCTGCTGCAGCTTCCGATGTAATTAAAAAATAGTTTGCAGGATTGTCGTGATACAATCCCCAACCTGTGTATGGTTCATAATCAACGAAGATACCGGTCCAACCTTCTCCGGTTACTTGTTGCATACCAAATGCCGCACCCGCAGAAGATGTGCCACTTGCATTAAGTAATAAACCAGGTTTGTTATAGGTTACAGCGTTTACCGAACCTTGCATATTAATTGAAGTACCAGTATCTGCTAAGTTTGCATAATAAGTAGAAGAATCAGAATCTCTAAATATTGGTGCTCTAAAATCTAATGCCGCATAAGCCGTACCACTTTCATTTACAGAAAATAATTCATTTGATGATTTAACTGAGTTACTACCTACGATAAATTTTCTATCCGATTCGTTATTATTGGAATCAATACTTACAACAACGTTTCCAGCG
>SXGQ01549882.1_pt1 | contig 10273 bp, 9 predicted proteins | sample 3178371 | NCBI WGS metagenome assembly SXGQ01 (sample SAMN11356859, study PRJNA531348) | freshwater metagenome | isolation source: freshwater sample F1-20 | place: China: Fuxian Lake, Yuxi | collected 2017-12-25 | reverse complement strand
GGGCTCTACCGTCGCAAACATCGTCGACGAACTCTTCGTCCGCATCGACGAGGCATCCGCCCCACTTCTCGAACAGCACGCGCTTGAACTCAAAGAGTTGGAAGCCCGCGTTTCACTCACAGGCGAACGCGGCAGCGGTCGAAAAGGCCTGCAAGATCGCCACAAGCGCCAACTGCGCAAGTTCAACACCGACGAACTTCGCAGTGGCCTCGCAACCGTGGCCGCCACCTACCACGCACAGATCATTGCTCAGCCTCCGCACCCCAATGCAGATAAATACATGGATGCCGTTCATCGCATTCACAAGACAATGGGCTCGCTTGGCCTCAACGTCAACGAGAAACTTGCGCTACAAGCACTCTTCTTGCAGTGTCCATCACTCATGATGATAGCCCGACTCGCGCCAGCGAACTCCAATGAACAATGACTCTGGCCACTTGCCCGATCTCACGGTCATTTTGCCAACCCTCAACGAGGCATCAAACCTAAAGATCCTCATCCCGCAACTTTTCGCAAACTTGCAAGGTTCAGTGTCTGTTTTAAAAGTATTCGTTGTCGATGACGGATCTACAGACGACACAAATAATGTAATTAACAATCTGCAACCTACCCATAAAGAGCTGCGGTTGATTAATCGCGAAAACAAAAAGCCCTCTTTACCAAATTCCATTCAAGACGGAATTGGACAATGCAATACCGAACTCATCGCGTGGATGGATGCCGATGGATCGATGCAGCCCGAAGTTCTTTCCAGAATGATCGAATCCTGGAAAACATGCCCCGACAACTCCAACACAGTCATAATTGCTTCACGCTTTATTCCCGGCGGTGGAATGAAAGGCATCAATGCTTCGGGAACGACTTCGCTTATTCAATTCATAGGAAATATTCGGAAATCAAATGAGAGACTTCTTCCAGTCCTAGCAAGCTGGCTCTTAAACAAGGTTTACTACCTACTCCTCCGAGGGTATTGCCACGACTCGACTAGCGGTTTCATTCTCGGCCCAAGACATTTACTCAACCAGACTTCATTGTCTGGTCAGCATGGCGCCTATTTCCCCGGCACGCTTGAGCAGCTTCGCTTTAACGGTGCCCAGGTTGTTGAAGTTCCATACATTATTCAGTTACGGCAACATGGAGAGTCAAAGGCCAATACCTCTTTGTTTCATGTTTTCAGAAGCGGCCAGCCGTACATTTACCAAATCTTGAAAATATCCCAAAAACAGTTGAAGGCTAAATTCGCTTCAAAATAGCAACGGCGTTCCAATTGCCCGAAGTGGGGGCGGCATCTTCACGCCAGCCCAGAATCGATTCGGTCGCGAAATATGGGGCAGAAAACGAATCAATATCCGCCTCAAAGAGATAACGCATTGTGTGCAATTCGCTGAATACTTCTTTTGTGGTCTCTATTTGATATTCCACCATTACCAAATTCTTTTCAGGAATCACTCTTGGCTTCGCGGTGCGACTTAATGCTTCACCGTTCCAATCCACCACTTTCTTTCGCTCCATCGGTGAATCAGCTTCCACTCCCGGGCCATACCAAAAATCAAATATCAAGAGTCCATCTTTGCGCAGCGCCTTTGCTGCACTGCTGAAGAAATCCCGAAGGTCATCATCTGACGTCATGTAATTGATCACATGGAAGAGGGAATAAACCAAGTCGTACTGTTTCTTAGGAGCAAACGTCCTTACATCAGCTGTTTCATAAGCTATTTCTAGACTTGCTAATTGTGAGTCAAGTATCAATCTTTCTTTTGCTATCTCGATCATCTTTGCGCTGATGTCAACTCCATCAACACGAAAACCCTTTGCTGCAAACTGTTCAGTGAATTTCCCGGTACCGCAGCCAAAATCAAGAGCAGACTTGATTTCAGAATCTTGCAAAAGAGATAGGACATACGCACATTCTTCTGCATAGTCTTTTTCTACATACAAAGAATCGTAAAATTTGGCATAGCGATCAAATATCTCAGTCACTTAATCAACCCTAATTCGTTAGTTTGCCAGACAGGCACGAAGCGCAGCAACGCTTTCATCAATTTCTGCATCCGTCGTACCCACTCCACTAGGCAAATACAAACCGCATTGCCACAACCACTCCGAAACAGGAAATGATTGTTCTGAAAACATTCCTATGCGCCGAAGTGCTGGTTGAAGATGGAGCGGGCAAAAAAATGCACGAGAGGACACGCCGTGTTTGCTCAGTTTTCCCCTCATTTCATCGGCTTTCATACCGTTTTTTAGCACGACACCAAAGACCCAAAAGACATTTTGTGCGATTTCAGTGCTCATCAATGGAAGTTGCAGTTCGGTAACTTCGCTTAGTTGCGCCGAATACCTCGTTCCAATAGCAATTTTGCGTTGAAGAAACTCATCCCAACGCTCCATTTGTGCAACACCTACCGCGGCCTGCAGATTCGTCATTCGATAATTCCAACCAAGATTTTCGTGCACATAGCGTGGTTCGCCAAAATATAGATTGCGTAAAAGTCTTGCTCGCCGGTCAATGTCTTCGTCATCCGTGACGAGCATCCCACCTTCACCAGTAGTGATCAGTTTGTTTGGATAAAAACTAAACGTGCTTGCTAGTCCAAAACTTCCACAAGGCGCACCATTTACTCGAAGCCCATGAGCCTCCGCAGAGTCCTCAATTATTTGCAAACCATACTTATTGGCTATCTCAAGAACCTTCGCCATATCGGTTGGTAATCCATAAATATGCACCACCAAAATGGCTTTCGTCCGAGTTGAAATCTTGTTCTCGATTTGTTCGGTATCCATGTTCCAAGTATCAGATTCACAATCGACGAGGACGGGTATTGCACCACGCCGAACGACTTGGTGTACACATGAAATTATTGTGAAGGCAGGCATTATGACTTCATCCCCAGGGGATAAGTCAAGCATTTCAATTGCAATGTCCAATGCGGCAGTCCCACTGGTTACGGCAACACCAAATTTTCGGCCGACGCGTTCAGCAAAACTTTTTTCAAATTTTTCTACAAACGGACCTTCGGAAGATATCCACCCAGACGAAATACACTCTTGAAGATATTGGGACTCGTTGCCGTCAAGTAAGGGACGATTTACAGGAATCACAGAACAATCTTATTTTTGTCTACACCTTCGAATCTTATTTTGTCATTATCCGACTCGTATGGCCCCTGCTTCACCTCAATTATTTCACTTTCCTCTAGCATCTCGAAACCATGTCCCCCCCGAGACAACAGCACCACATCACCCGACGTCAGAATTTCGCTTGATAAATACTCCTTTTGCTCGGTGTAAAAATCAATTCGCACCTTGCCTTTCCTAATAAAAAGAGTTTCAGAGGAATACTGAACGTCGTACGGCTTCAGCACATGAACATGGGGGTCGATTTGATAACCCGATGGTCGTTTCATATACCCAAGTTGTTGCGGCAATTCATTTGGTGTGGCGAATACGATTCCATCGGCTTGGAAATCTGCCCGAATGATTACAGCAAGTAATCCAGAATCATCACATATATTTTGCACGCATAAATGCTAAGAGCATTTCTGGGAGAATGCTCGTCAGGCACTCTTTTTAACACTGTTTATTTGCTTGATTCGAGGATAAGCCTGCAATCAACTTCAACCTCACCACTGGGTGAAAGGCTCAGAGTTGCCTTTTTCGCACTACCGTTTGCACAGAAATTTTGTGCCTTTTCGACTTCGGACGACCAAGTTGGTCCGCTTGTTAGATACCACCCTGACTCAAACCATTTAATGGCAGGGATTAGCGAAGCAACAAGAAATCCCACGAGTAAAACATTGTTACTTGACAGTCGACCCAACATTGGCTTGGTCCAAAGGATGGCCAAGAAACCGATTGATGAAATCACTAAAGGCGCGACAAAGTAACGATCGGCAACGCCGCCCAAATAGTAAGAAGATGCGAGGATGCATATTGAAGAAACTGTTAAACACAATGAAAAAGATGACATCGGTTCACCTTTCATCCGTTTAGCCAAGATAATGGCTGCAGTAACGACTGAAATCATTAAAGGCGCAAGTTGGCCATAAAGCCAAAACAGCCCTAGTCCTTCCAACCTAAAAATCCGGTCATCACTCCAACCTTGAGCCGCTTCAGAAAAACCACCAGACGCCAAAATCTGAAAAAGTGTAGTAATTGAATTCAATCCAAGTATTGCAATAGCAATTTTTTTGGCAATCTCCTTTCTCGCAGTCCAATACACAATCGGAAAAACGCAGAAAATCACCATTGGGGTTGACATGCCAATGAGAAAGACTGCAAAAAGGACGCTGTTTAATCTTTCTCGTAAGAGCGACGGGGCGCAAAATACACATGCAAGCGCAACCGTAAGTGGCCATTTAACATTTCCATACGAAACCAAAGAGCTTTCCATCGCCACCGGACTAAGTATGAGTAGCGTTCCGCTAATAGCGCTTAAAATCAAATTTTTTGTCTGACTTAACACGGTCCTGAAAATCACAAAAGCAGAACCTACCCAAACTAAATTCATTAGTGATCCGAGAATCACAGCTTCAAATCTCATCGGTGCGACAATCAAAAAATCAATAAATGCCCTCGGAATGACATAAAAGTAAGGCCAACTACTTGTAGAAAACGTCTGCATACCTTTTTCTAAACGGGCCTGGAGAATCAAGTCGTAACCTGGATCAGATGGAAACCTGTTTATTGAATTCTGAGTTCTAAGAAAAAGCAAAAACGTCCACACCGCAATCAAGCTTGTATTCACAAGTCTTGGTCGCGATAATTCAGAGCCAGTCCCTGTGCTGTGATTCAAGGTAGTTAACTTTCAAAATCGGAAAACTGTTGTTCTCGGGAAACACAACTAAGACTAACTTGTGTGTTCCACGGCCACAGTCGGGTATCGATCATCTTTGTAGCAAACAACCTAATGCCACTAGTGGCTAGCCCATCTACACCCAAAGATCCGCCTATCAGAGCGGTGACCGTCATCCATGATGATGGCTCGGCTCGCGCCAGTAAACTGAAAATCTAATTACCCGCCCAGGTAGCTCAGGGGTAGAGCAACGCACTCGTAATGCGTAGGTCGTGAGTTCGATTCTCATCTTGGGCTCCACATTTAGCAGGGGGATCATTGGAAACAACGACTAAATCGACCGGGGCGATCAGTAAACGACGAATTGTTCAAGCGATGGTCGCGCTGCTGGTCACGATGGTGTGTTGGTCACTATCGAATCCCCCGGGTTCAACTCCCGATGAGTATTTCACACTCGGAAGTATTTGGTGCGCAAATGGCAAAGACTCTAAACATTGTTTCGACATGTATGAGGGCGGCACAAAATCAACGTACGCGAGTGGTCTGGCTGACATAGACAATCAGTCATGCTTGCTCGATGTTAAGGGTTCGATCCAGCGTTGCGAACCTATTGGTTTAGGAATTTACGTTAACTCCAGCGGTGGCGGCTATCCAGTTTGGTACTACAAGATAATGAATCTCTTTGTTCCAATCGGAAAGTCTTTGAATGTCCTATCGATGAGATTGTTTAATTCATTAATTGCGGTTGGGCTTCTCGCAGTGCAGTTAGTACTTTCAAACAAACAACGTCGCACATCGCTTCTAACTTCGTTCACTTTTACCTTGTTTCCCATGAGTATTTTCCTCATTGCATCGATCCATCCAAGCGGCTGGGCGCTTACAGGTGTAGCGAATGGCTGGCTGTTTCTATTGGCTGCTACTTCAAAACCACGACTTGAGGGTTGGAAAAATTGGTTGGCGTGGGCAGCTTGGACTGTGTGTGCCGGAATGTGCTTGGCAAGTCGGTACGAAGCGTTCCTCTTCTTTTTGGCTTCAAATCTGATCGCCCTAGCGGCTACACGGATTACAGCACGCACCTTGAATTGGAGAGTTATCCTGCCTATTTCTGCAGCAGGAATAGTCGGCGGTTATGCACTTTTGCATTTCAATAAAATTGCAACTTGGGCACTGAAATTTCCGATGAACCCGCAACCCGGACAAATCGAGAATGGTCAATGGATTACACATTGGCTGCTTCAGACAATCGCAATTCCAGTTGAAGTACTTGGAACAGGACTGATTGGTCAGCGTCCGCTCCGAATTCCAGACATTGTGTGGATCGTTGGAATTGCGCTGCTCGGAGGAGTGCTTTTGTTTTCGTTTATCAAGACAAGCACTGCGCAACTCATCGCGTTTACTGGTTCACTTTTGATGCTTTTGTTCATTATTTTGTCATTCAATGGTCGACTAGAGCGTGATTTTTTGAATCTTTCCGGTCGCTACATCATCCCGTTGGTTCCCTTTATCGTTGGTCTATGTATATACCTTTCTAGAAGCCCGGTACAGCTGATGGAAATTCGCAGGCTTCGAATACTCACCATAACTTTATTGTCTATAACCCACACAATTGCACTTCACTCAGTTATTGAAACCTACGTTGACGGGCAGTCTTATGCGTTTTTGCCAATTTCTGTTGGCGAATCAGGTTGGTGGTGGATAGGGCTCCCATTTGGGCCCAACTTCATCGTTCTCATTGGAGCAGTAAGTTTTGCGAAATTTCTTACTTTAATTTGGACAACTGTTCCAACCGTTCAGATCTCAGTGATTAATACGGTGGAACAATGAGAAACAAGATCCGACTTGCAGTTTCATTGCTTCTGGTTGTTACAGGATTGATTATGTGGTTCACACGACCCGCATTTGTGAGAGTCGAATTTCCACAGCATGGTGAAACTTTTGATAGCTCTGGTAAGCCAGTGAACATCGGTGATCGGGACGATCTCTGCAGTTTTTTACAAGGGGAAGACGGCTACCTTTTAATCTCGGGCAACATCTCTCTCGCCACAACTGGAATTACACAGGGTTTCCTCCAAACATCCGACGGAGAGACTGGGCTGTTTTTCGAATACGACCCGGGTGAAGACTCTTTGCTTCGTTTCGGCTTCCACCAGTCTGACGAGAATGTCGCTCGAGTGAAGTATAGGAATCTGCGAAAAAGCGGTGCATTTAACTTTTCAATTCTTGTCCGGAGTGACGGTACTCTCCGAATGGTCGGTGATGGTACTGATGAAACATCAGAGGTGGAGAATCTTTCAATTGACTGCAGCAATTTCCGTATTGCTGCCGCTAACGGATCTGAGGGAATTGAGGGCACGATGTCCGTCTCGTTCTCCTCGGGATTAGATGCACAACAAGCGGAGGAGCTGATAGACAGCTACCTTTCCATGTATAGCAAAAGCCTTCCAAGTACGCTGTATAAATGGCCTTTGTACGCAGGAGTGTTACTTCTGGTTATTGGCAACCCATGGGCGTGGCGCAAGAAATAGTCCGGTCATAACGGGCTTGGTTTAATACCTTGTTTCCAATTTCGCTTCGTTCAGTAGGGATTGCGCTCGCTGTTTTATTCGGTGCATTTCTCCTCTGTGAAGTACCGCCAGTTGTTGCTGCCATTTGCACGTTGGTAGTGGGGGTACAAACCTTTACGGGAGTTCGCTTGTACCAGCGCTACTTGGAGCCTGCAACGGTCACGATTTTCGCGTACATCTCAATTGGCTTTGCAATCGGGGCCGCCCTGTCAGTGTTGTCTGCGCTCTTCCTGCAACCGATACTCAACCCTTCAATAGGTTGGATTATTCCGTCGATTGTTGTGTTCGCTATTTCCAAAATAGATCGGAACCATCCAATCCGTGCCCAGTTGGACTCAACTGGAATCGAATGGCTTGGGGTTGCCTCTATTGCATTTCTCTACTTGGCCCAAGACTCTCACTGGCCGACAGCAGTTTTTGCAGCGGGAACATGTGTATACATCGCATTCACTTGTCGGCCAAAGAAGGTATGGATTAGAGCATCAGTTTTTACTGTTACAACGGCGGGTTTCATCGGAGGAGTTGTTGCAAGCATTCATAACCGGCCACCGTTTTGGCACTACCTGACAGATGATTTTCGGGTCTTTGAATCCCTCTCGCGCTCTATCTGGGACTACGGACCACAGGATGAATTTGGAACGCTAGGAACCATTGGCGCGCAATACCACATTTCGACATACGCATACTCAGGGCTACTTGATCGTCTATCGGGTGCATCAACATTTATCGTTCTAAATCGAGCAATGCTCGCCCTCACCGCGCTGCTTTTGAGCACAATTGTTTGGGCATTTTTACGCCGTGATGGTGGAAAGAACCGAATAGTCAATTTGGGTCTTGCTGCAATGTTTCCACTCTTCTTTGACTACTCCTTTACATCTCCTAGCTACTGCTTCGGGTTGTTCTTCTATCTTGTGGGTGTTTTCTTCTGGACAGACCACCAGCGTCGGGTAACTCCATCGCTTCAAGTGTTCGTTGGTTTTTTGATCACTGTGTTCATCATGACCACCAAGATTTCCAATATGCCCGTGGTGCTTAGCGGGCTAGGTGTACTTGCGCTTTACTCACTGGCGAGAAAACCCTCTTGGGCGAAAAGTGCATTAATCAATTTCACCACCACTCTAGTTACCACAGGCGTCTACTTTTTTGTGTTTTTGGCAAATGGCCGAACGAGTTCACAACTTGAATCGATGTATACATTCGGGTATGCAAGGCGAATTGCAGGCGACTTGGTGACAATCATCGACCCAGTCACCCGCATTTCTGCAAGCCTGATGTATACCTCGCTGTATCTTGTTTTCCCAATTGTTGCCGTCCTCTATTTCTTTTCCCTGCATCGACGACTGCATCCACAATTGCTCATTTTTGCTCTTCCTGCAATACCGCTTCTACTAATCACTGCCCTATTCGGTGGTGCTGATGCCAGTGGATATTTTGTATTGGCCTCTCTGGGTGTTCTGAATATTGCTCTCATCGTCTTCTTGTCGAAATACCTTTCAGACTTCAGTTGGCGAGAACGTCATAATCAACAAATGGCCGGATTTGCACTGATTGCAGGGCTTCTGGGCTTACTAATGCAACGGATGGTTGCCCATTTCAATGGCGGTACTGCGAACGAGATCTTGATTAGATCAATTCTGCAATCACATTGGGTTAGTGCACTGTTGTTGTCTCTCATTGCTTATGGATCTTTCAGATTGGGCAAAGCCAGCAAGAGCCATCCACTCTTGATTCTTTTCTTGATCGCGGAGATCATGAGTTTTGCCTCAATTGAGGTAATGCTCCTTGATCGACTGACAAAGGGGCCTGAAATAACAGCATCTGAATCCGCGACGGCGATTGGCACGACAGATGAAATCGCTGTAGGACGTTGGCTACGAACCAACACAGAAAAATCATCACTTATTGCAACCAACCATTTCTGTGGGCCAGCTTGCTCCGGCGCCGATTGGTTCGAAAATGACTACAAGCGCCTCAACGACACATACATCTTCCCCGAGAGCCCTACTGGCTACGGTACGTTTAACTTCATTCTCTCCTCGTATGCAGAGCGCCGGTTCTTGATTGAAGGGGCTCGTTTCCTTTTGGTTAACGGTATGCCACGCGAGGACGTGCGAGAACGAATGAACATATCACTTGCTTTTGCCAATGAACCCAACGATACATCACTTAGTTCACTCCAAGCCTTTGGGATTGATTACTTCGTGATTGATAAACAATCAACAGTCCAGCGCGACTGGGGATTGACGACATCAAGATTGTATGAAAACGACACTTTTGTCATTCTTGAACTGATATAACATAACTTCCGTTATGAAAAATTCTCAAGCATCGTTCCCAAGAAGTGAATTTGCTGATGTGTTGGCCGCTAACGAAGCCTTTGTTCAAGGCTTTCAACATTCGGAACTGACTGGTACCGCACGCAGAGGTTTGGCAATTGTCACTTGCATGGATTCGCGTATAAGCCCACTTGCAGTTGTTGGGATGCAAGCAGGCGACGCAAAAATTTTGCGAAACGCTGGTGCTCGCGTTACCGATGACGTGTTACGAACCTTGGTCTTAGCCTCCTACCTACTTGGTGTAAATCGTGTACTCGTAATGCCTCACACTGATTGCCGCATGGCAAGTGTGGATGAGGCAACAATTCATAAAACGATCCAAGAACAATTCGGTGTTGATACCCGGAGCCTTGAGTTTCGAACTGTCTCCGACCAGCGTGCGGCACTTGCAACCGATGTCAACCGAATAAGGGCCTACCCGTTGTTGCAGCGCGGGGTGTCGGTGGCTGGCGCTATCTATAACGTCTCGACAGGCAAGTTGGAGCCCGTCGACTGCTAGTTATTGCAGAACGTGCCCCTGCTGAACGAAATGCACGGCGGCTTCAAGTTCTGGTGAGAGGAAGCGGTCGGGGCCCAGG
>SXGQ01313843.1_pt1 | contig 10275 bp, 6 predicted proteins | sample 3178371 | NCBI WGS metagenome assembly SXGQ01 (sample SAMN11356859, study PRJNA531348) | freshwater metagenome | isolation source: freshwater sample F1-20 | place: China: Fuxian Lake, Yuxi | collected 2017-12-25 | reverse complement strand
CTACCTGTGGGGGCTGGGCGCCGCCGGGCAGGCCGGGGTGGAGAACGTGCTGGACATCCTGCAGGGCGGTATCGACTCGGCGTTGCGCGGATTGGCCAAGTCCAGCGTCGGCGACCTCGGTCGCGAGGATGTGCTGATTCCGCCCGGATTCAGCCGGGGACTCGGTACCTCGGGTACTACCATCGCGGAGTGATCGTCCGGGGCGAACTGGGGGAGTGCACGTCGCGACAGCTATCCGACGCCGCTCCGACCCTGCTCGTCCCGGTCGGCTCGACCGAGCAGCACGGGCCGCAGCTGCCGCTGGACACCGACACCCGTATCGCGTCCGCGATCGCCCGCCGGGTGGCCGCTGATCTCGGACACCTGCCGGCCCCGCCGATCTGTTACGGCGCTTCCGGTGAGCACCGCGGTTTCCCGGGCACCGTCTCGATCGGCACCGAGACCCTCACCGCCGTGCTGGTGGAGTACGGCCGCTCGGCCTGTGACTGGGCTACTCGACTGGTCTTCGTCAACGGCCACGGCGGAAATCTCGACGCGCTGCGGGCCGCTACCGCGACGCTAAGGGCCGAGGGGCGTGACGCGGCGTGGTGCAGTTGTACCGCCGACGGCGGCGATGCCCACGCCGGGCACACCGAAACCGCACTGCTGCTTCACCTTTCGCCGTCTCTGGTGCGCCTCGAGTCCTGTGTCGCGGGCAATACCGAGCCGCTGTCCGTGCTCATGGGCGAGCTGCGCCGGGGAGGCGTCGCCGCGGTCAGCGCGTCGGGCGTCCTGGGTGACCCGACCACCGCCACCGCGGTGGCCGGAGCGGCGATCTTCGAGGAGATGTCGGCCGACTGCGCGCGTCGGGTCCAGCGCTGGCAGCCGGATCCGGACGGGATGCTCTCGTGAGCCGGCTGCCGGACGGTTTCGCGGTCCAGGTCGACCGCCGGGTCAGGGTTCTGGGTGCGGGCGCCACCCTGCTCGGCGGATCGCCCACCCGGATGCTGAAGCTCGCGCCCGCCGCCCAGGTGATGCTGACCGGTGGTCGGCTGGAGGTGCGCGACGGGGTGAGCGCGGACCTCGCCCGGACCCTGCTCGACGCCGGGGTCGCCCACCCGCGGCCGGCCAGCGGCCCGTCGCACCGCGACGTCACCGTGGTGATCCCGGTGCGGGACAACCAGGCCGGGCTGCACCGGCTGGTGATGGCGCTGCGCGGACTGCGGGTCATCATCGTCGACGACGGCTCGGCGATCCCGGTCGAGCCCGGGTGGTTCGCCGGGGCGCCGTGCGCGGTCGAGGTGATCCGGCACGACGAGAGTCTCGGACCGGCGGCAGCCCGCAATGCCGGCCTGTCCTGTGCCGGAACCGAACTGGTGGCGTTCCTGGACTCCGACGTGCTGCCCCGGCGGGGGTGGCTGGAGGTGGTCCTGGGCCACTTCTGCGACCCGGTAGTGGCGCTGGTCGCACCGCGCATCGTCGCTCTGCACCCCGGCGATACCGCGATCGGCCGCTACGAGGCGATGAGCTCGTCGCTGGACCTCGGCGACCGGGAGGCGCCGGTGGTGCCGTTCGGCCCGGTGTCCTACGTGCCCAGCGCCGCGATCGTCTGCCGGCGTTCGGCGGTGGCCGAGGTCGGCGGGTTCGACGAGTCGCTGCGCTCCGGTGAGGACGTCGACCTGTGCTGGCGGCTGGTGGAGAGCGGCTCCCGGCTGCGCTATGAACCCGTCGCGCTGGTCGCCCACGATCACCGGACCCGGTTGAAACCGTGGCTGTCGCGTCGGGCGTTCTACGGCGGCTCGGCGGCCCCGCTGGCCGCCCGTCATCCCGACAACACCGCCCCGCTGGTGGTTCCGCTGTGGTCACTGTTGGCCTGGGCGTCGCTGGCCACCTGGTCGGTGCCGGGGGCCGCGGCGGGTGCGGTGTTCGCCGGGCTGTACGCCCGGCGGGTCACCGCGGCCGTGCGCCATAGCGATGCCTCGCCCCGCGACGTCGCCGGCCTGGCGGCGCGCGGCCTGGGCGTCACCGGCCTGCAACTGTCCTCGGCTCTCTGTCGGTCCTACTGGCCGGCCGCCCTGGCTGGCGCCCTGGTCTCCCGGCGGGCCCGCCGGACGGTGGCGGCGGCCGCGGTGATCGATGCCGCGCATGGCTGGATGACCCGCAAACCCGTCGCCGACGAGGCCGGGAGGCCGATTGGCGCGCTGGGGTACCTGGCGCTCAAACGCCTCGACGACATCGCCTACGGCGCCGGGCTGTGGGCGGGGGCGATCCGCGGTCGCACGCTGGCGCCGCTTCGCCCCGACATCAGACGATAGCTGCGGCCGTGCGCTGCGATGTCCTGGTCGTGGGAGCGGGGAGCGCGGGATCGATTCTGGCCGAACGGTTTTCCGCCGACTCCCGATGCTCGGTCACCGTGCTCGAGGCGGGCCCGGGACTTGACGACCCCGCGGTGCGCGCACTGACCCAGGAGGGGCTGCGGATGCCGATCGGCGCCGACAGTCCGGTGGCCCGGCACTACGACACGCTGCTGACCAGCGACCCGCCGCGGCCCGCGCGGATCGTCCGCGGGGCGTGCGCGGGTGGATCCGGCGCGATCAACGGCGGCTACTTCTGCCGGGCCCTGCCCGGCGACATCGCTACCCTGCCGGGTTGGTCCCCGCTAGAGGTCGAGCGCCACTACCGGGCAGTCGAGGAGCGAATCCCACTGCACACCAACGATTTCGGTGCAGTGACGACCGCTTTCGCCCGCGCCGCCGAGCAGAGCGGCTACCCCCGTTTGGAGAGCCTCGCGGTCGACGGCACCGGGGTGGCGCCGGTGCCGCTGAACATCGCCGACGGTCGCCGACTCGGCCCGGGCGCGGTCTTCCTGCAGCCGGCGCTTGGTCGCGCCAACCTCACGGTGCTCAGCCGCACCCGGGTGACCACCGTCCTGCTCGCCGGCGGCCGGGCCGTCGGGGTGCGCGCGGTCGGCCCGAACGGGCCCGTCGAACTGGCAGCCGACCGGGTGGTGCTGGCCGCCGGGGCGATCGCCTCGGCACAACTGCTGATGCTCTCCGGGATCGGCCCGGCCGGTCCACTTCGGGCCCTGGGCATCACCGTGGCTGCGAACCTGCCGGTGGGACAACGTTGTTGGGACCATCCGGAATGGCTGATGACCGCCGGCTGGCCGGCCGATGAGGGCCGTCCGGTGCTGGAGGCGGTGCTGGTCACCCCCGATCTGGAGCTGCGTCCCTACACTCAGGCCTTCGGGGCCGATGCCCCGGCCATCGGCGTGGTGCTGACCCGGCCGCGGGCGCACGGCACGGTGGCGCTGGCCGGTGCCGACCCGGCGGCGGCCCCGCGGATCGAGCACCGCTACGACAGCGAGCCGGCCGACCTCGCTGCGCTGCGCCACGGCAGGGATCTGGTGCGCACGATCACCGACGCCGGCGATCCGTCATGGTCGACCTCCCAGCACCTGTGTGGCACCGCGCCGATGGGCGCCGACGGCGACCCGCATGCCGTCGTCGACCCGCGCTGCCGGGTGCTCGGTATCGACGGGCTGTGGGTGATCGACGGGTCGATCCTGGCGCGCATACCGCGCCGCGGCCCGCACGCCGCCATCGCGATGCTGGCCCACCGGGCCGCGGAGTTCGTCCGTTGACGTTCGCGACAGGTGCGGGTCAGTCCTTGAGCTCGACCCGGATCGGCAGGTGCTTGAGACCGCCGACGAATGTCGTCGCCATGAGCTCGGGCTCACCGGCCAGTTCGATGCTCTTGATCCGGGGCACCAACTCGGTGAAGAAGCTGTTGATCTCCATCCGGGCCAGGGCCGCACCCAGGCAGAAGTGCACGCCGTGGCCGAACGACAGGTGCTTGTTCGGGTCGCGGCCCACATCGAAGCGGAACGGGTCGACGAAGACGTCGGCGTCCCGGTTGGCAGAGACGTAGCTCAGCAGCACCGCCTCACCCTTGGCGATCGGCACCCCGCGCACCACGGTGTCCTCCTGGGCGGTGCGCATGAACTCCTTGACCGGCACCACCCAGCGGATGATCTCCTCCACCGCGGTGGGCATCAGCGACATGTCGGCCTGCAGACGGGCCAACTGGTCGGGGTTCTGCAGCAGCGCCAGCAGACCGCCGGCGGTGGCCGCGCTGGTGGTGTCGTGCCCGGCGCTGGCGACGATGACGTAGTAGGACAGCGTGTCCATATCGCTCAGCGGCTCGCCGTTGATCCTGGCGTTGGCGATTGCCGACGCCAGGTCCTCGGTGGGGTGCTCGCGGCGGGACTGGGTCAGCGCCATGAAGTAGTTGAAGAAGTCCAGCAGCACGGCGAGCATGTCGTCGACGCCGCCGCCGCGCTGGAACTCCTCGTCGTTGCCGCCGAACATCTCCTGGGTCAGCTTGAGCATCCGGGGGAAGTCGGAGTCCGGCAGCCCGAGCATGGACAGGATGATGTAGAGCGGGTAGTTCACCGCGATCTCGGTGGCGAAGTCCAGCTCAGGGCCCTTCTCGGCCATCTTGTCGACGTAGACCTTGGCCAGTTCGTCGCAGCGCGCCTTGAGTGCCCGCATGGCCTTGGGGCGGAACCAGTCCACCCCGATCTTGCGCATATCGCGGTGGTGCGGGTCGTCCATGTGGATCAGGGTGCGCAGCCCGGTGCCGGCCTCGATATCGCGGCGCAGGGCGTCGTCGGCCTCGGAGATCGCCAGCAGCGGACGGGGGTCGTTGGTGAACAGGTCGTTCTGCCGCTCGATCTCCATGATGTCGGCGTGGCGGGTGATCGCCCAGAACGGCCGGTAGTCGGGGACGTCGACCCAGCTGACCGGCGCGTGTTCGCGACAGTGCCGCAGCGCCTCGTGGAGCTTCTTCTCGTCGGTGTAGGCCTGCGGGTTCGCCAGAACCCGAGCGGCGGGGTCGGCGATCCGGTGGTCGGTCTGTGCGGTCATGACGAAACTCCTGCGGCGAGAAAACTTGACGGGTGTCAGCACATAGTGTGGTGGATGGCGGCGGCGGATGAAAGGCCTTAGGGCCTTTTTCCATAATTCGACTTATGGATGGCGCGTGCCGCGCGCTCGGCGATCAGCATCACCGGGGCAGTGGTGTTGCCGGAGGTGATGGTCGGCATCGCGGAGGCATCGACAACCCGCAGGCCCGCCACGCCGCGCACCCGGCAGTCGGTATCCAGCACCGTGGCGGCCGACCGCGGCCGGCCCGAGGAGTCGAAGGCGCCCATCGCGCAGGTGCCCACCGGGTGGAAGATCGTGGTGCCCAACTCGGCCGCGGCCGTCGCCAGGTCGTCGTCGCTGACCAGGTGGGCGCCCGGCAAGAGTTCTTCGGGTTGGTAGCGCGCCAGTGCCGGCGCGGCCATGATGCGCCGGGTCATGCGCAGTCCGCGCACCGCGACACTGCGGTCGGTATCGGTCGAGAGGTAGTTGCACAGGATCGTCGGGCTGGCCAGCGGGTCCGGGCCGGCCATCCGCACCCGGCCGCGCGAGGTGGGCCGCAGGTTGCATACCGACGGCGTGATCGCCCCGAACGGATGCAGGGGTTCGCCGAACGCGGGCAGCGACAACGGCTGCACATGCCACTCCAGGTCGGCGCTGGCCTGCTCCGGGTCGCTCCGGGCGAAGGCGCCCAGGGTCGACGGCGGCATGGTCATCGGCCCGGAACGCAACACCAGGTACTGGATGCCCATCCCGGCCCGGGTGATCCAGTTGCGGTAGAGGGTGTTGACGGTCGGGGCGCCGCGGATGCGGTAGACGGTGCGCAGTTGCAGATGGTCCTGCAGGTTCTCCCCGACGCCCGGCAGATCGACGGCCACCGGAACCTGGTACTCGGCCAGCAGGGCGGCCGGGCCAAGACCCGATACCTGCATCAGATGCGGCGAGCCGATGGCTCCGGCGCTCAGGATGACCTCCCGGCGGGCACGTACGTCCAGGGTCTGACCGTCCTTGAGCAGCCGCACGCCGGTGACGCGGTGTCGGGCGGTGGTCCAGGCGCCCTCGCGCTGATCACCGGCGACCCGGTCGTCCATCAGCAGCCGGAGGGCCCGGGTACGGGTGTAGACGGTCAGGTTCGGCCGTCGGGCGATCGGATGCAGGAAGGCGTCGGCCATCGACCACCGCCGGCCGCGACGCTGGTTGACGTGGAAGTAGGCGCTTCCGGCGTTGTCACCGCGGTTGAACTCGGCGATCGGGGCGATGCCGGTCTGGGCGGCCGCGGCCTGCCACGCGTCCAGGATCGTCCAGCGGACCCGCGGCCGCTCGACCCGGATCTCCCCGCCCGCGCCGTGCCAGTCGTCGGCCCCGCCGAAGTAGTCCTCCAGTTCCCGGTAGATCGCCAGCGTCTGGCCGCCCCAGCGCCACCGGTCGTCGCCGGTGGCCTGCGCCCACAGGTCGTAATCGGCGGCCTGCCCGCGCATGTGGATCATCGCGTTGATCGACGAACACCCGCCGAGCACCCGGCCCCGGGCGTAGCGGATGCTGCGTCCGCCCAGCCCCGGCTCGGCCTCCGTCGTCAGGCACCAGTCGGTGCGGGGATTGCCGATGGTGTAGAGGTAGCCGACTGGAACCTTGATCCAGAACCAGTCGTCGGCACCCCCGGCCTCGATGAGCAACACCCGGCAATCGGGGTCGGCGCTGAGCCGGCTGGCCAGCAGGCAGCCGCTTCCCGCGCCGACGATCACGAAGTCGACGTCGACGGCCGGGACCATGGCAGCCAGTATCCCCGCCTCACCGCCGGGAAGGGGGGAGACAGCAGGGCGACCAGTAGGCTGCGAGCGTGCGAGCTGCGGCGGTCCTGGCCTGCGCGGTCCTGCTCGCCGGGTGCGGCGGGGCGAGCCCGACGGGGGATCCCACGGTGGTCGCCATCGCCGACGGCACGGTCCGCGGTACCGCGGGGGAGGGCTTCCGGGTCTTCCAGGGCATTCCCTATGCCGCGGCCCCGACGGGCCCGATGCGCTGGCGCCCGCCGGTGGCGCCGGCGGGCTGGACCTCGGTGCGCGAGGCCGACTCCCCGGGGTTGCGCTGCATCCAGGACGTTCGGGCCGACCCCGATTACGGGCGCCCGACCAGCGAGGACTGCCTGAACCTCACCGTCTGGGCGCCCTCGGGCGCCACCCCCGCCACCCCTAGGCCGGTGATGGTGTGGATTCACGGCGGCGGGTTCCTCAACGGCAGTTCCGACATCTACGACTCCCGCTGGCTGGCCACCCGCGGCGACATCGTCGTCGTCACCATCAACTACCGGCTGGGCGCGCTGGGATTCCTGGCCCACCCCGCCCTCGCCCAGGGTTCCGACCCGGGCAACTACGGTCTGGCGGACCAGCAGGCCGCCCTGCGCTGGGTGAACCGCAACATCGCCGCATTCGGTGGCGATCCGGCCAGGGTCACCATCGCCGGGGAGTCGGCCGGGGCCATGTCGGTGTGCAACCACCTGGTCGCCCCGGAGTCACACGGCCTGTTCCGGGCGGCCATCATGCAGAGCGGACCCTGTCAGGCCCAGGCCGCGCTGCCCGCCGCCGAGCGGATCAGTATCGACTACGCGGACCGGGCCGGCTGCGCGGACCCGGAATCGGCGGCGAAATGCCTGCGTGAACTGCCCGCCGACCGGCTCACCGGAGGCCCGCCGTACGTCCGGATCGGTGCGAACATCCTCACCGGTCCGGTCACCGGCACCCGCCGGCTGCCCGGGGCTCCGATGGTGCGGGCCGCTGAGGGCGGCGCCGCCCGGGTGCCGGTGCTGATCGGCAACACCGCCGACGAGTTCACCCTGTTCGTGGCGTTGACCTATCTGCGGGACAAGCGCCTGGCCCCCTACCGCACGCTGCTGGCGGACACCTTCGGCGCCCACGCTCCGGCGGTGGCCGCCCGCTACCCGTTGGCGCGCTACGACGGCAGCGTCGGGCTCGCCTATGCGGCCGCGGTGACCGACGGGGTGTTCGCCTGCCCGATCGACACCATGGCGGCCGAACTGGCGCGGCGGGCGCCGGTCTTCGCCTATGAGTTCGCCGACCGGCGGGCACCGGCGCCCGAACCGCTCCGGCAGGCGCCGTTCGCGCCGGGCGCCGGTCACGCTCTGGAACTGCGCTACCTCTTCGACATCGGCGGCGCGCCCCCACTGGACCGCGCCCAGCAGGTGCTGTCGGATCAGATGATCGCCTACTGGAGCCGGTTCGTGACGGCCGGAACCCCGGACGTCGCCGGACTGCCCGAGTGGCCGGTGCTGGATCCTGAACGACCGCAACGTATGTCGCTACAGACCCCGAATCCCGTCGTCACCGCGGATTTCGCCGACCGGCACCAGTGCGGGTTCTGGTCGGCGTTGGGGTGATCAGGGGATGACGAGCCGGACCACCGTGCAGTCGTCGTCGAACTGCCCCGACTCGGTCATCGACTGCAGTTCGACCACCAGCCAGTCCAGCGACCAGTCCGGCGACCGGGACTCCTGGGTGCAGAAGTCGATGAAGTCCGGCAGCGTCCACCATCGGCCGTCGCGGAGTCGCAATTCGAACGCGCCGTCGCTGTAGAGCAGGATCTCCGCGGCGCGCGGCACGGCGTAACAGGCGGTCTGATACATGCTGTCTTTGGCGATCCCGATCGGCAGCGACGGTGTGCTCAGCAGTTCTGTCTCGGCCACGGTGCGACCGTTGGCGAGGACCAGCGCCGGGGGATGTCCGGAATTGGCGAACCGCAGGGTCCGGGTGGACGCCTGGTAGACGCCGTACCAGATGGTGAAGAAGTTTCCCCGGTGTTGATCCATCTGATAGAGGGCGTTGAGTTCGGTCAGCACCGCGGCAGGGTCCAGCAGGGTTTCGACGGCCATGGTCCCGGGCCGCAGCAGGTTGTGCACCGACACCGAGATCATGGCCGGCTCCACGCCGTGCCCGGAGACGTCGAGCAGGTAGACCATCAGATGGTCCTCGTCGAGCCAGCGGTAGTCGTAGCTGTCCCCGCCGACTTCCTCGGAGGGGATGCAGCGCGACGTCACCGACACCGGACCGTCGAGTTCACCGGGCAGGATCGACTGGATGTAGCGCGCCGCGCCGTTGAGTTCCGCCGTCAGCCGGCTGGTCTGGGCCTGCAGGTAGCTGGCCAGATTGCGGTTGCGGGCGTCCTTGCGGGCGATCTCCTGCTTCGCGCGCTCCTCGGCATCGACCTCCTCGTCGATGACGCGGAATGATGCGACGTAGCCGTCCTGGTCTCCCGCGGAATCGAAAAACGGCTTGGAGTGGATGTGGATCCAGCGCGGGGTGCCGTCGACACCGACCAGGCGCGCCCGGCCGATCCTGGTGCCACCCTCGGACCAGCGGTCCAGCAACGGCCCCTCCGGTTCGACGAAGTCGCCGGCCTGTTTGCCGACCCAGAACTGTGCGGGTGCCCCGAGGGCCGCTTCGATGGAGTTGGAGGCCCAGGTGATCACGCCGTCCCCGCCCAGTCGCACCACCACGTCGGCGACGTTCTCGGCAAGCAGGCGGAACTGTTCCTCGGAGTGCGAGACGCGGCGCACCATGGTCATCCGCTCGGTGACGTCGCGCCAGGTCAGCGTCATCCACCCGGACCGCACCTGGGCACCCCTGATGTCGTAGTAGCGCCGGTCGCCGAGCACCTCGTTGTCGTAACAGAAGGCGTCGAGGATCACCGGCACGCCGGTCTGCGCGCACGCCGTGTACTTCGCCAGCAGGCCCGAGCCCTCGATATTGGGCAGCGAGTCCAGCAGGCTGTGGCCGATCAGGTCCTCGCGGTCCAGTCCGAGGTACTCGCAGGTGGCCCGGTTGACGTCCCGGGAGGTGAGGTCGACGACGACGCCGTCCCGCCAGGTGCCCTCCAGCAGCACCTGGGGGTCGAACAGCGCGTCGCTGCAGGCGCGGATCAACTGGTCGGCCCGCTGGGCGGCGTCCACCGCCGCGGCGACCGCGGAGTTGTCATAGAACGCCCAGATCCGGCCGTCGAAGTCGGCGTTGGGAGCGGGTTTGGAGACCACCCCCAGATGCGTCGGGGATTCGGCGAATGCCCAGACCGAGACGAACTCCGCGGCTGGGTCGCGGGCCAGCGAGCGCATCAGCGCGCTGACCTCGTCCTGGTTGAGTGCGGCCGCGGCCAGACGTTGGATCGCCGCAGCGAACTCCGGGGCCGCGATGGTTCCGGCCGGGATCTTCAGCAGGTGCGCGGCGGTGTGGTTGACATGAGCGAGATCGCCGACCGGATCCACCAGGACCGCGCCGACGTCGAGGGTGTCCAGGAGTCCGGCCACCCGGTCCACCGCACTCGAGGCGGTGTCCGGCTGGTTGGGCACAGCGAACGACACCTCCCTCGG
>SXGQ01116139.1_pt1 | contig 10275 bp, 8 predicted proteins | sample 3178371 | NCBI WGS metagenome assembly SXGQ01 (sample SAMN11356859, study PRJNA531348) | freshwater metagenome | isolation source: freshwater sample F1-20 | place: China: Fuxian Lake, Yuxi | collected 2017-12-25 | reverse complement strand
CTTTGGGATAAGGCCATTTTTTTTTACTTACATAGTTTGTTCGAATTATTGTAAAAGTTGGTAATTCTTGTACAAGATATTCAGCAAGTAATCTAGTAAGTCCATAGAAATTTACAGGATATGGAATTGAAGATTCCAGATACATTCCGGAATTTCCATCAAATACACAAGGAGTACTAATGTGAATAAATTGAGTGTTAGGAAATTCTTTAATTACATCAACAATGTTTTTTGTTGATAATACATTGATTTTCATTGCATCCTGTTTTTGCTCTTCACAAATTCGAATATTAAGCAGTGATTCATTGTGAATTATCAAATCAAAATCATTTTCGTTAAAAAATTTTAATACATTTTTTTTATCGCTAAGATTTAGAATGTCATTAGTGGGAATTGCCATATTCTTATAATATTTTGATAATTCTGATGCCAAAGAACCATTTCCTCCAGTGAAAAGAACTCGCATTTGTAAAGTGGTAACTATTCAGATAATTAATCCTTTAATAAAATCAGAATTTAGATGGAATTCTAACTAATTTGCCTCGAATTATATTGACTACTTTAGATGAAGTTTTACCATCACCAAGTGAATTATTCCATTGCCAATCCCTAGAGGCAGAAGTAATGGTTTTAACCGAATCTACAATATTTTTTGGATCTAATCCGGATAAAATATTGCATCCTGCTTCTATGAATTCAGGCCTTTCTGTGCTTTCACGAATAATTACACATGGCTTTTGGTAGTATAATGCATCTTCAGGCAGAGTTCCTGAATCAGTAACATAACAAAAAGCATTTTGTTCTAATTTAGAAAATTCGAAAAAGCCAAGAGGTTTTATTATTTCAACACATTTAGGAATAGATTTTTTATTTAATTTACTTAATGTACGTGGATGCATTGGATAGATAATTCTTTTTTTGAATTTTATGTAGACTTTTTCTAGACCTGAAATTATATTCATCAATGTTTTTGGATCATCTACATTTTCACTACGATGTGCGGTAACCAAAACGTAATCATTTGGTTTTAATTTTAACTTACCTAAAATATCACTTTTTTCAATTTTTGGCAGATAGTGATTAATTACTTCAATTATTGGATTTCCAACAACATAAATGCTTCCGGGATGAATGTTTTCTCTAATTAAATTTTGTCGTGAATATTCAGTGTACGGTAAATTGATTGTAGCAAGATGATCAATTAAAACTCTATTTTTTTCTTCAGGCATTCTGTTATCATATGATCTCATTCCAGCTTCCAAATGAACAATTTTAATTCCATGATGTGCAGCTGGAATTGCAGACAAACCGCTATTGACGTCCCCTAACAAGACCAACACATCTGGTTTTTCTTTTATCATTACTTGTTCAGTTTTAGAAATGATATCTGCGACTTCTATTCCAAAACCATTTGTTTTTATTTTTAAGTTGTAATCAGGCTTTCTTACTTGTAAATCAGAAAAAAATATATCGCTTAACTCGGGGGTATAATTTTGATTTGTAAAAACCATGACATGTTCAAAATTCGCATCTAATTTAGAATAAATTCTGCTTTGTTTTATGATTTCAGGTCTAGTTCCTGAAATTGACATTACTTTCATGTTTGGAAATTATATGGCTTAAATTAAAAGGTATTTTATCATATTTTAGATTAAACTTATTAGTTTAGATAATTTACCCAATCTAAATTGGATTATTCTTCTGTTTTAAATAACAAAAACATAATGATCACTGGAGGTACTGGAAGCTTTGGTCATCAAATGATCATAGAATTAATGAGATATAAGCCAAAAACAATTCGAATTTTTAGCAGAGATGAAGATAAACAACATAATTTAAGACAAGAATTATCAGATAATCCAATTTTAAATAAAATTCAATTTGTTATTGGCGATGTTAGAGATTATGATAGAATTTATTCAGTTACAAAAGATGTAAACATAATTTTTCATGCTGCTGCTCTTAAACAGGTTCCATCAGTAGAAGATCATCCATATGAAGCAGTAAAAACCAACATCGTAGGAGCTTTTAATGTGGTCAAAGCGGCAGTTGCAAGAAAAGTAGACAGAGTGATTGCAATAAGTACAGACAAAGCAGTAAAACCGGTAAATGCAATGGGAATGACAAAAGCATTACAAGAAAAATTAATTCTTTCTGATGAGATTACAAAAGAAAAAACTATTTTTTGTTGCGTAAGATATGGCAATGTTCTTGGAAGTAGAGGAAGCGTCATTCCTTTGTGGGATAAAATGTTAGAACAAAATAAGCCTCTTCCGGTTACACATCCAGAAATGACTCGTTTTATGCTAACTCTAAGTCAAGCAATTGATTTAGTTTTTTATTCTTTAAAAAATGCAAAAGGTGGAGAAATATTTGTTAAAAAAGCACCAGCGACAAAGATGATTAATCTTGCACATGCTTATGCAGAATTAAAAACAGGTAAGAAAAATTACCCATTAAAATACATTGGAATAAGAGCCGGTGAGAAAATTGATGAGGTTTTAGTGTCAGAAGAAGAGATGAGACATTCTGAAGAAAAAAGAGATCATTTTATAATTAAACGTGAAAAAAATGTAGATAAAACATTTTTGAATAAAACTACAAAATTACAAGAGTATGGCTCTGGAACAATCAAACATCTTGATGTTGCAGAATTAAAATCACTTATGAAAAAACTTAACTGGGTAGTTTAATTTTTATTACTTTACATATTCGAATTTTTTAATTAGTGTGTTAGATAAAAATTTCCAATCATGATTTTTTGTAACATACTCAAAACCTTTATTTCCCAAGTTTGATATATCTTGTTTTAAAAGGAGTTCAGATAATGTTTCTACAAAGTATTCCTTTGTAGAATAAACAATACCAAAATTTTCATCAGGTAAAATTTCTCTAGTTCCTTCTAAAGGGGTAGATAATACGGGTTTTCCACATGCAAAATATTCTAAAATTTTACTAGGTAGAATTCTATTAGTAATATAGTTAATTTCAAATGGTTGAATACAAACAGTTGCTAATGAAATATAACTTGGAAGATTTTGCTGAGGTAGAAATCCAGTCATAATAATATGAGAAGTTAGATTCTTTTTTTTAACTAGTGATTTTAGTGTATTAAAAAGAAATCCACCTCCAATAATCAATAATTTTGCATTGGGTATTTTATCTAAAATTAAATGAAATTTTTCAATAATCGATTCTAATCCAACGAACTCAAAAAGAGTTCCAATAAAGAGAATCACTGGATCATTTTTTTCAATTCCCAACTCAAGTCCAAGTTTATCATCACGAGGTAAAACTCTAAATAAACTAGTGTTAATTCCTAATGGAAAAATCTCTACGTTTTCTTTTTTTGCACCCATCTCAATAGCATAACGTGACAAATCAGGAATTATTGGTAAAACTTTTGAAGCATTCTTTATTACATACTGTTCATTAGATTTTGCAAGATTTCTTGCTAATAGAATTTTAACTAAACTATGAGCTACGTCAAGCAATCTATAGAATACAGGAATTTTTAATTTTTTTGCAACATCTATTGTTTGAATTCCATTAGTAGCAGTTCCATATAGCAAAATAATATCAATTTTATTTTCAATAATAGTATTAGAGATGATTTTTTTACAAAAGAAAAAATAACTTAGACGATTAAGACCTCGAATACTAAGTGACGGTGGTCTAATTAGAGTGATATTTCCTTCATCATATACTCTATGAAAATTTTTTATTTTTTGGGTACGTATTGCCTGAAAGAATTTTTTAGGAGTAGCATCTCTGCAATCAATTACAAAGATATTATGTCCAGTGATTGAAAACAATTCGGATAAATGATGAGGCTCAAAAATTACTTTGTTAATCCAATCTATTTCATGAATTATTAAAATATTCAAAATTACTCAACTTTTTAATATATTCAATTTCTTTCTCGTATAAGATTTACTACAGAATATAAAATAATTGAGGTCATCAATAAAACAGTACCAAAAATTATTGTACCAACTCCTATAACTGCACTACTCAAAAGGATCTGTCTTGTTTCTGTAAATTCCTGAATTGTCATTATTGTAAAAATTAAACCAATAGCAAGAAAAACCAAGCCAGGAATTCCATAGAATTTTAGTGGATGCTCAATTGAGATAAATTTTACCGTACTTAGAGCAACTGATGTACCATGAGAAATAGGATGCTGAGTAGAAGTTTCACCTTCATATGATACAACTATTGGAACTTCAGCAATTTTAAACCCGTTTTTACTTGCTTTCATAAGAATTTCATTAGATACTCCCATCCCATATTCTGAGGGAGTAATAGTTGAAATAACATTTTTGTTATATGCTCTAAAACCGCTTTGAGAATCAGTTACATTTTCTTCTAAAGAAGTATTGGCAAGTTTAGTAATCATTTTTATTCCAATCTTTCTATATTTTGGAATATTTTCCTGATTTCCCTCAAGGAATCTTGAACCTATGGCTAGATCTGCTTGGTTGTTAATAATTGGTTCAGCAACAGGTAATACATCAGAAATTCTGTGTTGACCGTCAGAATCCATTGTAACTAAAACATCACTTCCTAATTCTCTAGCTCGAAGAAAGAGTGATCTTATGGCTGCACCGTATCCTAGATTTCTTTCATGATTAATTACTATAGCTCCCATTTTTTCAGCTATTTTTCCAGTGTTATCGCTAGAACCATCATTACAAACAATAATGGTATCTACTATTTTGCTTAAAGTTTCAATTATCGAAGCAATATTTTTTTCTTCATTATATGCTGGAATCCCCACAGTAATTTTCACGTTAATCACTTGGTATCTTTTTTCAACATTTTGTAACCATTGTAATACATTGCAAAATCTTTGAAACTTTTAACACTAAGTAATTTTTTAATGATATAAGAAGGTCTAAAGTAATATTCACGGTATGCTCTTTTTGCCCAATATGCTAAATCTTTGGCAGACAATGCATTTGTAGTTAAGACTGGAGCTTGTATTCCACCAGAACCAACACCTGCATAGACAAACTTGTCCCAAGTATCATCTAGTTTTACTAAACCAGATTTTACAGCTTCGTCATACAGTTTGTTACCAGGAAACGGCATGGTAATAGCAAATTGAGCATATGTGCAATCCAATTTTTTTGCAAACTCAATTGTTTTCTTTATTGTTTCTTCTGTTTCTTGTGGCAATCCAATCATATAATATCCAACAGTTTGAATTCCAGCCTCGTGGGTCCATCTTACAGCATCCTCAGCTTGCTTGAGAGTAGCTCTACCACCTTTAATTTCATGAATGAATACACCGTGTTCTATTCCATATGAAATCATTCTACATCCGGCTTTTTTCATTTCCAATAACAGTTCTTTGTCAACTAAATCTACACGAGTTTCGGCATCCCAATCTAGCTTGAAACCTAGTTTTTCAGGATTCATTGCTTTCATTAATGTCATTGTTGCTTTTCTATTAAGAGACATTACATCATCATAGAATGTTAATTCTTCAATTCCATATTCTGAATGAAGGTATTTGATATGATCAACAACATACTCAGGGGATTGATTCCTGAATTGCAATCCAAAACTATTTTCTCGATTACAATAATTACAGAAAAAGGGGCATCCTCGTGACCACATTATACTAGACCATTTTTTTCCTGTGCTCTTAGGAGGATGTGGATGATAACCATCAGGAAAATGTGGCAATTTATGATAAGCAGGATATGGTAATGAATCCATATTATCTATGTATGATCGTGGTGCTGTTGGGACAATTTTTCCGTCCTTCCGAATAAATAAGCCAGATATATCAGAGAGAGGTTTTCCACTAACTATTTCTTCGATTTGTCCTTCACCTTCATCATATACAATTACATCTAATGCAGGACATTTTCTCATTGTTACATCAGCTAAAACAGCATGTGGTCCTCCTAGAACAGTAAGAATTGATGGATTGATTTTTTTTACTGCAGTAGCAGCTTCTAATGCAGGATTTGCAAATGGTGTAAAAGCACTGAATCCTACTAAATCAGGATTGTGTTTTTTTACTGCCATTGTTACATCGTAAACATAATTTTTTGAGAAATTACCATCAAGAATGTCTAAAACATTCACATCTGGTAGTCTTTCAATAACTCCTGCAAGATATGCCAAGCCCAGAGGAGGTTGTGGGTGAGGATCCGCATCAGAGCCTCCCTGTAGAGCATTTGAGCCGGTGGGAGGACGAGTAAGAAGAATTTGCTTGTATTTCATATCATTCTACTTTTAAAATTTTGATATATAAACATCTGCAAATAAACTGTATAAGAAATATGACATTAAATCTAATTAAACCTATTTTCGGGATAATTATTATTGAATAAGGAAATGCAAAATAACGGTTTATCACTTATAAAAAAATTTGAAGATAAAATATCATTTTTTTCAAACAATGTATTTTTTTCACTTTTGATAATAGGAATAATAGGACTGGTTATTAGAATTTTATTTTTACATATAGAAATTCCAATTAATTCAGATAATTTTTTGTATTTTAGATATGCAGTAGATCAAATTACAAAATATACTTCTGATACATATGTTGTTATGAATGATGGTTGGCCATTTTTTTTATCTTTATTTTTTTCAATTACACCTTCAAACAATTTTATGGATTATATGGCATTACAAAAATTCCTGACAATTGGAATTTCAGTTTTAACAATAATTCCTATGTATTTTCTAGGAAAACTATTTTTCAGTAAATCGTATGCAGTACTAGGATCTGCAATATTTGTTTTTGAACCAAGAATTGCTCAAAACTCATTATTTGGAATAACAGATCCATTATGTATTATGGCTTTGACTATTTCATTGGTATTAATTTTTAATAAGAAATATCATTTACAATTTATTTCATTTGTGACATTATCATGTGCTATACTTGTACGTTCAGAGGGATTGTTTTTGTTGCCAATATTTTTTGTGATATTTTTTCTCCGTTCAGGAATAAACAAGAAATCATTTTTTAATATTTTAATTATTTTATGTATTATTATAGGTATTTTATTTCCTGCTTCAATAATACGAGTAGAACATACTGGATATGATGGATTGACTGGAAGAATTTCAAGTGGTATTGTTCAAATAAATGAAACCGCAAATGAAAATCAAAATCAAGTGTTTTCAATTGTTGAAGGTGGTATTATTAATATGTTAAAATTTCTAGCATGGTCCCAAATACCGTATCTAATTTTCTTGGTACCACTTGGATTTATTTTATTGATTAAGAATGGAGGCAGATACGAAAAATCTTTGATTTTAGTGGGAGTTTCTGCTATAATTCCTACCATTTATGCATATTCATTTGCATCTGATTCACGATATCTTTTTCCAATATATCCAATTTTTTGTATCATGTCGGTTTATTCAATAAAATATTTTTTACAGAAGACTACCAAGCCTAGAACTCTTACAATTATAATGTTTTCAATTATCATTATATCATCAGTGTTATATCTTAACTGGAAAGATATTGATAAAAATCATGAGTTGGAATTGTATAATTTAGCTCTAGAAATATCAAATAGAGCACCAATGGTAAATGAATTTAATCCTGAATCGTCTTATCTTAGTGTAGTTGGTTTAACAAAAATAGAAAAGTTTCCTATACAGAGTAATGAGTATATGAAAAAAATAACTGAGCAATATCGGTACAACAAAACAGATTCAATAAATGCTATGATCAAACTTGGAAAAGAAAAGGGTTTAACTCATCTAGTAATTGATGATAATCAAAACCGTCCACAGTTTGTAAAGGATGTTTTAATTAATGAAAATAAATTTCCATATCTAATTAAAGAATTCGACTCATTAGAGCATGGTTATAAATATAATCTAAAAATTTACAAAATAGACTATGAAAAATTTGATTTAAACAACAAAAATCATAATTAAGGATCATGGATAGTTCGTTTTTTAATATAATCATCTAATTTTTTTTTCAGAATTTCAATTTCTTCATATTCTTTTTCGGTTAATTTTTCATTTTTTGCAAGTTTAACCATTGTCTCAGACATGTTTGCAGATAATGATAGAAGAGATTCAGTGTTTAGTAAAAGTCTACGCATGTGTGGATTTGCTTCCATGTTGATATCTGCCTCAGCTTTGAATGCAGTACTTTTCTTGTAATGCAAATAACCCACCAGTACAAGTAATGGAACTCCTGTTGCAGATAATACAATGACATAGATTGCAAAAGACGGAAACAGAATTTCCAAAGTTGGTACATCTTTAATTGCTAAATAATACGTAGTAACCATGGTATTTAGTGCGGCAATAATAAATGCGAAATAGATACTCCATCCTTGCCTGAAATAAAACCAAGCACGAAATAATATGTTTTTTGCCATATCTATGGTATACTGTAAGGGTATATCAATTTACAACTAATCAAAAACATTTGTTGGCTAGAGTTTTATTTTTTACCTGTAACACTAATTCCGCTTTCAATTTCTTTAAAACTTGTAATTTTTATTTTAGTATCATAATACCACTTGCGTACTTCATCAGGAGTATGTCTATAAGCAAATTTTGGATAATACCAGTCAAAGTTTACACCTACACTTCTCTCAAAATCTCCATCTTCAGCCCAAAAACATTTCAAAAAATGCCAGTAGATGAATCTCTGGACATCATATGTACCTGCCTTAATGTTTAGTAGTTTAATGTCGTGTGGTATGGTGATCTTCTTTTTTAGATTAGATAGAGACTTTCCTAAAAGGGTCATATCTTTTGAAAACTCTACACAATCACTAACAGACATTTTTGTTGTCTTGGAACGAATGTAATCATCTGCAAATTCTCTTATTGGAGCCTTTTTGTTGTAAACATAAATGGAAATATGACCAGCTTTTTTAAGAAATTTTGTCAAATACTTGAATGATGTTTCAGTATTTTTTGTATGATGCAAGACTTGATCAGAGTATACATAATCAAAAAAGCTCTTTTTAAATGGAAGTTGACGCAGGTCTGCTTGCAAAAAATGAATGTTTGTAGCAGCACCATATTTCTTATACGCAAAATTTACAGATTCACTAGCATCTATTGCAAATACAAGTGCATTTTTGTTGGTAGACAGAAAGTTTGCACTGTTACCAAGACCAGTTCCTGCATCAAGAATATTGTGTTTTGTAAGTAGAAATTTGTTGAAATTATCAAGTGTTTTCCATTGGAATCGTTCTAAAAACCAATTTCTTTGAAATTCAAACCATTTTTTCTCATGGTATGATTTATGATATATTTTCCATTTTGATGAAAATGCATCCTCAGTTTTTACAAAATCCTTTGTGAGATCGGTGACAAATCTAGGAATCCCGTCTGTAATAGTAAATTTGTGTTTATTTGCACAGATCAAATATCCTTCCAGTATCTCTTTTTTAGATTTTTTTGTTATTTTGAGAGTGAAATTTTTTCTACATATAGGACAAATAAGATATTCAACAAGGATAGGCTTCAAGCTGTTTTAACTGATTTTTTATGGATTTAAAAATATTAGTATTACATATAATATCATCTATTTTACAAAATGTCTTAATACATACATTATTTTCATTATTGTGAATACAATTGAGATTAATTATAGGAGGATCACCTACTAAGATGTTTCATCTAAAGGAATTTGCAGCTACACTAACAAATTTAGGAGTTGATTGTAAGTTAGTAGTTGACACAGATATTTGTAGAGGTTTTCCAAGTCGTAAGATTTCAGATTGGTTTCAAACTAGAAGAAAATTTGATCAGTTAATTTCTGAGTTTAAACCAGATGTAATTCTAGTAGATAGACAAAGACATTTTGCACTTGCTGCATCTAAACAGAATATTCCTTTAGTGATACATCTAAGAGGAAATATTTGGAAGGAAATTGAATGGGCAAAACATACACTCTACAAATCACTTCCAAAAAGAATTGCATTGCAAACATGGATTTCCATTACTAGACAAACTTTTCAAAAATCATCATTAATTGTTCCAATTTGCCAGCATTTAGAAAATATTGTCAAGCAAAACTATCCAGATAAGAAAACCGGAGTAATGTATCAGGGAATAACCCCATCTAGATGGTATTCCTCAGAAGGAATGACTCTGAAACATCCTTGTGTTGGATTATTACAAGGTGCAGTAATTTGGGGAAAAGCCCAAGAGATGCTTATTTTAGAAAACGTCTTAAAATCCATGCCTGATGTGACTTTTTATTGGGCTGGAGATGGTCCGTATCGTGACAAAATTCTATCTGTGTTGGGAAAATAT
>SXGQ01364082.1_pt1 | contig 10277 bp, 9 predicted proteins | sample 3178371 | NCBI WGS metagenome assembly SXGQ01 (sample SAMN11356859, study PRJNA531348) | freshwater metagenome | isolation source: freshwater sample F1-20 | place: China: Fuxian Lake, Yuxi | collected 2017-12-25 | reverse complement strand
GGCCGATGTGGTGGTGCTCAACACCTGCTGTATAAGAGAAAATGCCGACAATCGGCTTTACGGCACTTTGGGACATCTCCGCTCGCTCAAAGAGCGTCATCCGGGGTTGCAGATCGCCGTGGGGGGATGTCTGGCGCAAAAGGACCGAGCGAAGATCATGGCTCGGGCCGACCATGTCGATGTGGTTTTCGGTACTCATAACATCGCTCGCGCTCCCGCCCTGTTGGATCAGGCGCGCTTTGGTCCGGTAGTGGAAATCCTTGAAGAGCACGACGCCGACCCGACGGCTCTGCCCGCCCAGCGTAAATCTGGCCACTCGGCGTGGATCACTATTCAGATTGGTTGCGATAACTCGTGCACTTTTTGTATCGTCCCGAGCGTGCGCGGCGCGGAGATCAGCCGCCGGATGGGCGACATCGTGAGCGAGGCCGAGCAGTTGGCCGCCGACGGCGTGCGCGAGATCACGCTGCTGGGGCAAAATGTAAATTCTTACGGGCGCGACCTTGGCGCCGGTCAGTACCAACCCCAATTCGCCGACCTATTACGCGCTATTGATGAAGTCGACGGGATTAGTCGGATCCGTTACATATCGCCTCACCCCAAAGATCTGCGGCCCGACACAATTGCTGCGATGGCGGAGTGCGCTGCGGTGTGTGAGCACATTCACTTGCCGCTGCAGTCGGGGAGCGACCGAATTTTGGCCCGAATGCATCGGGGCTATCGAGCCGAGCGTTTTCTTGAGCGTCTCGGCGCGGCCCGAGCGGCCATTCCTGATCTCGCGGTGACGAGCGACATCATCGTGGGCTGTCCCGGTGAGACCGACGCAGATTTTGCCGCCACTTTGGCCGTCGCCGAAGAGGCCAAATTTGATAGCGCCTACACCTTCGTGTTCTCGCCTCGCCCGGGCACTCCTGCGGCCGAGATGGTCGACGATTTTGTTGACCCCGAGACAATCCGCAACCGGATGACTCAACTCACCGAGGTGATAGAGCGTCACGGAACGGCTCACCATAAGGCTCGTATGGGGCGAACGGAAGAGATCTTGATTGAGGGACCCGAGAAGCGATCGAGCCAATCCAAGTCGACCGAAGATTCGAATCACACTGCGCTGCGAGTGTCGGGTCGTTCTCGACAAGGGAAAATGGTCCACCTAGAGGCTGATCTCGCTGCGGGAACGATTGCGACCGTGCTCATTACCGAAACCGCTCCCCACTGGCTGGCGGGTGAACTGGTGGACATAGTCGAACCCGCCCCCATCAGGCGAGTTCGCATTCCGCTCGCGGCGGGCTAAAGGGTGTTGACGCCAACACCGGTAACTCATCTGGCTCTAGTCGGTCCAACCGCTTCGGGTAAGTCTTCGCTGGCGTTAACGGTGGCTCGAACGCTTGGCAATATCGAAATTATTTCGGTTGATTCGATGCAGGTCTATCGGGGAATGGATATCGGAACCGCAAAAGCGACTTTATCGGAACAATCCGAGGTTCCCCATCACCTTCTCGATGTAGTTGATCCCCAAGATGATTACAGTGCGGCTCAGTTTCAAACCGAAGCTCGCGCCGCGGTGGCCGAAATCGAGTCTCGAGGCAATAGGGCCTTGTTGGTGGGTGGAACGGGGCTCTACCTGCGCGCGGTAATAGATGATTATCGTTTTGCCGGTGAAGATTTAGCACTGCGAGCCGAAATCGAAGAACGGGTGGCCACCTCGGAGGGGTTGCGAGCGGCTTACGAAGAATTACAAACGCGCGATCTGGTCGCCGCGAGTCGGATTGAGCCCGACAACGCCCGGCGCATCGTGCGAGCCCTTGAAGTGATGGCCATCACGGGCCGGAAATTCTCGGAATCGTGGCTGCCGCCGGGCGGGACGACGGTATTTCCCGTTGCTATTGCTGGGGTTTGGCGCACTCGGGCCGATTTGGCCGGTTCGATCACCCAGCGAATTAAGACAATGCGCGAAGGTGGCCTCGTGGATGAAGTTGACGCGCTGTTGAGCCGGGGGAACCTTTCTCGCTCGGCCGCGGCCGCCATTGGCTACCGAGAAATTATCGACGCTCGGGCGGGGCGCTTCACGATCGACGAAGCCTTTGCCGAAATTGTGCGCCGGACGCGCGCGTTTGCCCGTCGGCAACGCATGTGGTTCCGGCGCGACCCGCGCGTCGTGTGGTGGGGGGCGAGAGGTGCTCCCGAGAGTATCTTGCCCGGGCTTTTGGCGGGGTGGAGTAAATGAAACTTCCGGTCAGCCGACTCCACGGCACTCATAATGATTTTTTGGTCACCGTAGTGGCATCCGGTGCGGCCGCTCCCGACGCGACTACGGCACGCCGCGTGTGCGATCGGGCTCACTCGGGGGGTGGAGCGGACGGTTTGATCGCACTTCTGCCCGCTACTAACGACGCCGACTGCGCCATGGAGCTCCGCAACGCCGACGGCGAACTCGCCGAGATGAGCGGTAACGGGATTCGATGTTGAGCGTGGGTGGCAGTGCGCGCCGGTCTCGCTCGGGGTGATCAGTTGGTGGTCGAAACCTCCGCCGGACTGCGCACCCTCACCCTCGCCATTGATCCGACCTCGGGAGAAATGCTTTCGGCTTCGGTTGATATGGGCCCGGCGGTCTTTTCCCCCGCCGCCGTTCCCGTCACCAGTGCTTCGGTTGACAATTTGGCTCTTGACCTTGACGGCACCACCTACGAAGGCACCGCGTGCTCTATGGGAAACCCCCACTGGGCAATTTTGGTGGCCGACCCCAAGGAGGTTGCGGTGGCACAGATTGGCCCGGTGCTCGAATGCGACCAGCGCTTCCCTGAGCGCACCAACGTTGAGTTTTATCGGGTTATTGACCGATCCACGCTTGATATTCGGATCTGGGAGCGAGGGGTGGGTGAGACTCAGTCGTGCGGTACCGGTGCTTGTGCCGTAGTCGCAGTGGCCCATCGAGCCGGGCTGGTCGACTCTGAGGTGCGAGTTCGAGTTCCGGGGGGAGAATTGTCCGTCGAACTTGGTTCCACGATTTTGCTGGGTGGTCCGGTGGTGTTTATGGGTGACGAAACGATCGAATTGTGAGTCAATGAACGAGACGCGACCACTCGGTGAGTAGATCGGGACGCAATACTAGGCGACTTACCGCTACTGAAATCGATCTGACGGTAACTCGACAGTTGGCCTTGGTGGTGGGGACGGCGACCAACGAAAGACCTCGGGAGGAATGCGAATCTTCCCTCGAAGAGTTGGCGCAACTAGTTGACACCGCGGGAGGAGATGTTGTCGAGAGAGTTATTCAATCGCGCGAGCGTCCTCATCCGGCAACTTACGTGGGTTCGGGTAAAGCGCGAGAAATAAAAATGCTCACGCAAGCTCTTGATGTTGACGTAGTGGTTTTTGACGACGAACTTGCTCCTAATCAACAGCGCAACCTTGAAAAGATTTTAGAATGTGACGTTGTTGATCGCACTGCTTTGATTCTTGACATTTTTGCCCAACACGCCACCACTCAAGAAGGAATGGTGCAAGTCGAGCTGGCGCAATTGCGCTACCGCATGCCTCGCCTAAGTGGACGAGGTTTGCAACTCAGCCAGCAAGGTGGTGGCATCGGAACTCGCGGGCCCGGCGAAACGCTCCACGAAGTCGATCGCCGGCGTATCCGCACTCGTATGGCCCAACTTGAACGAGAACTCGACCGGCTCGCCCGTACTCGTAGCACCCAGCGAAAAGCTCGGCAGCGCAGCCGCATACCGGTTGTGGCCTTGGTGGGATATACCAATGCCGGCAAGTCGACGCTGCTCAACCGAATCACCGCAGCCGACGTTTACGTCGAGAACCGACTCTTTTCTACTCTCGACCCCACCACCCGAAAACTCTCCCTTCCGGGGGGTCAAATGGTGCTGTGCTCCGACACAGTGGGCTTCTTGCGGCGTTTGCCTCACCAACTAGTAGAGGCATTTCGGTCGACTCTTGAAGAAGTGGCCGCCGCAGATCTTTTAATTCATGTAGTTGACGCCAGCTCTCCTGACGCCCCCGCCCAAATCGAAGCAGTCCATCGTGTGCTTAAAGAAATTGGTGCCGACACCGTCCCTGAGTTGCGAGTAATAAATAAAATTGACGTCGCGAGCCCCGAGCAGATACGTCAACTCCAAACTTTTGATTCGCTGTGCGTCTCGGCCTATCGCGATGAGGGAATTGAAAAGTTCGTTAGTGCTATCGGTGATAAGTTAAGGTCCTTAGGAGAGATTTTGGAATACTTAGTGCCTTACGAGCGGGGAGACGTAATCGCAAGCCTGCATCGCGACGGCGAGGTTCTCGTCGAGGTTCACTCCGATGTAGGAACTCGGGTGCGAGTGCGTCTCGATGCGGCCCAACACCCTCGTTACTCAGAATTTATTTCCGATCCCGCGGCTTCGTGACTACAACCGAAGCCCCCGCGACGCTTTTTATCGGCGGTCGAGTGATGACGATCGCCCCCGGGTTGAGCGCCGACTTGGTGGTGCTCGAAGGTGCACTCGACCCAAAAAATCCACCTCGGGTGGCCGAGATCTGGGTTGCGAGACCGCAGGTTTATCAATCGGTTCGCTACCGTGGCCGGCATGGCTGATTCTTCCGCGGGCTTCGTTCCGCCTCCTTACCCTCAAGCCCAGTTGGGGTCACTGCGCGCTTTAGCCGAAGCTGCTCCGGGGGGACTAGTCGACACTTCGGTGGGCACGCCCGTCGACCCCATTCCCGAAGTCGCGCGCCGCGCCCTCATCGAAGCTCTGCCGAGTTCGTCGGGTTATCCCACCTCGATCGGTTCACCCGAATTCCGCCAAGCGGCCGCCGACTGGATGGCGAGACGCTTGTCGGCAACCGTGAACCCCACCGACATAACTGCGTGCGTTGGTACTAAAGAAGCGGTGGCGTCTTTGGCGTACTACCTCTCGTTGCGTTCGCCCGGCCGAGACACGGTGCTTTACCCCGAACTGGCCTATCCCACTTACGCTATGGGGGCCACTTTGGCGGGGTTACGCGCCCAGCCGGTTCCGGTTGACGAAAATTGGTGTATCGATTTAAGTCGAGTAGATCCGGCCGACGCCGAGCGCGCCCTTGTGCTTTGGCTCAACGACCCGGCCAACCCCACCGGAGCGAGCGCGAGCGCGCGCGCGATGGCGAACGCGGTGGCGTGGGCTCAACAACGAGGCATAGTGGTTGCGAGCGACGAGTGTTACGCCGAGTTCACGTTCACCGCCGCGGGCGCACCCGCCCCCCCGGTTACCGCTCTGGCCGGTGATCACACTGGGGTCTTGGCCGTGCATTCGCTTTCGAAGCGCTCAAATTTGGCTGGCCTAAGGGTGGGCTTTATGGCCGGCGACCCCGATCTAGTGAGTTACCTAGGCGAGGTGCGCCGCCACGCAGGGCTTATGGTGGCAGCGCCAAACCAGGCGGCGGCGGCGGCGGCTCTTGCCGATGACGCCCACGTCGATGAACAACGCTCCCGCTATCAGCACCGGCGAGCGGTGATGACTCCCGCCCTTGAGTCCTTTGGCCTCGTTTCGGCCGGAGGACCTTCAACCTTTTATCTCTGGCTCACCGACCCAGCCGATCCATCAACTAACGGGTGGGCGATAGCCGAGCGATTGGCCCGCACCGGTTTGTTGGTGGCCCCCGGCGACCTCTACGGCGCTGCGGGGGCTAAACACGTGCGACTAGCGCTTAGTATCACCGACGAACAAACCGAACTCGCAGCGAGCCGACTTAGGCAATGATGGTGAGCGAAGGAATGTCACCCAGTCCATTTACCGGAAGGGCCAGCAGTGGATAATCTAGAAGCCAAGATCGGCGAACTATGGGCCGAGCGCGAGAGCGTCTCGGCGACTGACGCAAAAGCCGTGGCCACAATCCACGCAGCTATCAATGCCCTTGACGCGGGTGAAGTACGGGTAGCCGAGATTAATCCTGGTGACGGGTCGGTCGTAGTTAACCAGTGGCTCAAGCAGGCAATCTTGTTGTTATTTCGAATTTCGGCTATGGAGACCATTGAACTCGGTCCGTTTGAGTACGCCGACAAGATTCCCCTCAAACGCGATTACCAAAGCGTGGGGGTACGAGCAGTGCCGGGAGCGTCGGCCCGCTGGGGTTCGTTCCTTGCTCCTGGGGTAGTGATGATGCCTAGTTACGTAAACATCGGTGCTCACGTGGGGGCCGACACCATGGTTGATACCTGGGCCACCGTGGGCTCGTGCGCTCAAATTGGCGAACGGGTTCATCTTTCTGGGGGAGTAGGCATCGGGGGAGTGCTCGAACCGCCTCAAGCTTCTCCAGTAATGATCGGCGATGACACCATGATCGGCTCGCGCTGCATTGTGGCCGACGGTGCTCGAGTCGGAGCCGGAGTGGTGCTGGGTGCGGGTGCGGTATTGACTAGTTCGATTCCGGTTATAGACGCCGAAACTGGAGAAGAGATCAGCCGAGGCGTTGTGCCCGACTGGTGCGTCGCGGTCGCGGCGACGCGGGCCCGCACTTTTGCCGGAGGCGACTTTGGCTTACCTTGCGTTCTAGTCGTAAAGCGTCTGACCGAAGGCGCTCGCCACGAAAAATCAAAACTTGAAGCAATACTGCGCGACCATAACGTCGCGACTTGATTGGCAGTTATTTTTTAGAAGCGCCGCAATAGAGTAACGACCTTGCCGTAGATCAAAATCTCATTAGGCGCAAAAACCATCTCTTCCATAGTGGAGTTTTCGGGCCGTAAAATAACTTGACCGTCACGACGCAAGAAAGTTTTTACCGTGGCCTCTTCTCCGGGTATTCCGGCTACTACGATTTCACCTTGTTCAGCCGTGGGCTGATGACGCACGACGACGTGATCACCGTCGACTATCCCGACGTCAATCATTGAGTCACCCCGTACTCTCAACATGAACAGTTCGCCTGACCCGGTGAAGTCTTCGGGCATCGGGATGGTTTCCTCGATGTTTTCTTCGGCCAACACTCCCACTCCAGCGGCCACATCGCCCACGATAGGGATATGGCGCACCGGGCGGCGCTCTACCGCCGCGCCCGAGGCCGAGTCGTAGACCAATTCCATCGCCCGAGGCTTGGCGGGGTCGCGCTTAATGAAGCCTTTGTCTTGGAGGGCGGCAAGGTGAGCATGAACGGTTGAGCTCGACGAGAGGCCAATGGCGTCACCTATTTCTCGCACGCTGGGCGGATATCCCCGAGTGCGAACCTCGGTATCGATGAATTCAAGGACTTGGCGCTGGCGGTCAGTCAGATCTTGACTCATGGGGTTACTCCTTATTTCCTTATGTTTCCTCATGTTTTGTCGTATATCGACAAAATTGAGAGGGGACTTTTTCTCTTATCCGCCACCCTAACACGAATATACGTTCGGGGCGAACATTTGTTCTTGACTAGCGAACGTATGTTCTGTCATAATACGAACATACGTTCGGAGAGTCAAATCCCTCCTTGATTCAAAGGCGGGATCCATAAGCGTCACAGCTAGGTGATTTCATAAGTATCAGCCCAACCAGAACAGGAGAGAAAGATCCATGACTGCCATTACTACCAATCCCGGCTTTATCACGATCGGTCCCGCGACCCGCCGTGTGAGCTCACGTCCGACCCCTCGGCGTAATGCTCGGTTTCCTGTATCTCAGGTCTCACCGAGTCGGGTTTCTCGAGCCACCTACCTGCGCCGCCGGCTTACGGTTGTCGTTTTGGCATTGGGGCTCGTGGTCATGGTGGCTCAGGCTGGCAGCGCGCTCGGAGGTGACCCCCTCTCATCCTCCGAGCGCACTCCGTCTAATGGATCAGTTTCTTCTGAGCGAACCGTTGTGGTGCGCTCCGGCGACTCTTTATGGTCGATAGTTTCGCGCTTGGCCCCCGATCAAGACCCTCGACCCCTGGTTGATGATTTGTCTATGGCTCGCAACGGAGCACCGTTAATCCCCGGCGAAGTCATCAATCTCGATCGATAACAGTATTCAAGGCTGATAATCATGAATTACGGTTCACAAGATTTTTCTCGCTCGTGCGGGTACGGTGGCAATTATGAATTGCCCCTACTGCCAAGCCGACGACGACAAGGTCGTCGACTCGCGGCCCTCCGAAGACGGTGGTGCGGTGCGGAGGCGGCGAGAATGCCTGAGTTGCGGCCGCCGCTACACCACCCACGAACGAGCAGTAGAACTACCGCTAATGGTGGTGAAGCGTTCCGGTCTGCGAGAGCCTTTCGATCGAGCCAAGATCGCCGACGGCATAGAAAAAGCTTTAGCCGGAGCCGAGATTGCCCCGGAAGCCCTGGAGGCCATTGTTGACGGAATCGAAGAAGACGCTCGAGCTTCCGCCCCCGAGGTAGCCAGCGAGCAACTAGGGCTGGGGGTGCTTGAGCGGCTGCGAGAAGTTGATCAAGTCTCTTACCTGCGTTTCGCCTCGGTCTACAAAGGGTTCAACGCCGCGGCTGATTTTGAGCGAGAAGCAGTTGAACTCGGAAAAGCCACTGAACCCAAGCGTCCGCGGTAGTTGCCCCCAACGGGCGGCATAAAACCGTTCCCAATATGGGGCTCGTGGGGGGGTTGACAAGAGGGGAGTTTCAGTGTTGTAATTCACACCCCATGTCGTGTAGTCCACTAAGTGAACCACAACATATGGTATTAATATCAAGTCGTATTGAAACCCACCGAAAGGAATAAAAAGCATGGCCATCGCCCCGGAGCAAATCGGAATAGGAATTCGTCGCTACTTCACTCAAGCCGGTGCGCATCCTTACGACGAGATCGAGTGGGAACGACGCGAAGCGCGTATTCAAAATTACAAAGACGGAACCGACGCGTTCTTTCAGCCCGACGTTGAGTTCCCGATGGACTGGTCACAAAACTCCACCAACATCGTGGCGCAAAAATATTTCCGCGGTACTCCTAACACCGACGAGCGTGAAACTTCACTACGCCAGGTAATTGACCGCGTCGCCGACACCATTACCGCGTGGGGAACAAACGACGGTTACTTCGTTGACGATCAAGAAGGGGCAGCTTTTCGCAACGAGTTAAAAGCAATTTTAGTTACGCAACGAGCCGCGTTTAATTCGCCGGTGTGGTTCAACATTGGGGTCAAGGGCGTTCCTCAACAAGCCAGCGCGTGTTTCATTCTCGCGGTCGAAGACACTATGGACGGAATTCTTAACTGGTACCGCGAAGAAGGAACGATTTTCAAAGGTGGTTCAGGTTCGGGGATCAATCTCTCGGGTATACGTTCTTCGGTGGAAAACTTGGCCGGCGGTGGTACGGCTTCGGGGCCGGTAAGTTTTATGCGCGGCGCGGACTCATCGGCGGGAACAATTAAGAGCGGCGGGAAAACTCGTCGGGCGGCGAAAATGGTTGTGCTCAACATTGATCACCCTGATGTCGAAGAATTCATCTGGTGCAAAGCACGCGAGGAGCGCAAGGCGCGTGCGTTGCGCGATGCGGGCTTTGATATGGACCTTGATGGCGCAGACTCATTTTCAGTTCAGTACCAAAACGCCAACAACTCAGTGCGTATTACTGATGACTTTATGGCCGCGGTTGAAGCCGACCGAGACTGGGATTTGCGTGCGGTTAAAACTGGTGAACCAGTAAAGACCTTACGGGCGCGCGATCTTATGCTCCAGATCGCTAAGTCGGCGTGGGAGTGCGCCGACCCTGGCCTGCAATTCGACACCACCGTTAACCGTTGGCACACCGCTCCTAACACCGCTCGCATTAACGCTTCTAACCCGTGCTCGGAATACATGCACATTGATAACTCGGCCTGCAACTTGGCCAGCATCAACCTGCTTAAGTATCTCGATGAAGAAGGAAACTTTGATGTTGCCGGTTTCGAACACACCGTTGAGGTGATGTTCACCGCCCAAGAGATTCTGGTTGGTAACGCTGACTACCCAACCCCCATGATTGGTGAGAACAGTCGCAAGTTCCGTCAACTTGGTTTGGGTTACGCCAATCTCGGCGCGTTGCTTATGGCCCAAGGGCTCGCCTACGACTCGGCTGAAGGTCGGGCTTGGGCGGGTGCCATCACCGCGCTCATGACTGGACACGCGTACGCCACTAGCGCTCGTACTGCTGGGCGGATGGGTCCGTTTGCCGGTTACGCCGAAAACTCCGAACCGATGCTCGAGGTATTACGCATGCACCGCGCGGAAGTAGCCAAAATCGATGAAGAGATCGTTCCGCTCGAAATCTTGGGCGCGGCGCAACGTTCGTGGGATGAGGCGGTCGAGATCGGTGAAACTCACGGTATTCGCAACGCTCAGGCCACCGTGCTCGCTCCGACCG
>SXGQ01258309.1_pt1 | contig 10277 bp, 8 predicted proteins | sample 3178371 | NCBI WGS metagenome assembly SXGQ01 (sample SAMN11356859, study PRJNA531348) | freshwater metagenome | isolation source: freshwater sample F1-20 | place: China: Fuxian Lake, Yuxi | collected 2017-12-25 | reverse complement strand
CCCGCCCAGCCCGTGCTCCACAAACCTCTCGCGCCACTTGTAGCCGGTCTTCCGGCTGATCCCGTACTCGCGGCATAGCTCCACGAAGTTCGGGTGGTTCACAGCCTTCATCACGAACTCGATCCGTTGGTCCATTGCTTGGGTCTCCAGCCAGGGCATGCTGGCTAGCTTCATCGCTAGCCAGCATCTCTAGCCATTCTGTTACCCATGTTCTGAACCAACCCTGTCACCCCTGTATTGAACCTGGACCGGTCGAGGTGCCCGCTCCTTGACCCTCAATGCTCAATCTGTATTTCCTCCGCGTCTCCGATTGACGCTTTTTTCGGGGCCATCCGGCGGGCTTGAGGCTGGCCATCGAGGATGGGAAACGGAAATTCGGGTGACGGTACGTGTTCCCGGGCGAGGAGACGCTCGAAGACGGTGACGCGTCGGGGATGCTCGGCTGCGAGATCCCGGGTTTCGTTGGGATCGCGTTCGAGGTCGTACAATTCAGTCCGCACCACCGTCGGCTTGTCCTTCGAATTCAGATTCTGTCGGACGGCCTTCCAGCGCCCCACCCACACGGCCTGTTGTCCGCCGTAGGCCGGGAACTCGCGGTAGAGGTATGGCCGCTCGGCCTGGCGTCGACCCAGCAGCGTCGGCGCGAAGCTGATCCCGTCGAGTCCTCCCGGGGTTTGGCCCTTCCAACCGACCAACTCCATGAGGGTGGGCAGCCAATCTTCGAATCCGATCCGGCGCCTGCTTTCGGTCCCCGTCCGGATGTGTCCAGGCCAGGACACGATACCCGGGACTCGGACGCCGCCCTCGTACAGTGAGCCCTTGCGGCCCCGCAGGCCGGCAGCGGAATCAAAGAAGGTGGTATCGGTGCCACCCAGGCGATCCCAGAGGGGACCATTATCGGAGGTGAAGACCACCACAGTATCCTCCCGGAGTCCCAGCTCCGCGATCAGCGCCATCAGGCGACCGATCTCGCGATCCATCCGCGTGATCATGGCGGCGTAGGCGGCATGCGGGGTTCGGTGGGGCAGATAGGAGTGTTCTCCACGATAGGGGGCCTCCGGGAAGGCACCCTCGTATTCCTTCAACGAGTCCTCCGGTACCTGGAGCGCAAGATGGGGAATCGTGGTCGGGACGAAGCAGAGGAAGGGGCGTTCCTTGTTTTCCCGGATGAACCGGAGCGCCTGAGCGTGGATGAGATCCGGAGCGTACTCGGTTCCCGCGTAGCCGCGGTAGGATTCCGGGTCTGCAGGGTCGCCATCCTTCGGGATCTGTTGGTAAGGGGAGAACGCCTTGTTTCCCAGCGGAAGGCGCTGGTCATCCTCCCACAGGTGGGTGGGGTAGTGGTTGTGGGCCTGCCGTTGGCAGTTGTATCCGAAGAACCGGTCGAATCCCTGTCGCAACGGTGCTCCCGTGGAGCCTGGGGCTCCGAGGCCCCATTTGCCGAATGCACCGGTGGTGTATCCCCGTTCCTGGAAGAGTCGTGCGAGGGTGGTGATTCCAGAGGGAAGGCCGACCTGTCCCTCGGGCTGGACTTCCCGGTTGTCCCGGACTACGGCATGGCCGGGATGTTGACCGGTCAACAGGACACAACGGGAGGGCGCGCACACGGCGTTGCCGGAGTACAATCGGGTCAGGCGCATGCCCTCGCGGGCCAGTTGATCCAGATGAGGTGTCCGGATGTGTCGCTGGCCGAAGCATCCGAGGTCCCCGTAGCCGAGATCGTCGGCGATGATGAACAGGATGTTGGGTGGACGAGAGGAAGCGGCGTGTATTCTCGGGACCAGGAGGATCGCGATCCAGAGTAGGTGACAGAGTGTATCGGGAAACCTCATGGGATGATCGGAGACGGACCTCGGCCGGTCGGGAATCTCAATGCATGTTCTTGCACCCGAGGATTTTTCACAACGCACCAGCCCTGGGTATCGGGAGTCTCAATACCCCTCGGCCCGACCCTCCGACCGGGGATCGGCGGCTCCCGTGAATCCGTCCTGAAGAGTGATGCCGATGGCTTGGGCGGCGCCGATGGAGGGCTCGACGACCACCCGATGGCCCCGACGTCGGAGTTCCTCGATCACGGTGGGGTCGAATCGGGACTCGATGTGCAGTTCGTCCGGTTTCCACTGGTGGTGGAAGCGGCCTCCCGAGAGGGCGGCCGCGGGATCGGCGCCGAAATCGAGCGTCCGGAGAATCGCGAGGACTGTTTGGGTGATGATCGTGGGACCGCCGGCCGCACCGATGCTGAGGATCGGCTTCCCGTCCTTCAGGACAAAGGTCGGGCTCATGCTCGAAAGTGGACGTTTTCCGGCGGCGACAGCATTCGCCTCGGCGCCCACCAGACCGAAGTAGTTGGGAATACCCGGCTGGGCGGCGAAATCATCCATATGGTTGTTCAGAAGGATTCCGGTCCCCGGGATCACCACCTTGCTCCCGAAACTGGTGTTCAGCGAGGCCGTGCAGGCGACCCAGTTGCCGTCGGCATCCGCGGTCGCGAAGTGGGTGGTGTGTCGATTGGATTCCCGACGGAACACGTCGGTGTCTGCGGCAGGGGGTGTCCCCGCCGCGGTGACTGGTGTAGCACGGTCCATCCGGATCCGACGTGACAGATCCCCGGCATAGGCCTTTGAGATGAGCCCCCGCGGGACAGGAGTAAAATCAGGATCGCCGAGCCATTTTGCCCGGTCGGCGAATGCCAGCTTCATCGCTTCGGCGACGAGGTGGACGAAGTCGGCAGAGCGATCGCCCAGGGAGTTCACGTCGTAGGGCTCGAGGATGTTGAGGATCTCCACCACGTGGACGCCACCGGAGCTGGGGGGTGGGAAGCTGACGAGGTCGAATCCCCGGTAGCTGCCGCGGACCGGATCCCGATCAATGACCCGGTAGCCTGAGAGGTCCTGCTCGTCCAGGAGACCCCCATGGGAACGCATCCAGTCCGCGGTCCGTTTGGCGAAGCCGCCCCGGTAGAACCAGTCCACCCCGTTCGTGGCGATGGCCCGATAGGAGGCTGCGAGGTCGCGCTGGCGGAGCACCTCGCCGGCGATGAAGGGTCTGCCATCGCCCTTCAGGAAGATCGCGCAGGCCTCCGTCGAAGCTGCGAGCCGGCCTTGGGTGTCCAGGAGGCGGCCGGCATAGTGGCGATCGATGGGGAATCCGTCCTCGGCGACCCGTGCGGCGGCCTCGAGCAGGGAGCGCATGGGCAGCCGGCCAAAGCGTTGGCTGGCCTGGGCCAACACCGCGAGTTCACCGGGGACGCCGACGGCGAGGGCCCCATCCTGGCTGAGCGCAGGATCGGCCTTCCCGTTCCGGAGGAACATGTCGCGGGTCGCCCGTGCGGGTGCGGTCTCGCGTCCGTCCAGGGCGAACAGCCGACCATCGGCGAGCCGGATCAGCATGAAGCAGCCGCCCCCGATTCCAGAGTTGTGGCTGTCGACCACTCCCAGCGTGAGGGCACAGGCGATGGCGGCGTCGATGGCATTACCTCCGGACCGGAGGGCATCCAGACCCGCCCGGGTGGCGATCGGCTGGATCGTGGCCACCATTCCGCGCCGGGCGGATTGGACTGTCTCGGCGGCGACCGCGGAAGGATCCCACCAGAGGAGGGCAATGAGGATCAGGAGACTCCGATTCATGGGATGCCGTGGCAGTTCTCGAGGGGCTGAACGGCTACTTTCCAATGGACCAAAGGTTGGATCGGGTACGGATGAAGAATCGGCCTTGTGAAATCGCAGGAGAGGCCTGGACCTCCTCGTCGTCAGCGATGGGATTTCGTGAGACGAGATGAAAGGTGCGGGAAGCGTCGAGGACCACGGTCTGGCCGTTGTCACCCACGAAGTAGATTCGTCCGCCCGCCGATACCGGGGAGGCGGAGAAGTTCCCGCCGATCCGCTCCTGCCACACGATGGCTCCGGTGGTGGCCTCGTAGCAGGTGGCGACCCCGGTGTCGGTCATCGCAAACAGCAGTCCCTCGAGGTACAGTAGGGAAGGGACTTTGGGCTCCCCGCGCTTCTGTTCCCAGACGAGGTTGGACTGTCGGAGCACGCCTTCCCCGCCGAGTCGGAAGGCCTTGATGCCCTCCTTGCCACCCCAGCCCCCGGAGCAGAAGGCGAGGCCGTCGCCGAGGACGACCGAGGGGACCTTGCCCTCGCCCGGGACCTCGCTCGTCCAGAGGAGGGACCCGGTCTTTGGGTCAAACCCCTGCAGGACATCGCCGGCTTCGGTGACGATCTGCGGTCGGCCCTTCGGATTCCTCCAGAGCACGGGTGTGCCATGCGAGATGCGGGACCGGCCACGTCCGGTTCGCCAACGCTCGGCACCAGTCCGGCCGTCCAGGGCCACCACGTAGGACTTTTCCCAAGGGGTCTGCCAGCCAACCTTCTTGTCGGGACCCTCGCTGCTGGCGTCGCGGGACATGATCACGAGCCCATCGTGGAGCATCAGGGCCGTCCCGAGACCGTGCTGGCTGTAGAAGGGCTGGGACCGGTCGATCCAGAGGACCTTCCCGCGGTAGTCGACAGCGACGAAGCTGCCGTCCCCAAAGCAGGCGTAGACCCGCTTCCCATCGGTTGCCGGGGTCGGGGTCGCATAGGAATTGCGGGTTTCCTTGCGTCGGGGGACCTGGCGGAACACCTCGGTGTTCCAGAGAATCCGTCCGGAGTCCCGATCGAGTGCCAACACCCGGCACGATTCGCCGTTGTCGGTGGCAGTGGTCACGAAGACATGGCATCCCTGGACGATGGGCGAGGACCAGGACTCACCGGGGATGGGGGTCTTCCAGGCGATCCCCTGGGAGGCCGACCAGGTGGTTGGGATCGAGGTCTCCGGGGAGTGTCCCTGGCCATCGGGTCCACGGAACTGGGGCCAGTTGCCGGCATCGACGCGCAGCAGGGCGGCCACGAGGAGGAACAGGGTCGAACGGAGGGAGTTCATGATCGGAGGATGCAGGTCGGGGTGAGCCTGAGAAGCAGGTATTGGCGGCATGGGGACGGAAGAAGAGGGGGGCACACGGAGGCATGGAGGGGAAGGAGGGCGAGCTGAGAGTTGAGCGTTGAGAGCTGAGGGTTCAGACAGGCGGTGGGGTGGGCTGAGGCGCTGGAGGAGACCGGCTGTCGGTGCCGGTTGGCCATGGTGCAGCGGGTTTAGATGGGGACCTGAGGGACCAGGTCCCTACCGGGAGTGGGTGCTGTCGCACTGACCCTTGGAAGCCGCTGGCTTCCAAAAACCGGGGATGCCGGGGGCTCTTTCTCTCAACTCTCGGCGCTCAACACTCAACTCCTCTTTCCAGGCACTTCCTGAATTTAGCCGATGCCTCCATCCATTGGTCCCGGACTTGATTGTGGGTGTTGCAGTTGCATCACTTCGGCATGGCACATCGCGATATTCTGTTTTTGCTGCCTCACGGGTTTCCGGACGGTCCCGGTGCTCCGTACTACTGTCCCGACTGCGCGCAGATCGCCGGTCTGCTGCGACTCAGTCCTGAGCTGATGTCCCAGGTCGACATCCGGTATACCCAGTTCCCACGGCCTCGGCCCGAGATCGTGGCGCTGGTCGGGGAAGCCCATCAATCGTGCCCGCTGTTGGTCCTCGATCCGTCCTCACCTGCTCCAAGCGGCGGTTGTGAGGTCCATTCCCCAACGGGCCACCGGTTCCTGAACTCTGTTTCGGCGATCGGAACCTACTGGTCGGAACGCTTCGGGACGCCGAGGCCGCATTGAAGTTTTGGAGCGGCGGTCTGGTAGGGATGTTGGTGCGTGTTGGGACGGAAGAAGAGGGGGCTTATAGGGAGGTTCGTAGGAAAGTTGGGTAGGGATTTTGGGAACTGTGGGACCTCGCCCAATGCGTCTTCATCTCGGTTTTCTGGACGTTGCGGTCCTGTGATGGCTGAGGGGAACCTCAATGGCCCAAGGAACCGGGGACATCCTGGGGATCGGCTTGGACTTCTCAGTTTTAGAAAGGGACCTGAGGGACCCAGTCCCCACCGGGGGGATGCTGTCGCACCAGTGATTCCGGACACTCCTCCTCCGTGTGGGTCCGGCGCCGACCCACCTGGCGCGGTTCCTTGACTCCGAACGCTTTGCAATACAAAGTAAAGCCATGGACGATACGGTGGCGGCGGAGAATCTCCGGGTGATACGGACCCTGATGGAGCGGTCGGCCCTGTATCGGAGGGCCTTGGCTCCAGTGTCGTTGACGACGGGTGGACTCGGGTTGGTTGCGGGGGCGGTGGGATGGTTTCTGGGCCTGGGATCCGTCGATGGGTTTGTTGGGTTTTGGATGGCCACAGCGGTTTTGGTTTCGGCGGTGAGCCTGCTCATCGTCCGCCGACAGGCGCTGGGGGACCGTGAGTCCTTCTGGTCCCCGCCGACCCGTCGTGTGGCGGAGGCGATTCTACCTCCTTTGGTGTCGGGTCTGGTCCTGGGCCTGCTGGCCCTGCCCCCTGGAAAATCCGATCGGCCGGGGTCTCCCTCGGACCTGGCCTGGTGGCTTCCGTCGATCTGGATGGTGCTCTATGGCTGTGCCATCCATGCCGCGGGCTTCTTTGTCCCCCGCGGGATGAGGCGGCTCGGATGGATCTTTGTCGCGACCGGATGCGTCCTGCCGGCGTTGATCCATCTAGGGCCATTCAGCGGGAAGACGCCACCGATGACGGGCGCCCATCTTGTGATGGCCGCTACCTTCGGCGGTTTCCATCTGGCCTACGGACTGTACCTCGCCCTCACCGAGACACGGAACCCCGACGCGTGAATCCGGAACCCTTCCTCCAACTGGATCGCACGATCCATGAGAAGGGGCGTCTGGCGATCATGTCGCTCCTCGCTGCCTCCCCGTCGCTGCTCTACACCGAGCTTCGCGATACCCTTCGGATGACCGATGGCAACGCCACGGCCCACCTGCGCACCCTCCACGAAGCGGGCTATGTGGCCGTGACCAAGTCCCTCGAGGGCGGTCGCCCCAGCACCAGCTATTCACTGACCCTAGCTGGGAGGAAGGCGTTCCAGGACTACGTCGGTCTCCTCGCCCAGATCGTCGCCCAGACCCGACAGGCCGACGCCTGAGCGCGGTCGATCTCCACGCTACTCCAGCTCGACCCACACTGCTGTCCAAAACTTTGCAATACAAAGCATGAGAATCCTCAAAGCGACCCATCTCGGCATGTGTTTCGGTGTCCGGGACGCACTGGCCCTTGCTCACGAGACCGCTGCGGAAGGTCCACTGACGGTCCTCGGGGACCTGGTCCACAACGAGACGGTCCTCCTGGACCTCCGCCAACGCGGTGTGCGGATCGAACCGCGGCTATCCGATGTCCAGACCCCGACCGTGATGATCACCGCGCACGGGACCTCGGATCGCCAACGCGCGACCATCGCCGGCCGTGGGCATCGGGTGATCGAGGCCACCTGTCCCTTGGTCCGATCCGCCCATGAACGGGTTCTGGCACTGGTCCGGGCCGGCTACCATCCGGTGATCATCGGCCAGAGGGATCATGTCGAAGTCCGGGGTCTGACCGGAGATCTCGATGCCCATAACGTGATTCTGGAGGAGGCGGACATCGACCGTCTCGAGCCACGGGATCGGTTCGGTGTGGCGTCGCAGACCACCCAACCGATCCAACGGGTCAGGTTCTTGGTGGAGCGGCTCCGATCGCGGTTTCCACACTCCGAGATCCGCTTTGTCGACACGGTCTGCCAGCCGACCAAGCAGCGCCAGGACGCGGCGGAGGAGCTGTCCAAGAGGTGTGATGTCGTGGTGGTGGTCGGCGGCACCCACAGCAACAACACCCGACAGCTGGCTGAGACCTGTGCCCGGCATGGAGCGCGGGTCCATCGGGTCCAGACCGTTGCCGAACTCCGGACCGAATGGTTCCTCGGGGCCGTCATGGTGGGACTGACGGCGGGGACGTCGACACCGGACGTTGTGATCGACGCGATCGAGGCCTGGCTTGAACGGCTCGCAGCGGAGGTTGTGATCCCTGTGGTGGAGGTGGTGTCGTGAAGCGCTGCAAAGACTCGGATACGAAGAGGGGCTCACGCGGAGGCACGGAGACCCGGAGGGAGAAATGAGGGGATTGGAGAGGATCGGGGGATCCAGTCGGATGATGACGGCACCTGTGAATGAAACCGGTGGCCAGAGGCCCCGGATCGTCGTGAGAGTTGCCGGGAGTTTTAGTGGAGGGACCGCAAGGATCTCTCCGAGACTTCGACATGGAGGCGCATGAAAAGCACCGTTCTTGAGTTCATCTGTGCCCTCGGGTTTGGACTGTTGCCTATCGCCGTCCTCATCCTGCGGGCGTTTCGCCCCCGGATCATGCCGTGGTGGGTCGTCTTTGGGGTCACTGTGTTGCTCGGCTGGGGTCTGGCGGTGGCGAGTGCGTTGGTCCATGAGGGACCGGACACCGGTGCGGGCCACATGGGCGCCCTCTTCTTCGGCTGGGCCCTTGCCCTGCTCTGGCTCATGCCGTGGCTGATCGTCTATGCCATCGCCCAAGGGGTGCGACGCCTCTTCGCGCGTCGAACCTTGGATCGCCCCCTCCAGCGGGACCCGGCGAGTCCGGCCCTTTGATACGGAACCTCAATGACCCAAGTTGACGGGCCGTCCCTGCATCGATCGACCCAAAACGGTTCCTGTGCCTCTTCTTTCTCCGCGGCTCCGCGGCTCCGCGTGAGTCCACGTCTTCCCTTCTTCCTTCGCGTGCCCCATTCAGGGCAACGCGATGGAGATCTGGTAGAACCTCGAGGTCTGGGTGGAGGGGTCCCGGAACCGGAGGGGTCCCGGAGTTCCGGGTCCGCTGAGACTACCGAGGGGAAGCCATATGGAATCCCCCAGCCGGTCCTGTACCCAGACCCGATAAGTGCGGCCGGGAATGGCCGGGATTGTGAGCTCGGTACCGGCATCTCCGGTGGCAACGTCGATCAAGAGGCGACTGGACGGATCCTTGGGATGTGTTCCCGCCAGGTATTCATCGAGGTTGTTCCGACCATCCGCATCTGGATCTCCGAGGGTTCCATTGGCACCGATGTTGGATCCGGGGTCCAAACCTTGAGCCGCCTCCCAGGCGTCGGGGAGCTGATCTCCATCCTGGTCTGGGACGGCCTGGAGGGTGTCGTCCGGGTTGTTGACCCGTCCGGCTGTGGGTGGAGCAGACTCCCAATTGGCAGGCTCGCTGGCGAAGGAGCGGCTCCGGAGGCGCTGGAGCGAGTTGCCTGAGCCTTCGATGAACGAGGGCCAAGGCGCGATCGGGCGATATCGGATCGACTCCCAGGTCACCAAGGGGATGTAGCCGGCATTCACGGCGGGTGACGGAATCGGCTCGTCAGGCTGTTGGACCTCGACGGTGTCCCCCGCGTTGTCGAGGGCCCCAGTCCAAGGTCCCCACAGCGGGACACCGGCGGGCATGGCGAACCGGGCACGGAAGTCGGCGGCAAGGCCCGTCTCGATGGTGGGATCGAATGAAACGATCACACCGAAGTCACCGGGCCCAAGCAGGGCTGCGGATGGGAAGGTGAATTCGACGGCACCCTTCAGGCGCCATCGACGCTCTGGACGTCCCGGGTCTCCCAGAAGCAGGGGAAGAGCGGTGGTGTTTCGGACCTCGATGAACTCGTCCAGCTGGCTTCCGACGGGTGGCACGGCGGGTGGGGCATAGTGGATCTCTGTGACGACGAGGGGTGGAACCGCCGGTGGAGGATTCGGTTGGCCGAGGGACCGTTGGGCCTGCGGTACTGAATGGACACGACCGTCGGAGCTACCGAGCCACCCGAGGCTCTGGCCGTTGAATGTCGCTCCGAAGGAACCGCCCTGGGTGTATCCCGAGAGAGTGCCACCAGCCTCGGCGCTGAACAGGTGGATGCTGTCGCCCAGGGCGCTCAGGGAGAAGCCAGTTGGGCCGACACGAAGGGCCTCTTCGGTCACGACCCAGAATCCACCCGGAGGACTGCGGGTTCCGGTCGGAATCCGGTATTTCCTGGGCTCACGGAAGTCGTCCGTGAGCCACCAGCCTCCGACATCAGCCGAAACCGGACCGTCGTTGAACAGTTCGATCGAATCCGCCAGCGGAGGGTCGGTGTGGGCCAGCACCTCGTTGATCCGGACCGGAGGGAATGGGGTCGGAGCGGGATCCGCCGTCCCAGGAGATCCGCCGTACCGGGTACTGAGACGCCAGCGATCGGACGATCCGATGTCCCCGGGCTGGGTGGATTCGTCGCGCAGCACGAGGGAGAAACCGAACCCATCGGCCAGGGGCTCCCAGGAGTCGGAATACCGGACCTCGCTGATGGGTTCCCCGT
>SXGQ01101610.1_pt1 | contig 10277 bp, 5 predicted proteins | sample 3178371 | NCBI WGS metagenome assembly SXGQ01 (sample SAMN11356859, study PRJNA531348) | freshwater metagenome | isolation source: freshwater sample F1-20 | place: China: Fuxian Lake, Yuxi | collected 2017-12-25 | reverse complement strand
CACCACGCGATCGCGGCCATCGCCACGGGCACCGCCACCGCGGTGGTCTTCGAGAGCATCGCGAGCACGAAGAGGAGCAGCGAGGCCCCCCAGAGCCCGGCACGCCGGCCGAACGGCCGCCCGTCGCCAAGGACGCGGACCCATGCCAGCACGGACGCCAACGCGAACGCCATCGAGAGCACGTTCTTGCGCTCGGTCACCCACGCCACCGACTCCACCTGCACCGGGTGCAGCAGGAACAGGCCCGCGGCGAGCGACGCCCCCGGCAGCCGCAGCGCCACGAGCAGCCGCCACAGCACCACGCCGGACGCCGCGTGCAGCAGCACGTTCACCAGGTGGTAGCCGAACGGCTCGAGCCCGTGGATCGCGTGCTGCACCCAGAAGCTCGCGAACACCATCGGGTACCACTGCGGCGTCGCGCCCGGCACCCACGCGTGCAGGATGCCGTCGGGCCGCTGCACGGCCGGGTTCTCGAGGATGTACGAGTCGTCGTCCCAGATCCAGGACGCGCCGAGCGCCGGCCAGTAGGCCGCGAGCGTCGCCGCGACCAGCAGCGCGACCGCGATCCCCGCCCGCAGGCGCGCGGGCCCGCCGGCGGCAGCGTCAGGCACTCGTGCCGCCATCGATCACTTGGCCGGCGCCGCGGGGCGCAGGAGCGTGGCGCGCGTCACGAAGCCCTTCGGGCCGCCGCGCATGGTCCACATGACGGGCCCCATGTGCCGCGACACCAGGTCCGCGTCGATGGTCTTCAGCACCTCGTTCGAGTTCTTCGGCAGCTTGTAGCCCAGGCGCTTGGCCATCGTCGAGTCGTCGGCGCGGCCCATCGCGTTGTCGAGCCGGGAGTCGTCCTCGCCGTACTCGTCGAGGAGCTCGCGCTCCACGGACCAGCGGCCCGCGACGTCGATCCAGCCCCACGAGACCGTGGGCTCGGTGCCGGCGGCGGCCGCGGCGGCCTTGTAGGCGGCGTTCTCGGCGACGCTCGGCAGGTCCTTCTGGCCCACCGCCCGCATCGACTGCTCGACGAGCTTGGAATCGCCGGTGGCGACCCAGCCGTTGGAGACGCCGATCGAGAACGGGATGAAGTCGGCGGCGAAGACGGTGTTGCCGTCGAAGTCGCGCGGCTCGAGGCCCATCGTGCCCCCGAACTGCGTCACCATCGGCACCACCGCCTTCGGGTTGCCGCAGGCGATCACGGTGCCGGTCACGCGGCTCTCCGGCGTGATCGGCTGGCGCGCGGTCTCCCAGGTGTAGATGCCGGGGCCCATCGCCTCGAAGCCCTTGGAGAGCACGGGGCCGAAGTTGACGAGCCACGCGTCGAGCTCCTCCGACTGCTCCTCCGGCAGGTTGGCCACGACCGTGTTGAGCACGTTCATCAGGTCCTTGAGGCGCACGTTCACGCGGCCGAAGCCGAGCGCGTCGGGGCCGATCATCGGCGGCGGCGCCTCGATCGCGGTCTCGGGGCCGAGCAGGCCCCAGAAGCCGGCCTTCTCGCCCGGCACGAAGATGCCGGAGGAGAGCTCGGCCTGCCCGCGGGGCGTGTCCAGCGAGACGCCGATCGTCCACGCCTGCACGTCGCCGAAGAGCGGCTGCAGCACGGGCTGCAGCAGCGCCAGCATGCCGGCGCCCTCGCCTGCCAGCGACTTCTGCATCGGGCCGGTGAGGATCGCCACCGAGATGTCCTGCTCGCCCAGCTGGTCCATCGCGCCGCGGAAGTCGGCCTGCTCCGGGAGCTTGGCCTGGCGCTTTCCGTCGAGCGCCTGCAGCGCGTCCTCGAGGCCGCCCGACTCGGTGGCCACCAGGAAGCGCGAGCCGTCGCGGCAGTACCACAGCTTGTCCGCGTTCTTCGCGAAGGTCATGTCCATCTCGATGCCCATCGCGCCCGCGCGGCGCTCGCGGCCGGGGTCGGGCTTGCGCAGCGTGATCACCTGCACCTCGCGGCCGGCGACGTCCTCCTTCTCGACCGTGACGCCGTCCTTGCGGACGCCCTCGGCGAGGTACGCGTCGAACACCTTGGCCATGCCGTCGGCGCCGGCGCCCCAGTCGCCGTAGGCGATCGCCTGCGTCGTGTCGACGTCGAGCTCCTCGTCGCGCACCGTGTACAGCGCCACGCCGAACGCGCCGGGCCAGGAGAGGCTGCCCTCGGGGACGCCGAGCTCCTTCATGCGCTCCTCGACCGCGTCCTGCGCGCCGCCGTCGTCGCCGAGCACCTTCGCCATCTGCGGCGTCTTGAGGAAACCGTGCAGCCCGGTGCCGTGCCAGCGCTCGACCGTCCTGGCGAACGCGTCGGCGGCGACGAGCATGTACGTGCTGTCCGGGGCGATCGCGCGCACCGGCACGGGACCGTCGGCGGGGGCGGCGGAGAGGAGCGGGAGCGCGAGCGCCGCGATCCCGGCGAACCGGAGGGTCTTCATGGGACGGACCTCACTTGCTGGGCGTCGCCGTGCCGGGCTTCGACGAGCCGTCGTCGAGGCCCGGCGGCGGCCCGGGGAGCGCCCGGGGGGGCGCGGGGTGGTAGAAGTGGCCGGAGTTCGGGTTGTTCTTGTCGAAGGCGTACGCCTCGCGGTGGCGGACGAAGTCCTTCACGTAGCGCGCGGGGATCGCGAAGCCCACGTTCTCGCCGAGCGTGATCTTCATGTTGGTGATGCCCACCACCTCGCCGCGCATGTTGAAGAGCGGGCCGCCCGAGTTGCCGGGGTTGATCGGCGTGTCCGTCTGGATGTAGGCGCGGCCGTCGAGCTGCATGGCGGGCACGCTCACGACGCCCTCGGTGAGCGTGCGCTCGAGCCCGAGCGGGTTGCCGATCGCGAACACGCGCTGGCCCGCCTCGATCGCGTCCTCGTCCTCGACCGGCGCCACCGGGAACGGCTTGCCGTCCGGGCTCGGGATGCGGATCAGCGCCAGGTCGAGCGAGTTGCTCACCGCCTCGATCTCCACGTCGTCGATGTCGGTGCGCTTGAGGCTGCCGTCCGGCTGCTTCACCCAGATGGTGGCGCGCAGCGAGCGCTCGCCCTGGATGACGTGGGCGTTGGTGATCGCGTACCCGTCCGGGCTGATGATGACGCCGGAGCCCAGGCCGCCAGGGGTGCTCACCTTGATCACGGCGGGCCCGAGCGACTTGGCAAGCTCCTTGGGCGGCAGCGTCGGCAGGTCCCGGGCGGTCGAGAACATCCGGGACGGGTCGGCCTTCAGCGCGGCGGACGCGTCCTCGCGCTCGATCGCGTCCACCTGCTCCATGTCGATGTGCACGACGTCCGCGCCGATGTCGACCCAGACGGCGCGGTCGGTCTGCTTGAGGATCTTCCCCGCCACCGACGACCCGCTGCGCAGCTTCACGAGGTCGGCGCCGGCGGCGGCGGCCAGGAGGGCGGCGAGGGACGCGGCGACGGTCGTTCGGGCAACGTGCTTCATGGGAGGCGCTCGGGGGGACCCTACTATACGCCCGCGCCGGAACGCGCCCCATGACGATGAACACCCCCACCACCGACCGCCGCCGCGCGGCCGCCGCCGCGGCCGCCGCCCTCCTCGCGATCGCCGGCCTCGCCGCCGACGACGTCGCCCGCCACTACGGATTCCAGAAGCTCGAGGTCCTCAAGGTGGACCCGAAGGCGGGCCCGCTCCTCGTGGCCGACATGGACGGCGACGGGCTGCAGGACATCGTGGTGGTCGACAACTTCAAGAACCGCATCGACGTCAACTTCCAGAAGAAGGGCGCGAAGGCGACCGACGAGCCGCCGCCGGTGCGCGGCGTGAACGAGTTCCCCGAGCACTGGCGCTACCGCCGCGAGAGCGTGACGGTCGACCGCGAGGTCGAGGCCGTGATCCCGCTCGACTGGGACAAGGACGGCCGAATGGACCTCGTCTACGCGGGCAACAGCCCGCCGGGGATCGTGTTCGTCCGCCAGGCCGAGCCCGGGTCGTTCCGGGTGGCGCGCAAGCAGACGGTCCGCAACCTGGCGTCGACGCGCGACGGCCTCGCGGCGGCGAACGTGCTGGGCGGGCCCGCGCCCGAGCTCGTGAGCCTCGTCGACGGCAAGGTCTCGGTGTGGCCGCTCGAGGGCGACACGCTGGGCGCGCCCACCGAGCTCGCCGCGGGCGGCGCGCGCGTCGTCGCGGTGCTGCTCGAGGACTTCGACGGCAACGGCACGGCCGACCTGCTTGGCGTCGTGCCCGAGGACCCGGCGCCGGTGCGCGCGTGGTTCACCGAACGCCAGGGCGACCGGCTCTTCATCGGGCCGCAGGTGCGCTTCGAGATGCCGCCGGTCCGCGAGGTGGCCCCGGTGCGGCTGCCCGGCCAGAAGGCCGCGCTGATCGGCACCGTCGAGCGCCCCACCAAGCGCGTGGCGTTCCACCGCGTCGGGCGCGGCAGGATCGAGGGCGCGGGCTCGCGCGACTCGAGCCTGGTGACCTGGAGCTTCGAGGACCCGCAGAACCGCAAGCGCCGCACCGTGGTCGCCGACATCGACGGCGACGGCCTGCAGGACGTGGTCGCCACGAACACGCTGGCGAACGCGCTGATGACCTACCGCCAGGAGAAGGGCAAGGGCCTCGGCGCCCCGGTCGCGAGCCCCTCGTTCGCCGACCTCGACTCCGTGGCCGTGGCCCCCGCGAAGGACGGGGCGACCGTCTTCGCGCTGAGCGAGAAGGAGGGCGTGGTCGGCCGCAGCCAGTCCGCGAAGGACGGCTCGGTCGGGTTCCCGCAGGCGGTGCAGCTCGGCGCCGGGCGCACGCCCGTGGCGATCAACCTGGTCGACCTCGACGGCGCGCGGCACCTGGCCGTGGTCTGCAAGGACGGCAAGAGCTTCGTGATCGAGCTGGTGCCGGTGGACGGCGAGCCGGACGCCGCGAGGCGCGTGACCGTGAACCTCGGCGCGCAGAGCCGCTCGCCGAACGCCGTGGCCGCCGTGGACGCCGACCAGGACGGGCTGACCGACCTCCTCGTCTTCACGCCGGAGAAGCCGATGATCATGGCGAAGGCGATGCCGAAGGCCGCGCCGGCCGCCGCCGCGACCGCCCCCGCCGCCGAGGCCGGCAAGGACGCGCCGAAGGAGGCCGCGAAGGACGCCCCCGCCGAGCCGTTCAAGGTGATGGAGTCGAAGGACATGGGGCAGTTCGGGCTCGTGCAGTCGGCGACCGGCGACAACACGATGGTGGCCGACGTCGACGGCAACGGCAAGGGCGAGCTGCTCGTGGCCGACCGCAACTACGTGCGGGCGCTCCGCTACGAGGCGAAGCCCGCGGCCGGCGCGAGCCCCGGCTGGCAGGTGGTCGCGCAGATGAACGCGCGCACCCCGGACGCCAAGCTCGTGACGCTCGCCCGCCTGGGCGACCGGGTGGTCGCGGGCGACCGCGACGGCGCGCGCGCGATCGTCTTCGCGCGCGGCGCGGACGGCAAGTGGGACCAGTCGGAGGTCATCGAGATCCCCGGCTTCAAGTTCGGCCAGCTCGCCGCGGGGAAGTTCGCCGGCGACGGCAACGACGGCCTGCTCGCCGTGGGCGACGACAGCTTCGCGCTGGTGCGCCTGGCGGGCGAGCGCATCGTGCTGGACTCGGTGGGCACCTGGACCAGCGACGACCCGCGGCAGGTGCCGCACGAGCTGGTCGTCGGCGACCTGAACGGCGACGGCTACGCCGACGTCACGGTCCTCGACGGCGGCGAGCAGATGGCGGACATCCTCACCTTCAGCCAGGCGGAGCGCCTGGTGCCCGTGCTGAGCTTCAAGGTGTTCGAGAGCCGGATGTTCACGGGCGGCGAGCGCCAGGAATTCGAGCCGAGCATGGGCGAGGTGGCGGACGTCACCGGCGACGGGCTCGAGGACCTGCTGCTCCTCGCGCACGACCGCGTCCTCATCTACCCGCAGGCCAAGGGCGGCGAGGCGCCGGCGGCCGCGCCCGCGGCGGACCCGAAGGGCTGACATGGCGAACGCCCGCGACGAGTCCGCCCGCACGGAGAAGCTGCTCGAGCTGTCGCGCCGCCTCGCGGCCACCGGCGACCTGCAGTCGATCCTGTCGCTCGTGATCGACGCGCTGCGCGACCTCCTCGACGCCGACCGCGCCACCGTGTTCGAGTACGACGCGAAGGCCGACCAGCTCTTCACGCAGGTGGCGCACGGCATCTCGGGCGGCGACGCCCCGCAGGTGATCCGCATCCCGCGCGGCGCTGGCATCGCCGGCGCGGCGGCCACGTCGAAGCGCATCGTCAACATCCCCGACGCGTACGCCGACGAGCGCTTCAACCGCGCCGTCGACCAGAAGACCGGCTACCGCACGCGCACGATCCTCGCGATCCCGCTCCTCGACCACGAGGGCGAGCTCGTCGGCGTGGCGCAGGTGCTCAACCGCCGCGAGGGCGCCTTCGACGCCGCGGACGAGCGCCTCGCCGAGGGCCTGGCCGCGAACGCCGCGGTGGCGATGAAGCGCGGCCGCCTCATCGAGGACCGCGTCGAGCGCGAGCGGCTCGAGCGCGAGATGGACGTCGCCAAGGAGATACAGGCGGGGACCTTCCCGGGCGAGCTGCCGCAGGCGCCGGGCTGGGACCTGGCCGGCGAGAGCTGCCCCGCGGAGTTCTGCGGCGGCGACGCGTACGACGTGATCCCGCTCGTCGACGGCGCGATCGCGCCGGAGGGCGCCGGGCCCGAGGAGTACGTGCTCGCGATCGCCGACGCCACCGGCCACGGCGGGGCGAGCGCGCTCTCCTCGGTGCAGATGCGCGGCATGCTGCGCCTGGGCCTGCGCCTGCGCCAGCCGATCGTGAAGATCGCCGAGGAGGTCAACGCGCAGCTCTCCGAGGACCTGCCGGACGGGCGCTTCGTGACCGCGTGGATCGCGCGGCTCGACTGCCGCACCGGCGCCGTGCACACCGTCAGCGCCGGCCAGGGCCCGATCCTGGTCTACCGGCGCGCCACCGACGACTTCCTCTCGCAGGGCGCGGACATGCCGCCGATGGGCGTCTTCGCACTGCCCTACTCCGACGCGGACACGCAGCGGTTCGACCTCGCGCCCGGCGACATCCTGGTGGCGATCACCGACGGCTTCTACGAGGCGCCGAACCCCGCGCGCGACCGCTTCGAGGAGGAGCGCGTGAAGGAGGTCGTGCGCGCGAACCGCGACCGTCCGGCCGCCGAGATCTTCCGCGCCGTCAAGGAGGCCGTGCACGCCTGGAGCGAGCACGCCCCGCTCGACGACGACCAGACCGGCCTCATCGTCAAGCGGACCTGACCCGCGCGGCCGCGGGGCTCACTTCGCGCGCAGGCGCAGCACGCCGTCGCGCAGGTCGTCCTCGTCGGCCATGGCCTCGCGGAACGGCGCCGAGACCTTCGACGTGCCGAAGCGCGCCTCGTGCTCGTCCCAGGCGGCGGCGCAGGCCGCGAAGTCCGCGCGCCCGAATGCCTCGACGGCGCGGCCGACGCCCTCGATCCATCCCTCGGCCGGCTCCTCGACCAGCATCGTGTACGCGTCGATCGGGTGGCTCTGCCCCACCACCACCACGCGCCCGAGGCCCACGATCGGCAGCCCGCCCGCGTCGCTGATCAGCTCGCGCGTGCGGCCGTCGAAGAGGATCGCGGTGCCGAACTGCTTGTTCGCGCTCTCGAGGCGGGCGGCGAGGTTCGCGCTGTCGCCGATCACCGTGTAGTCGTTGAGGTCGGGCGGCGCGCCGCAGTCGCCGATGGTGACCGTGCCGGTGGCGATGCCCAGGCGCAGCGAGACCTTCGGCAGCCCCTGCCGGTCCGGGCGCTTCCCGATCTCCGTCACCACGCGCTGGCACGCGCGCGCGGCCTCCGCGGCGAGCTGGCCCTGCTCGGGCTCCTTGCCGAACGCGCTCCAGAACGCGAGCAGGCCGTCGCCGAGGAACTTGTTCACGTAGGCGCGGCGGTCGGTGAGCTCCTTCGCCATCGCCGACATGTAGAGGTTGAGCGTCGCGACGACCGCCTCGGAACCGAGCTTCTCGCTGATGGTGGTGAAGCCGGCGAGGTCGCCGAAGAGGATCGTGGACTCGCGCTGCTCGCCGCGCATGGAGAGCGCGTCCGGGTCGGAGGCCAGCCGGTCGACGAGCTGCGGGCTGACGCGCGCGCGGAACTGCCGGGTGACGCGCGCCTTCTCCTGCTGCGACACGACCGCCGCGGTGGAGACGCCGACCGCCTGCGCGCCCACCGCGCAGATCACGGGCACCGCGACCGGGATCATCAGGTCGGCCTGGACGAACGCGATGCCGCCCGCGAGGAACGCCCACGCTCCGGCGAGGAGCAGGCAGAACGCCGAGCTGAAGCCCGCGCCGCGCTTCCACGCGACGAACGAGCACAGCGCGCCGAGCAGCGCGCCCACCGGGTACGCCGTCCACGGCGGGAGGTCCTCGAGCGAGTGCCACTCGATCACCATGTCGGCGACGGTCGCGTGGAAGTACACGCCGGGCGTGCGCGCGCCGAACACGGTGTTGATCATGTCGGTCATCGTGCCGGTGGCGACGAAGCCCACGAACACGAGCCGCCCCTCGACGCGCTCGCGCACGTACGCCTCGGCGTCCGCGATGCGGCGGCGCGCGGCCGGGAGCTCCTGGTCGAGCCGCCACCACTCGCGGTAGAGGCCGACCACCTTGCGCTCCTCCTCGGGGAGGTCCTTCACGTCCTCGGTGCCGCGCACCGAGAGGTCGCCGGCGACGAACTCGCCCTGGTCCTTGATCGCCGCGCGGGTCGCGTCGTCCACGGGAACCTTCGCGACGGCGTCGGCCGCGAGCCCCTGCAGGCCGGCGATGTCCGAGCCGAGCGCGCGGTACTGCTCCTCCTGGCGCGCCAGCGCCACGCGCTGCCGCGACAGGTCGACCAGCGCGCCGATCGCCACCATGCCGTTCTCGCGCCCGCCGCGCAGGCCGCGCGGGTCCTTGTCGAAGACCATGTTCGGCCAGTCGACGCGGATCAGGCCCTCCTCGAGCGGCATGCGGCGGCCGTCCGGGAAGAGGAGGTGGTCGTCCTCGACCTTCATGTCCCGCGGAGCGATGCCGAGCTGCAGGAGCCCCGCCGACATGCCGAACTGCGGGAGCGCGCCGTACGGGGTCTCCCAGAACGGACGCACCCGGCGGTGGTGGCCGTCGTCGTCCTCGATCGAGTTCACGAAGCCGACGCCCTTCGCGGCGGCCGCGATGGCGGGGATCGGCGGCGCGTCCATCGACGATCCCTCGCCGCGGCCCGCGCCCATGAACGGCGCGAGCGTCGCGAACGAGCGGTCGCGGTCGAACGCCTCGTCGAGGAGCAGACCCTCGGGGAACTCGTTGAGCGACGGGTCGCCGCCGTTGAGCGCCAGCCGGAACGCGGCGCGGTCCGCGGGCGGCTTGCCCCCGTCGCGCAGGCGCACGATCGACCGCCACGCGACCAGCTTCTTGAACTGCGACGGGCGCTCCAGGAAGCGTGCGCGCCGCTCGCCGTCGAGCCCGGCGCGGTCGGCCAGCGCGGCGGCGTCGACGGTGATGTCCTGCGCGCCGGCCTTCGCCAGCGCGTCGAGCGCCGCCTGCCCGGCCTTGCTGCGCCAGATCGCCTCGTCGAGCCGGCCCTGGTCCATGTTCACCGCCAGCACCGTGGGCGTGCGCGCGATCGCCGCGGCGAGCGCCGCGTCCGGCGCCTGGGCCTGGGGGTCGGTGAAGAGGATGTCGATCGCCATCGACCTCGCGCCGGCCCGCGCCACCTCGTCGAGGGCCAGCGCGAGCGTGTCGCGCGACCACGGCCAGCGCCCGATCGTGTCCAGCGCGCGGTCGTCGATCGCCACCAGGCAGACGTTGCCGCCCATCGGGTCGGCGCTGCGCCGCGCGCGGAGGAAGCGCTGGTCCTGCGACCACCACTCGAGCGGCTGCAGCGCGCCCAGCATGCCCAGGAGCAGCACGAGCGCCGTGGCCGCGAGCCCGGCGTGCAGCACGACGCGGTTGGTGACCTTGACCTTCACGCCGGCGAGTGTAATCCCCGCCCGAAGGCCCGCTCGCCGAGCGTCAGTTGCCCTGGCCGCTCCCGTTGTTCGCCGCCGAGATCGCGGCATTCGCCGCCGCGCGGTGGGCGGCAGCCCGGATCGCGGCCTCGTCGGCCTGCTGGGCGAACTCCGCCGCGCCGTACTGCTGTCCGCGGCCGAAGTCCGGGTTCGGGTTCGAATACGCGAGCGCGGCGCGCTCGAGGTAGCCGGTCACGCTGCGGCCGAACATCCGCCCGGCATTGGTGCTGGCGGTCTCGGCCATCTGCGCGGCGGCGGACGCCGAGGCGCCGAGCGCCACCACCGCGTCACGGATCTCGTCGGCGCGCGCCTTG
>SXGQ01602877.1_pt1 | contig 10279 bp, 14 predicted proteins | sample 3178371 | NCBI WGS metagenome assembly SXGQ01 (sample SAMN11356859, study PRJNA531348) | freshwater metagenome | isolation source: freshwater sample F1-20 | place: China: Fuxian Lake, Yuxi | collected 2017-12-25 | reverse complement strand
CGGCCGGGCATGACCATGTAGATCGGTGGCTCGATCTCTTGCATGACCCGGATCTGAACCGGCGACGTGTGCGTCCGCAGAACCGTGCTTCCGGGCGCACCGTGATCGACGTAGAAGGTGTCGTGCATGCTGCGCGCCGGATGCGAGGGCGGCATGTTGAGAGCTTCGAAGTTGTACCAGTCGGTCTCTACTTCGGGCCCCTCGGCGATCTGGAACCCGAGTCCGACGAAGACGTCCTCGAGGCGCTGCCACGCCTGGGTCACGATGTGCGCCCGACCTCGAGCCGAAGCCCGATAGTGCTCGGTCAGATCGATCGCCTCGGCAGCGAGCTGCCGGTCGCGTTCGCCACGTCCGAGAACTGCCAACCTTTCGGCGAGGACCGCCTCCACCCGCGTCACCGCGAGATTGAGCGCAGCCCCGGCCTCCTTCTTCTCGTCGACCGTCGCCAGCCGACCCAGACCCGCCTTCAGCGACGCGAGGGCGCCCTTTTTGCCCAGCAATTCGGCGTCGAGTCGGCGCAGTTCGTCGACCGTCGTCGCGGCGACGATGCTCGCCTCGGCGGCGACTCGGGCGGCTTCGATGTCGGCGATCATGGTCGTTTCACGGTACCCGAGGCCGTACGACGTTGACGAGCAACTTCGAAGCACAGGATCGTTCCCGCCATGGCCGCGTTCAGACTTTCGGCGCGCCCGACTTGCGGGATCGAGACCCACTCGTCGATCGGCGTGTCCGCCGGTAGCCCATGAGCCTCGTGACCGATCACGAGCGCGACACGAGTTGTCAGATCGACCTCCGTGAAGTCGACTCCGTGGTGCGACGACGTGCCGATGATTCGGATCCCCCTGACGCGCAACTCGTCGAGATCGGCGATCTCGACGATCGGCAGGTGGAACACGGCGCCGGCCGATGAACGGACGACTTTCGGACTCGTCGCATCGACCGAACCCGGCGTGATGGCCAGTGCATCGGCACCCGCCGCTTCGGCCGAACGCATGAGGGTTCCGAGATTGCCCGGATCGGCCAGACCATGGGCGACCACCACGAACGTGGCCCGATCGAGAACGTCGGTGCTCGAACGTGGACGACGCGCAATGGCCATCACGCCACGCGGAGCTTCGGTGTCGGACACCTTTTCGAGCACGCCGTCGGCGAGAAGATGCACGATCCCGGCGCCGGCCACCGGATCAGCACCCGGTCCGACGAATTGGCACTCGACGTCGAGGCCGGCGCGAACCGCCTCGGCCACGAGCGTCGGACCGTCGATCACGAGGACACCTTCCTCGAGACGCGCACTGCGGCGCCCCACGAGGCGCCGCAGTCGTTGAACGTGCTGATTGCTGAGGCTCAGCCCGGAACTCAGAGCCATCTCCTCCGAGTCGGCGATCAGCCGAGGGCGGCCTTGGCGGTGGCCACCAACTTCGAGAAGGCGGCCGGATCCGTCACGGCGAGGTCGGCGAGGATCTTGCGATCGACTTCGACGCCAGCGGCATTCAGACCGGCGATGAACCGGCTGTACGACATGTCGTTCAGACGGCAGGCGGCGTTGATGCGCTGGATCCAGAGACGGCGGAATTCGCCCTTCTTGGCCCGGCGGTCGCGGAACGCGTACTGACCCGACTTCATCACCTGTTCGTTGGCGGCGCGCACCGAACGGCTCTTGTTGCCGTAATAACCCTTGGCGCGCTCCAGGATCTGGCGACGCTTCTTCTTTGCTCCAACGGCTCTCTTCACCCTGGCCATCGGGACTCCCTTCTCTCTACAGAACTATGTGTTGACTGATTACGACGTGTGTTGATGGTCGACGAACGACTCAGCGCTCACCGAGGAGGCGCTTGATCTTCTTCTCGTCACCCGAATGAACATCGACCATGCCGTCGAGACGACGGGTACGGGTCGAGGGCTTCTTCTCGAAGAGGTGCTGGCGGTTCTGCTGCAGACGGCGGAGTTTGCCGGTGCCGGTCTTGCGGAAACGCTTGGCGGCGGTCTTGCTGGTCTTCATCTTCGGCATGTTGGATTCCTTACTCGGTTGATTCGGGTGCTGATTGCTCGGCTTCGGCGGACTCGGTGCCTTCGCCCTTCGGGCCGGCCGAACCGCTCTTCTTGGTCGTCTTCTTCTCGGGAATGAGCACCAAGGTCATGTTGCGTCCCTCGAGCCGGGCCTGGGTCTCCACCTTGGCGATGGCACCCACCTGTTCGATCACGCCGTCGAGGATCTTGCTGCCGAGTTCCGGGTGGGCCATCTCACGCCCGCGGAACTGGAGGGTCACCTTGACCTTGTGTCCCTCTTCGAGGAACTGCTGCACGTGACGGACCTTGGTGTCGAAGTCGCCCTTGCCGATCTTGGGACGGAACTTGACTTCCTTCACCGTGATGTGGGCGGTCTTCTTACGGGCTTCACGCGCGCGTTGCGATTCCTCGTAGCGGAACTTGCCGTAGTCCATGATGCGACACACCGGCGGCGTGGCGAGCGGTGCGACTTCGACGAGGTCGAGGTCGATCTCCTGAGCCAGCGCCAAAGCTTCCGGGAGGGTCTTGATCCCCACCTGGGAGCCGTCGGGGCCGATCACCCTCACTTCGCGGGCGCGAATGCGCTCGTTGTAGCGAGGTTCGTTCTGCGGCGTTGCTATGGCTGTTCACTCCTGTGCAATGGGCTTGCCTCCCATGTGAGTCGGATAGGACGCGACGCGAAACCAATCCGACAGGAGCCCAGGGCGCCTGCGCTTCATGACCCGGACGCACCACAGGTGGCCGGGTGGGGGAACTCCCCACTTCGCCTCAGTTGTGGGCAGTAGGGTAACCGCCCCACGAGGGAAATCCGATGGATGACAACGAGATCGACCAGCAAATAGAGGATTCGATGGAGGCTCTGGCCGAGGCCCGAGCCCGACTCGCCGAGGTTCCGGCCGAAGTGGTCGTGGTCAACCACGCCATGGGCCTCTACGAATTGGCGGCCATCCATCTCACCTCGGCCCCGGCCAATCTGGGCGCGGCCGCTCTGGCCATCGATGCCCTGGCGTGTCTGGTGGAGGGGCTCGGTGAGCGCATCGGACCCGATCAGGCGGTCCTGTCCGATGCCTTGTCGAACATCAGGATCGCTTTCGTCCAGGTGAAGAGCTCGACCGACTGACCCGGCCGCCCGGACCCACCGCCACCCCTTCGGCCGCCAGCCTTCGGGTCTGGTCTTTTTCGTGACCCGGCACGAGTCGGCCGGCGGCGTCCACGACCCGCCACCACGGCAGATCGAGTTCGGCCGATCGTTCGGACAGGATCCGACCGACGAGACGTGACTGGCGAGGATGACCGGCGGTGTCGGCCACTTCGCCGTACGAGACGACCTCGCCTTCGTCGAGTGCCATCAGCACCGCGACGATGTCGGCCTCACGCCGCCGAGACAGAGAACGCTTCTGGTCGTCCGAACTTCTCACGGATCTCACACGTCACCGCGGCACCGACCTCGATCGAACGCGATCCGTCGGCGATCTCGGCGCAATGGAACAGCACCTCGGTGCCGTCGTCGGTACGGACCCTCCCGAGTCCCACGTGGGCATCGAAGGCGGACACCACGGCGCGCATGTCAGGCCACGATCTTGGCGATGGGGATCTCGAGGAGATCCGAGGCGCCGGCGTCCTTGAGCGCAGGGATCAGAGTGTTGATCGAGCGCTTCTCGACGACCGATTCCACTGCGAATCCTCCACCGGCCAGTTCGCTGATGGTCGGTGACTTCGCCGAAGGAAGCACGGCGAGCACCCGGGCCAGATCGTCTGCGCCGACGTTGAGCTTCACGAGAACCTTGCCACGCGCATCGAGAGTGCCGAGCAGGAGGGTCATGAGTTGATTCATGGCGTGGCGCTTGGCCGCGTCGGCATGGGCGTTCGGATTGGCGATCATCTCGGTGTAGCTCACGAGCATGGTGTCGATCACCCGGAGTCCGGCGGCGCGCAACGCGCGACCGGTTTCGGTGATGTCGACGATGCAGTCCGCGATATCGGGGATCTTGGCCTCCGATGCACCGTACGAGAGTCGGACATCGGCGCTGATGCCACGACTCGCGAAGAATCGCTCGGTGAGTCCCGGATACTCGGTGCTCACACGAACTCCTTGGGGCAGATCGGCCACCGAAGTCGCCGGGCTGTCACCGGCCACGGCCACGACCACCTTGACCGGATCGTTCGTGGCTTTGGAGTAGCGGAGTTCGCCGAGACTCTCGACCCGACTCTGGGTTTCCTCCACCCAATCGCGCCCGGTGATGCCGATGTCGAAGAGACCCTCGGCCACGTACTGCGGAATTTCCTGCGGACGCAGAATGCGGACATCGGCGATGCGCGGATCGTCGATCGTGGCCTTGTAGTCGACACTCGACGAGCGGCGGATCGGGAGATCGGCCGCCTCGAAAAGGTCGAACGTCGCCTTCTCGAGCGAACCCTTGGGAAGTACCAGCCGAAGCACGACCGGAACGCTACCGCTGCGGGGTCAGTGGTCAGTCGGGGTTTCGGCGAGCAGTCGGAGCGCGTGCGGGAGGACGTCGATGATCGCGTTCAGTTGCTCCACACAACCCTTGGGTGATCCGGGCGTGTTGCAGACGATCGCCTGCCCTCGTATTCCGACGATGCCACGCGAGAGCCGTCCGAGCGGGCTCACGAGACGCATGGCCTCGGCGAGTCCGGGAGCCTCACGCTCCACCACCCGACGGGTGCCTTCCGGCGTCTGGTCGCGAGGCGCGAAGCCGGTGCCACCGGTACTCACCACGAGTCCGGCAAAGCCCTCGCACAAGTTCGTGAGTGCCACCGCGACTTCATCGGCTCCATCGGCGGTGAGCGCGCGCTCCACCACCGTGAACCCGGCCGCCTCGAGGGCATCGACCAACGCAGCACCGGATGTATCGACGCGCGTGCCGTGCACGACGCCGTCGCTCACCGTGAGCACCTTGGCCGCGAGCACCGACGTCATGGCCGGCGACGGTATCGGATGACGACCATGCCGTCGGTGTCGTGTTGGTGCGGAAGCACCCGAAAACCCGGACCGAATTCCCGCCAGCGGTCGTCCAGCGCCGGGAGACCGTCGGCGACCCGTCCGACGATCTCGAATCCGTCCGGGGTGGGGTGATCGATCGATTCGGCGGCGAGAACCGTGCACACGCTGTACACGAGAAAGCCACCTCGCCGGACGAGCGGCGCACAACCTTCGATGATCGAAGCCTGTAGCGCGGCGAGGTCGTCGACATCGGATGATCGGATCCGCCAACGCGCATCGGCTCGGCGTCGGAGCGCACCGAGTCCCGAACACGGCGCGTCGATCAGGACCCGGTCGAATGAACCGGCCGCGAAACACGGCCGGGCGCCATCGGCGACCACCACTGCGATGTTCTGACCCAGTGCCGAAGCATTGGCGCGCACGAGACCCGCTCGGGCACCGTTGCGATCGCCGCCGATCACTCGCGCCCCCGTCGCCGCGAGGCCGGTGCACTTGCCGCCCGGACCCGCGCAGACGTCGAGAATCAATTCACCGGCCCGGGCTCCGACGGCATCAACCACCCACTGACTCGCCGAATCCTGTACGTAGCCGTCGGCGCGCTTGGTCACCGGTGGTGGCGTGTTCATGCACTCGAGCATGCGGTCGGCGTCCGAACCGAGCTCGCGGCGGAGGCGATCGACGATCCATGTCGGGTAACTCAAACGCGTCGCGTCATCGGGCCAGACCATCGGTGTGCTCGCCACCCGTCGCAGGACGGCATTCACGAAGCCGCGTTTGCTTCGTGGCGCGAGATCGATCGTTGCCGAGACGGCGGCGTGCGCCGCCACTCCCCCGAAGACGAGTTGGTACGCACCCAACCGCAGAATTCGTCGAATCGTGACATCGGGTTCGGTGGTCACGAATCGGTCGACGAGAGCATCGCATGCCCGCCGCATACGAGTGGTGCCGTACACCAGGTCGGTCGCGAACCGTCGATCCTCGGCCGAGAACGTCGACGCCGTGAGCATCTTGCCGAGCAAGAGATTGGCGTAGGCCCCCTCGTCGTCGATGCGGCGGAGCGCCTCGAGCGCGAGTTCCCGAGCCGTGGTGGCATCGAGCGCCATCAGCCGAACACGCGACCGTGCGGCCGACTGCCGTTGGCCCAGTCGCGCGCGCTCATCGACGCCTTGCCTTCGGGTTGAACGGCCACGAGTTCGAGGGCCCGATCGGCGGCACCGACCAACACCCGATTCCCGTCGACGACACATTCACCCGGAGCGATGGCGACTTCCGCAATGTTCACCCGGAGCACCTTCACGCGGCGTTCGTCGTAGATGCACCAGGCCCCGCCCACCCGGACCTGGGCCGAGATGTACCGCGCCTCACGCCGCCAATCGATGCGTAGGTCATCGGAGGAGATCTTGGCCGCATACGTGGCATCGCCGACTTGCGGATCGACCGTCGGCAACCCACCGCGCAATGCATCGAGGAGAAGTCCGATGCCATCGGCCACAAGAGCGCGGCGGAGTTCGTCGAGCGTCGTGTCGTCCGCGATGGGCCGCGATGCGACCGCCATGACGCCACCCGTGTCGAGACCCTCCTCGATCTGCATGAGACACACGCCGGTCTCCTGATCACCGGCCAACAACGCGCGCTCGACCGGGGCCGCGCCGCGCCACCGCGGGAGCAACGAGAAATGAAGATTCACCATGGGAACGCGCTCGAGAACATGCGGCTTGATGAGAGCCCCGAAGGCCACCACGACGGCAAGATCGATCGTCGGTTCGAGAACCAGTAGATCGTCCACCGAGTGCGACACGGGGAGGCCGAGTTCGACGGCTGCCTGCTTGACCGGACTCGGCGAGGTCTCCGATCCCCTACCCCGGCGTTTGTCGACCCGGGTCACGACGAGGGCGATGTCGAGTTCGGCCTCGTGAAGAGCGCGCAAGACGACGGACGCGAGTTCTGGAGTGCCGAGGAATGCGATCCGACGAACCGGGCCCGAGGGAAGGGGCGCCAGTGTCACGTCACTCGGCTCGCAGGCGACGCGGGGTCGCGGCTCCGGAGGCCTGTTCGACGAGACGCTTGTATTCGGCCAGCGCTTCTTTTCGTTGTTCTGGCTGCATGCGGTCGAACATCAGGACCCCGTTCAGATGGTCGAGTTCGTGTTGGAAGAGTCGGGCCTCGAGCTCGTCGGCCTCGATCTCGATCTCGTTGCCCTCCATGTCGAGTCCGCGCATCAACACGGTCTTGGGGCGGGTCATCTCCACGAACAGACCGGGGATCGACAGGCACCCTTCGTCGTACACCCATTCGCCATCGGATTCGGTGATGACCGGGTTGATCACGACCATCGGCTCGTCGTCCATGTCCCAGACGAAGATCTGGCGTTGGATGCCGACCTGCGGAGCCGCCAGTCCGATTCCCGAATCACTCGTGTACAGGGTGTCGAACATCTCGTCGACGATCCGTGCGACCTTGCCGTCGATGTCGGTCACGGTGGCCGCCTTGGAGGCGAGCACCGGGTCACCGAAGGTCCGGATCTGATAAGCCATGACACGAGGCTACTTGCACGATGTCGCACTACTTCGACCACGACCCGAAGGTCGACTCCGATCGAAAGACCGTGAGCGTGATCGTCGCCGGTGACGCCTTCGAGTTCGTCACCGATGCCGGGGTCTTCTCACACGGTCGTCTCGATGCCGGTACGAAGATCCTCCTGAACGACGCGCCGCCACCGGCGACCGAGGGCAACCTGCTCGACATCGGTTGTGGAGCCGGACCCATTTCGTTGTCACTCGCTCGGCGGTCACCACGGGCGAGGGTCTGGGCCGTCGACGTCAACGAGCGGGCACTGAGTCTCGTTCGCGACAACGCGAAGCATCTCGGCCTCGAGAACATCACCGCTGCTCGCCCCGAGGACGTTCCGGCCGATATCGAGTTCGACACCATCTGGAGCAACCCCCCGATCAAGGTCGGCAAGGACGAACTGCACTCGATTCTCGATCTCTGGCTCCCACGTCTGCGGGACCAAGGCACTGCCGTTCTCGTCGTCAACAAGAACCTCGGCAGCGATTCGCTCGCCGCTTGGCTCGAGCGCAAGGGTTGGAACGTTCGTCGTCTCGGATCACGACGCGGCGATCGCCTGCTCGAGGTCTCGTCGAGTCGTCGATCAGAGTCGGGGCGGATCGACGACTAGTCGGACCTTGGCTTGCGGGGGCCACGGTGTCGCGGCGCACGCGGCCGCCAAGGTGTCGGCATCCGACGCTCTCAGCAGGTGAACGTCACCCGATCGCGACGTACGAACTCCTTCGATCAGACCGACGAGCCGCGCGAACTCGTCGGCGCCCGGCCCCTCGGCCGTGGCCAATGCACCGAACGGAGGCAACGACAGGTCGAGTCGACGTTGGCGTTCGACGGCCACGAATTCGGCGAGGTTCACCTCGGCCACCGCTCGAACGACGGGGTGTTCGGGTAGGGCCGTCTGCACGATGACCTTGCCCCCACCGCGACGCGTGCCCACGAGGCGTGCCGCCCGGGTCAGGAGCGCGAGAGCCTGCTCGTTGGCCCGGAACCGCGGGGCGAGCAATTCGGCATCGAAGTCGAGAAAGGCAACGGTGTCGACCCGACGAACACGATGGAGAACGGCCTCGGTTCCCACGAACACATCGGCGGCGCGGTCGTCGAAACCCTCGGGCGTCGCACCGGTGACCTCCATCACCGGACGATGCGCGGCTTCCTCGAGTTCGAATCGCAACCGACTGGTTCCCGGCCGCACGCGGGCGAGCGCCGACGATCCACACTCGATACACACCTTGGGGCGCGTGGCTCCACACGCCCGACAATCGAGACGGCCGTCGACTTCCTCGGACATCGAGCCGCCGCACGCCTCGCAACGCACGAGTGCCCGACAACTCCGACACGCGAGAAGGCGTGCTTGGCCCTTGGTGTTCACCACGCACACGATTCGCCGCGAGTGCTCGTGCAATTCGGCGATGAGTTCCGAAGAGACGAGGCTGCGCTTCCAAGGCTCGACGTCGTGCCGGTCGACGACGTCGACGGCCGGCCAAGCCGCGCGCTCACGCTCATGCTCGGGTGCGACGACGGGGCGACCCTCACTCACCACCACACTCGGAGCCGGCGACACGGCCACGAACACCGCTCCGCGACGACGGGCGCGCTCGATCAACACGTCGCGCGCATGCCAATTGGGTGAGCGTTCCTCTTGCAACGATTCGTCGTGCTCGTCGAGAACCATGGCCACCGCGAGGTCGGGACACGGGGCGAATGCAGCGGCTCGACCTCCGATGACCACGTCCACACCGCCTCGCGCCTTGGCCCAGTCGTCGGGCATGAGGGCCACGCTCACCCCGGCCCGATCGAGTCGGTGCGCCAAGGCCCGGGCCCCTTCGATCGACGGACACACCACGAGGGTCGGACCGTGCTTGGCCGCCGAGAGAATGGTCGGCAGCTGATCAGCTGTCGGGGGAAGGCGCAGCACTCCCCCTCCGTCGGTGATGAGCGACGTCGTCGCCGGCGACGAAGGCTCGGCGAGAACTTTGGTTCGCCGTTGTGTGGCCGGGCGATTGACCACCACCGGCGGTGAAGCCGTGACGAGCAATGGACGGAGACGCTTGGCACCCCAACGCCACGTGGCCCACTCGCACAAGTCCAAGACCTCGCGGTCGGGTCCGAGTCCACTCGACTTCACGATGCTCTTCAGACTGGATACGGCCGGCGCATCGGAGACATCGGCGACGACCCAAGCGCCGACCCGACGGCCGTGAAGCGGAACCCGGACCCGGGAACCGACGACAACGTCGGCGAACTCCTCGGGAACGATGTAATCGAAGGTCTTGTCGAGTCCCGTCACATCGGGAACGACACGGACGACTCGGTTCAGGGGGCCTCTCAGAGACCGAGCGCCGACGAGAAGTCGGCCAACCGCGACAAGGACTCCCATTCGAATTCGGGGAGTTCGCGTCCGAAGTGACCGTAGGCCGCCGTCTTCTGGTAGATCGGCCGCTTCAATTTGAGATCGCGCACGATGGCCGCCGGGCGAAGATCGAACACCGTACGTACGGCAGCCTCGATCTTCTCGGTGGCGACCTTCTCGGTTCCGAAGGTCTCGACGAGGATGCTGACCGGATGAGCCATACCGATCGCGTACGCGACCTGCACCTCACAACGGTCGGCGGCTCCCGACGCCACCACGTGCTTGGCCACCCAACGCGCCGCGTAGGCCGCTGAGCGATCGACCTTGCTCGGATCCTTGCCGCTGAAAGCCCCACCGCCGTGACGGCCCATCCCGCCGTACGTGTCGACGAT
>SXGQ01052100.1_pt1 | contig 10279 bp, 5 predicted proteins | sample 3178371 | NCBI WGS metagenome assembly SXGQ01 (sample SAMN11356859, study PRJNA531348) | freshwater metagenome | isolation source: freshwater sample F1-20 | place: China: Fuxian Lake, Yuxi | collected 2017-12-25 | reverse complement strand
TTTCTCGAGATGACCACGCGCCTGCAGCTCGAACATCCCGTCACCGAGATGGTCACGGGGGTGGACCTGGTCCAGTGGCAGATCCGTATCGCCAGGGGCGAACGGCTGGATCTCGATCCCGAGTCGTTGCTGATCCCTCGCGCTCATGCGATCGAGTGCCGCATTTACGCCGAAGATCCGGAGAACGGCTTCCTGCCGTCACCCGGCCGCATCCAGGGCCTGCGTGTGCCGCATGGCCCGGGCGTGCGTGACGACAGCGGCGCCTCCGAGGGCGGCGAAGTGCCGATTTTCTACGACCCGATGATCTCGAAGCTGATTACGTGGGGCGAGGACCGCGAGCACGCCGTGGCCCGGATGAAGCGCGCGCTCTCGGAGTACGAAGTGCGCGGCATCCGCACCACCATCCCGTTCTTCCAGTGGATCCTGGCCGATGACGACTTTCTCGCCGGTCGGTTCGACACCACCTTCATCGACCGCAAGATGGGCACCCCCGGCAGCGGGACGCTGCAGGTGATCGACGCCAGCCACGAGGAACTCGCGATGGTCGCCGCCGCCGTACATCTGTTCACTCGTTCAGCTACGGCCGCCCCGGCCGCCGAACCGATCAGCGTCTGGAAGCAGGCCGGCCGCGCCGAGGCGCTGCGATGATCTACGAGATTGCCGTGGGCCAGGGCGCGCACCTGGTGTCGGTGACGCGCCAGGGCACGCTGCTGCACGTCGCCATTGGCAGCCGCACGCTCGTGGTCGATGCGCGGAGGGTCGGCGACATGACGCTGTCGCTGCTGGTGGCGCCGGCCGACGGCTCGGCGCCGGTGACGAGCGTGGACGCCTCGCTTGCGACCCAGCGTGCGGCTGGTGACTTTGACGTCCACCTGGCCGGCCGGGTCATCCCGGTGCAGGTCCGCCAGGCCGGCGGGTTCGGGCGCCAGAAGAAGGCCGGCGCCGCCGTCGGCGCGGGCCCGCAGCGCATTCTTGCGCCCATGCCCGGCAAAATCGAGCGGGTGCTGGTGAAGGCCGGCGACGAGGTCAAGGCGCGGCAGGGCCTGGCGGTGGTCGAGGCCATGAAGATGGAGACCGAGCTGCGCGCGGCCCGCGATGGCCGCGTGCGCGACGTGTCGGTGGCCGAAGGGCAGTCGGTGGACGCTGGCGCGACCCTGATGGTCGTGGAGTAACAGCGGCCGATGAGCACGATGACGCAGGTCGGCAGCCAGCTGCGTTCCGCATTCGCGCTCGGGTATCGCCTGGCGCGCCGCTTTGCCCTGGTCATCGGCGTCATCGTTGCCGTCGTGGTGGTCTCGACGCTGACCATCGACCTGGGGCCCGCCTTGCGGGCGCGCGCCGAGACCGCCGGCGGTAACTGGCTCGAGCGCAAGATGACCATCGGCCGGCTCGGCGTCCACCTGGCACGCGGCCGGTTCGTGATCGAAGACCTGCGCATCGACGGCATGCTGCCGGGCGAGCCGCCCTGGCTGACCGCCAGGCGCATCGAGGTGTCCCTCACCTGGGGCGCGCTATTCGGACGCGAGGTGTTGCTCGACGACATCGAGATGACCGACTGGCGCATGGTGATCGAGTCGTTTCCCGATGGCCGGCAGACCTTCCCGCGGGTGACGGGTCCGCCCCGGGCGCCGCGGACCGGTCCCAGCCTGGTCGTCACGACCCTGCAGTACGTGCGCGCGCATCGCGGTGAACTGGTGGTCAACGACTACGGCTCCGACTGGTTCCTGGTCGCGCCGAATCTGGACGTGACTGTGGCCAAGGTCGGCAACTACCGTGGCACGATGAAGTTCAACGACGGCGATCTCCAGATCCAGAAGTACGAGCCGATGAAGGCCGAATTCGCGGCGGCGTTCAAGCTGACGGACGGCCAGATCGTGTTCGACCGCATCGACCTCATCACCGATGGCGCGGTCTCGCAGCTGTCGGGCGTGGTGGAGCCGGCCAAATGGCCCGAGCAGCTCTATCAGGTGAGATCCCGGATGCAGTTTCCGCGCATGCGCGAGATCTTCTTCGCGCGGGATCAGTTCACCCTGTCGGGCGAAGGGTTCTTCAACGGCACTTTTCACATGTTCAGCGGCGGCCGTGAATTGAAAGGTGACTTCTCGAGCGTGGAAGCCGGCGTCAACGATTACCGCTTTCCCAACCTGGCCGGGTCGGTGGTCTGGGTGCGGGATCGCTTGGAGGTCACGCACGCGACCGCGGGTTTCTACGGCGGTACGACCGAGTTTCGCTATCTCATGGCGCCGCTCGGCAATCGCACGACGCCGGCGCGGGCGCAGTTTGACGCCAAGTACGAGGACGTCGACCTGGCGGCGTTGTCGGACTTTTTCCAGATGCGCGGCTTGCGGGTGGCCGGTCGCGCCAGCGGCCACAACACGATGGGCTGGACCCTGGGTCGCTTTGCCGATCGGGCCGGGGCGGGCGCGATGACCTTGGCCGCGCCGGCGGGCGTGGTGTTACAAGGCCCGCAACTGCCGGCGGGCGCCGCGGCGGCCGCGCGCGCCCGGTATTTGGTCCAGGGCCCGTTCAGCAACCACACGCCGCTGGCGCCGCTACCGGTGGCCGGGAACCTCACCTACGCGTTCGACCCCGAGGCCCTGCGTTTCGAACCGAGCCAGGTCTTCACCGAAGACACCTACGTGGCGTTCGAGGGCGCCACCGCCTACGGCGAACGCTCGAAGATCCCGTTTCGCGTCACGACCCGCGACTGGCAGGAAAGCGACCGCCTGCTGGCCGGCATCATGACGGCCTTTGGCGCGCCGACCAGGGCGGTCCCGATCGATGGGGTGGGCCGTTTCGAGGGCGTGCTGCTCGGCGCGTTCAGGCGGCCGCGAATCGAAGGCCGGCTGGTCGGCGAGGAAATGCGCGCGTGGGACGTCAACTGGGGCGAGCTCGACGGCGACTTCGTGGTCGAGAACTCGTACGCGAACGTCAGCCGGGCGGTCATCCGCTCGGGCCTGTCGCGCATGGATGTGACCGGGCAATTCTCGCTCGGCTACCCGCGCGCCGACGGCGGCGAGGAGATTGACGCCCGCATTCGCATCACCGATCGGGAACTGGCCGACCTGCGCGAAGCCTTCGACCTGCAGGACTACGAGGTGGACGGCCACCTGTCGGGCGACTTCCATATCTTTGGCCGCTACGAGGGGCCGCACGGTTTCGGCCGCATGACGGTGACCCGCGGCGTTGCCTACGACGAGCCGTTTGCGTCCTTTGAAACCGCCTTGCGCTTCGAGGGCGCCGGGGTCCGGCTCGACGCGCTGCAGATGTCGAAAGGCGGCGGCCAGATTACCGGCGCGGCCTACGTCGGCTGGGCCGGCACCTACTCCTTCGACGCCGACGGCCGTAATGTCGCCGTCGAAACCCTGGCGCTCACGACCTATCCCGGCTACCCGACCATTTCCGGGTCGCTGGACTTCAGCGCCACTGGCACCGGCACGTTCGAGGCGCCTCGCTACGACGTCCGCTTCAGCGCCAGCGACCTGTTCTTCGGCGACGAGGGCGTTGGCGAGATGTCGGGGCGGTTGTCGATGCGCGGCCTGTTGATGACCTACGAGATGGAAGTCGCTTCGGCGCGGCTGGCCGTGTCGAGCACCGGCCGCGTCGAGTTGAACGACGAGATGGATGCGGAGATGTCATTCCGCATCAGCGATTCGTCGCTTGACCCGTTCGTCCGCGCGCTCCAGCCGGCGTTCTCGCCGTTTACCTCCGCCATTGCCAGTGGCACCATTCGCGTCGTCGGTGAGCTGTACAACCCCGATGCCCTGCGTGTCGACACGACGGTCGAATCCGTGGATCTGCGGCTGGTCGACTACCAGCTGCGCAACGCCGCGCCGATTCGCCTGGGCATCGAGCGGCAGTCGCTGGTGGTGGACTCGCTGCGCATGGTCGGCGACGGCACCGAGCTGGATCTGTCGGGCACGGTCGACCTGCGCGACCAGTCGCTGGCGCTGCAGGCCAACGGCGCCGCCAACCTGGCGGTGTTGCAGGGGGTTGTCGCGGACGTCCGCAGCTCGGGCCGGGCCGAGGTGACGGCGCGCATCACCGGCACGGCGCGCGAACCGGTGGTGGCCGGGAACGCGCTCCTGACCGGCGGGCGGATCCGCCAGCTGTCGTTTCCGAACGCGCTTGAAGAGGTGAACGGGATCGTCACGTTCGACGCGAGCGGCGTGCGCCTGGACGGGCTCGGCGCGCGGCTCGGCGGCGGGGCGGTGCGGTTCGGCGGGCGCATCGGGTTGGCCGCGTATCAGCTGAGCGAGTTCGACGTGACGGCCACCGGGCAGGACATGCGCCTGCGCTATCCCGAAGGGATGCGCTCGCTGGTTGATGGGTCGCTGGCGCTGCAGGGACCCGCGGCGTCGCCGGTCGTGACCGGCACGGTCAACGTCAAGAGCGCGAGCTGGACCCGCGGCATCGATACCTCCGGCGGCCTGTTCAGCGGCCTCGCCGGCGGCGAACCGGCCCCGCCGACCGTGGCCGGCCAGGTGGCGGCCCCGTCGGCGTTGCGGCTTGACGTCCGGCTGCTGGCGCCATCCACGCTCCGCATCGACAACGACCAGGCGCGCATCGTGGCCAGCGCGGACCTGACCCTGCGCGGAACGCTGGACCGGCCGCTGGTCTTTGGCAGCGCCGAGATCGTCCGCGGCGATGTCGAGTTCGAGGGACGCCGCTACCAGGTGACGCGCGGCAGCCTCGACTTCGCGAACTCCGAACGGATTCAGCCGTTTTTCGACATCGAAGCCGAGACGCGCGTTCGGGTGCCCGGGCAAACCTACCGCATCACCATGCGCATGGCGGGCACGACCGACCGGTTGCAGCCGCAGTTCCAGTCCGACCCGCCGCTGCAGACGCTCGATATCCTGACCCTGCTGTTCAGTGACCAGGCGATCAGCGGCGACATGGAGCTGGCCCGGCTGCAGCGGCCGAACGAACAGGAACAGCGCCTGGTCGAGGCGCGGGCCACGCGGGCCCTGACCGGCGCCCTCTCGGCGGAAGTCGGCCGCGTCGTTGAGCAGACCTTCGGCGTCGACACTTTCCAGATCACGCCGCTGCTCAATGATCCGTACCAGCAGTCGGCGCGGGTCAACCTCAATCCCACGGCGCGGGTCACCATCGGCAAGCGCATTTCGAGCCGGGTCTTCCTGACCTACGCGCGCAGCCTGTCGTCGGCCGAGTACGACCAGATCATCCTGCTCGAGTTCGACGAAAGCGACACGCTGTCATGGGTGCTGTCGCAGAACGAGGACCGGACTTACGCGCTCGAAGTCCGCAAGAGGCACGCCTTCTGATGCGCGCCGCCGTGGTCGTGGTGGTGCTGCTGCTGGCCGCCGACGCGGCCGTGGCCCGCCAGTACGTTGGCCAGACCATTGCCGACGTGCTGGTCGAGGTCGGCGGCAGGCCGCTCACCGAGCCGGCGGTGATCGAGTTGATCGAGACCCGCATCGGCGAACCGCTCACCATGATCCACGTTCGGGCGACGATCGATCATCTGGTGGGCCTCGGCCGTTTCGAGGATGTGCGGGTGGTGGCGGCGCCGTCGGCCCAGGGCGTCATGGTCCGGTGGCTGTTGACCCCGGTGCGCCGCATCGGCGCGATCGAGATCGACGGCGATGCCCAGGTGTCCGACGCGGCTATCCGCGCCGAACTGGCGGATCGGTTTGGCGCGCTCCCGTCGGCCAACCGGGTGCCGGAGATGGTGACCGTGCTCGGGGCCTTCTATGCCGACCGCGGATTCCGCCAGGCGGTCATCCTGCCGCGCCTCGACGAGAGTCGGTCCCGGCCCGAGCGGGTGACGCTGGTGCTGTCGATCGATCCCGGCTCGCGCGCCTCGATCCGGACCATCGCCGTGACGACGTCGCGGTCCGCACCAGAGGCCGAGGTCATCGCGCGTCTAGGCCTGCAGGCCGGGCGCCCGTTCGATCGCACCGCGCTCGAGACCCGCATGGCCGAGTACGAGGAGGACTTCCGCGGTCGCGGCTACTACGAGGCGCGCGTGCGCGAGACGCACCAGTTTTCGGCCGACGGCGCGGACGTCGATGTCCAGGTGGCCGTCGAACCGGGGCCGCAGGTGCGGGTCGTGTTCGAGGGCGATCCCCTCGAGGGCAATCGCGAGGACCTGGTGCCGGTGCGCGAGGAGCGCACCGTCGACCAGGACCTGCTTGAAGACGCCAGCCGCCGCATCGAGGACGCACTGCGGCGCGCCGGCTATCGCGCGGCGCAGGCCCCGTTCGCCCGCCGCCAGGAGGGCGACCAGGTAATCGTCACCTTCACCGTGACCCGCGGGCCGCAGCACCGCATCAGCCTGGTCGAGGTCTCGGGGCTGGACAGGCTCGGCGAGACCGAGATTGCGCCGCTGCTGCTGCAGCTGAAGGCGGGTGAGCCCTACGTCGAGGCGCGGGTGGGCATTGTCGCTTCGGCGATCACCGAGCTGTACCACGTGCGGGGCTATTCGCGAGCGACCGTGACGCCGGCCGTCCGGGTGCTGCCCGCCGAATCGCGCGGCGGCGCGTCGTTCCGGCCGGTGGAGGTGCGGTTCGGCGTCGAGGAGGGACAACCAACCGAGGTCACCGGCGTCACGGTGGACGGGGTCACCGCCCTCGAGCCGTCGCAGCTGGCCTCGCAGCTGGCGTTGTCGGCGGGACGGCCGTTCTACCGGCCGCAACTGGCTGCCGACCGCGACACGCTGCTGCGGACGTATCGCGGCCTGGGCTACCAGAACGCGTCGGTGATCTCGCAGCTCGCCTTCGCCGACGGCCAGCGCCGCGTGGCCATCACCTGGACGGTGACGGAAGGCCCGCAAATCGTCGTCGATCGCGTGCTGATCAAGGGCAACCTGCGGACCGGCATCGACCTGATCCGGCGCGAGCTCACCATTCGCTCCGGCAGTCCGCTGAGCGACGGCGCGCTGATCGAGAGCCAGCGCCAGCTGGCGGCGACCGGCCTGTTCCGCCGCGTCCGCGTGAGTGAGCTGCCGCGCACCGGGTCCAACAGCCGCGACGTGCTGGTCGACCTCGAAGAGGCGCCGGCCACGACCATCAGCTACGGGGGCGGCATCGAAGTCGGCGGCATCACCGGCAAGGACGAGGATGGGCAGGCCAACGAGGAACTCGACGTCGCGCCGCGCGGCTTCTTCGACATCAGCCGGCGCAACCTGTGGGGCAAGAACCGTTCGGTCACGTTGTTCGCCCGGGTGACGCTGCGCAAGGGCAACGGCGACGAGGGGATCGAGGGCGGCAACGACGCCGGCTACGGCCTCAACGACTATCGCGGGTTGTTCACGTTCCGTGAGCCCCGGGCGTTTGGCACCACCGGCGACGCCCAGTTCAGCGCGTTCATCGAGCAGGGCCTGCGTTCGAGTTTCGATTTCAATCGCAAGGGCGTGACCGCCGACTACGCGAAGCGGTTCACCGGCTTCACCGTCACCGGCCGCTACACCTTCGATTACACCAAGCTCTACAACGAACGCATCGCGTCAGAGGATCAACTCCTGATCGATCGGCTGTTTCCCCAGGTCCGGTTGTCCAAGGTCTTCGGCTCCGTGTTGCGCGACTCGCGTGACGATGTGCTCGATCCGCAGCAAGGGTCGGTGCTCGGCCTCGACGGGTCGATCGCCGCGAGGGGGCTCGGTTCGGAGGTGGGGTTCGTGAAGAGCTTCGCCCAGGCGTTCATCTACCGGCGGTTGCCGGGCCGCGGCATCGTGCTGGCGGCCGGCGCGCGCATGGGCGTCGCGGTGGGCTTCGCGCAGGTGGTGCCGGCGGTCGACGAGATCGCCGCACCGCCCGTCGCCGGCGTCGCGCGGGAGCGGTCGCGGGCGGCGGCCTTTTCCGCCACGATTCGCGACCTGCCCGCGAGCGAACGATTCTTTGCCGGCGGCGACACCACGGTGCGCGGCTTCGCGCTCGATCGGCTGGGCACGCCGGAGACGCTTGATCCGCAGGGGTTCCCGCAAGGCGGCAACGGCCTCGCCGTGTTCAATTTCGAGGCCCGCGCGCCCTATTGGAAGAACCTGCAGTTCGTGTGGTTTACCGACGCCGGCAACGTCTTCAAGCTGGCGTCCGACATCCGCCTGGACGAACTGCGGCTGACCAGCGGGATCGGCTTCCGCTATCGGTCGCCGATTGGCCCGTTGCGGGTGGACTGGGGCTTCAAGCTCAGCACGAAGCTGCTGGCCACCGGTGGGCGCGAGCGGTCGAACGTGCTGCACATCTCGCTGGGGCAAGCGTTCTGATGCGGACCCTCCTATGCGGTGTGCTCGTGGCGGGGCTGGTCCCGGCCTCGGCCCAGCCAGGCGAGCTGCTCGATCGCACGCTGGCGATGGTCGGCACGCAGGTAATCACGCTTGGTGACGCCAGGGCGGCGGTGCGCCTCGGGCTGGTGGCCGCCGAGCCGGCGGCCGAGCCGGCCTCGGTCACGCAGTTGCTGGTCGATCGGGAGTTGGTGCTCCGCGAAGTGCAGCGCTATGCGCCGCCCGCGCCGTCGGACGGCACGGTCGAGGCGCGGCTCGATGAGCTCCGGCTGCGGCTGCCGGCGCCGGGCGAGTGGGCGCAGATTCTCGCGGCCACCGGCTTCACGGAGGCGCGCTTGCGCGCCTGGGTGCGGGACGACCTGCGGACCGTGGCCTACCTGGCGCAGCGGTTTGCCTCGGCAAGTACGCCGACCGACGCTGAGGTCGCCGTGCTCTTCGCGCAGGAGCGCGTCACCTTCGAGCGCGCCGGCATCACCTTCGAACAGGCGGCGCCGGCGCTGCGCGAGCGCCTGGTCGAGGCGCGCCGGCGCGAGCTGATCACCGCCTGGATATCCGACCTCCGCCGCCGCACCACCGTCGTGCTCCTGCCGCAGTAGCAGCGACGGGGTCAGACCCCAGCTAGTTAGTGCGTTGGGGGCTGACCCCGTCATGCCTATCGCAGGAATGCGCGCAGCAGCTCGCCGCAATTGAACAGGCTGTGACTGACGATCGAGGCGATCGCGCTGCCGCGCGCCAGGTAGATCGCGCCCCACGCCGCGCCCAGGGCGCCGGTCAGGATCGCGGCGTCCCATCCCTGCAGCGTATGCCCCAGGCCAAACGCCAGGCTCGTGACGACCAGTCCGAGCCCGGCGCTGCCCAGGTTGTGCCGGAACCGATGCAGCAGGAACGCGCGCTGCAGCTCCTCGCGCAGCCCCCCGGCCACGATCACGACAAACAGGAAGGCGAGCAGGCCGGTCTGGGTCCCGAGCAGTCCCTCCAGGGGGTTGACCGGCACGTTGCGAAGAAACGGCACGAACGCCCGGATCGCGAGCGACAGCACCACGATCAGCGCCACCACGAACGGCACCGACAGCACCCCCACGACGGCTTCGCCGCGCACGGGACGCCGGCCGAGGAAGACGTCGCGCGGCCGCTCGCCGCCCTGGATCAACAACCACCAGATCAGCACCAGCAGCACCACCGTATCGCTGAGCGCCAACGCGAAGACGAACGTCGCCGACAGCGTGCCATCGGCCGTCACGGCCGCAATGCCCACGGCTTGCAGGCCCGCCCCAAGCAGCAACTGCGTCGGGTATCCCGAGCACAGGAGGATCTCGGCCCACGCCTGCCCACGGCGGCGCGCCGGCACGGCCTCGGCCGCAGGAGGCTCGGGGGCGTGCGGAGTGGTGCGAGCGGGTTCGGGGAGGTCGCTGTGCGCGGGAAGGTCTGGCAGCACCGTCAAGTCTCGTCTGGCCGATGGTACACTCGAACCAGTGGCCGAGCCGACCTCCCATGCTGCCGAACGCGTCCTGATCGTGGACGATGATCCCGCGACGCGGACGGGACTGACCGAGCTGGTGCGCGCGTGGGGCTTCACCGCGGCGTCCGCCGGTGACGGCGCCGAGGCCCTCGAGCGGGTCACCGACTTCCGGCCGTCGATCATCGTGTCCGACATGGTCATGCCGCGCATGAGCGGCCTCGACCTGCTCAAGGCCTTGGCCGGCGAGGTCGAGCAGATCAAGGTCATCCTGTTGACCGCGCAAGGCACGGTCGACACGGCAGTCGAAGCGGTCAAGGCCGGCGCCGAAGACTACCTGACCAAGCCGCTCGATCCGCACAAGCTGCAGCGGCTGCTGGTGCGGCTGGCCGAGATCAACCAGCAGAAGCGCGAGAACCAGGCCCTGCGCCGCCAGTTGACCGGCAGCGGCCGATTCGGCCGCATCATCGGCCACAGTTCCGCCATGCGCGCCCTGTATCAAGTACTCGAACAGGCGGCGCCCACGCCGGCGTCGATGCTGCTGCTGGGCGAGTCGGGCACCGGCAAGGAATTGGTGG
>SXGQ01655385.1_pt1 | contig 10282 bp, 8 predicted proteins | sample 3178371 | NCBI WGS metagenome assembly SXGQ01 (sample SAMN11356859, study PRJNA531348) | freshwater metagenome | isolation source: freshwater sample F1-20 | place: China: Fuxian Lake, Yuxi | collected 2017-12-25 | reverse complement strand
CGCAAGTGAAAGACCGACGCTTCTCTGCGGATGCGTGGGCTACTGACCCTATGGCGGCTTTTGCAGCGGCCACCTATTTACTCAATACCCGTACCTTGATGGCGCTCACCGATGCAGCGCAAACAGACCCCAAGACCAAAGCGCGTATCCAGTTTGCAGTGGAGCAGTGGGCTGCAGCGGTTGCGCCCAGTAACTTTTTAGCCTTTAATGCAGAAGCTCAAAAGAAAGCGATCGAGACCCAAGGCGAAAGCATTGCCAAAGGCATGCAAAACTTGTTGAAAGATATGCAGCAGGGTCACGTCTCAATGACGGACGAAAGCGTGTTTGAGGTCGGTAAAAACGTGGCTACGTCTGAAGGCAAAGTGGTGTTTGAGAACGACTACTTTCAACTTCTCGAATACAAGCCATTGACTGGCAAAGTTTATGAGCGTCCATTTTTGTTGATCCCTCCTTGCATCAACAAGTTCTACATCTTAGATTTACAACCTGCAAATTCTTTTATTCGCTATGCGGTCAGTGAAGGGCATAGGACTTTTGTGGTGAGTTGGCGCAATCCAGATGCGTCTATGTCTTACACCACCTGGGACGATCTCATTTCGCATGTGGCGATCAAGGCCATCCATGTGGTGCAAGAAATTGCTGGCACAGAACAAATCAATGCTTTGGGCTTTTGTGTGGGCGGCACCATTTTGTCCACAGCATTAGGCGTATTGGCTGCGCGCGATGAACATCCCGTTGCCAGTGCCACCTTGTTGACCACCTTGGTGGACTTCCAAGACACGGGTGTGTTGGACGTTTTTATTGATGAAGCCTTTGTCAAATACCGTGAAGCCCAATTCGCAAATGGCGGTTTGATGAAGGGCCAAGACATGGCCTCCACCTTTAGTTTTCTGCGGCCCAACGACTTAGTCTGGAACTATGTCGTAGGCAATTACTTGAAGGGCGAAACGCCACCGCCTTTTGATTTGCTGTATTGGAATAGCGACGCTACCAATTTGCCAGGCCCCATGTATACCTGGTATTTACGCAACACCTATTTAGAAAACAACTTGATCAAACCCGGCAAGACTGAAGTGTGCGGAGAGAAGATAGACCTGCGCAAAGTCAATCTGCCCATGTATATCTATGGTTCGCGTGAAGACCATATCGTGCCGATTGGGGGCTCTTATGCCAGCACGCAAGTCTTTCCTGGCAAAAAACGTTTTGTCATGGGTGCATCTGGTCACATCGCTGGTGTTATCAACCCGCCTGCTGCTAAAAAGCGTAGTTACTGGACAGGCCCAGCAGGCAAATTTCCCAAGACTGCGCAAGCCTGGCAAGAGATCTCAACAGAGAATGCAGGCAGCTGGTGGCCTGATTGGTCCGCATGGATCAAGTCGCATGCTGGCAAACAAATCACTGCGCCCAAGACCTATGGCAATGTCAAACACAAAGCCATCGAAAACGCACCGGGCCGTTACGTCAAGGCACGCGCCAGCAACTAATTTTTTAAAATCTACTTTTTATATATGAGGAATCCATGGAAGACATTGTTATCGTTTCAGCTGCGCGTACTGCAGTAGGAAAATTTGGTGGTTCGCTAGCCAAAGTGTCAGCAACCGAGTTGGGATCCATCGTGATTCGCGAAGCTTTGGCGCGCGCCAAGGTCGACCCTGCGATGGTCGGCGAGGTCATCATGGGCCAAGTCTTGGCCGCAGGTTCTGGACAAAACCCAGCGCGCCAAGCTCTGATGCATTCAGGCGTTCCTAAAGAAGTGCCCGCGCTCACCATCAACGCAGTTTGCGGATCAGGCCTGAAAGCTGTGATGTTGGCCGCTCAAGCCGTTGCCTGGGGTGACAGCGAAATCGTGGTGGCAGGCGGTCAAGAAAACATGAGTGCTTCGCCCCACGTCTTGGTGGGTTCGCGCGATGGCCAGCGCATGGGTAACTGGAACATGGTCGACTCCATGATCGTCGATGGCCTATGGGATGTTTACAACCAGTACCACATGGGCATCACTGCTGAAAATGTAGCCAAAGCGCATGCCATCAGCCGCGATATGCAAGATGCTTTGGCCTTTGGCAGTCAACAAAAAGCATCTGCTGCGCAAGACGCTGGCAAGTTCAAAGACGAAATCGTGTCGGTCTCTATTCCCCAACGCAAGGGCGATCCGATTATTTTTAACACCGACGAATTTATTAATAAAAAAACCACGGCTGAAGCGCTTGCTGGTTTACGTCCTGCATTTGACAAAGCAGGCTCTGTCACTGCAGGCAACGCCTCTGGTATCAACGATGGTGCCGCTGCAGTTGTTGTGATGACTGCCAAAAAAGCCGCCGCCCTAGGTTTGAAACCTCTGGCACGTATTGCCGCATTTGGAACGAGCGGACTTGACCCCGCCACCATGGGCATGGGTCCAGTTCCCGCATCGCGCAAAGCTTTGCAACGCGCCGGATGGAATGCGGCCGAAGTCGATTTGTTCGAACTCAACGAAGCCTTCGCCGCCCAAGCCTGTGCTGTTAATAAAGAACTTGGCATTGATCCTGCAAAGGTCAACGTCAATGGCGGTGCCATTGCGATTGGTCACCCTATTGGTGCATCCGGTTGCCGCATTTTGGTGACCTTGTTGCATGAGATGCAACGCCGTGACGCCAAAAAGGGATTGGCTGCACTGTGTATAGGCGGCGGCATGGGCGTGTCTCTAGCACTAGAGCGTTAATCCACGAAACTGCGTGTAAACCCAATTTGCCTAATTTTCGAATTCACCTAAGCAATCAAACCACCTTAACAGGAGACAACTCATGAGCAAAAAAGTAGCGTACGTCACAGGAGGCATGGGTGGTATCGGAACCGCAATTTGCCAACGGCTGCATAACGACGGATACACCGTTATTGCAGGCTGCGGCCCGACGCGTGATTTCAAAAAGTGGATCGACGAACAAAAAGCCTTGGGCTTTACCTTCTATACCTCGGTTGGTAACGTCGCCGATTGGGACTCCACCGTGGAAGCTTTCACCAAAGCCAAAAACGACCATGGCCCGATTGACGTGCTGGTGAGCAACGCTGGTATCACCAAAGACCGTGTGTTCTTAAAAATGACGCGCGATGATTGGGACGCTGTGATTGACACTAACTTGAACTCGATGTTCAACGTGACCAAACAAGTTGTGCCTGACATGGTCGAAAAAGGTTGGGGCCGCATCGTCCAAATTTCTTCGGTCAATGGCAACAAAGGCCAGTCTGGTCAAACCAACTACTCTGCTGCTAAAGCTGGCATGCATGGCTTCACCATGGCCTTGGCACAAGAGTTGGCTAGCAAAGGTGTGACTGTGAATACCGTTTCACCTGGCTATATCGGTACCGATATGGTGCGTGCGATTCGCCAAGACATCTTGGACAAAATCGTGGCCACCATTCCAGTCAAGCGCTTAGGCACACCTGACGAAATCGGTTCGATCGTGGGTTGGCTAGCAGGTGACCAATCAGGTTTCACGACAGGTGCTGACTTCTCGTGTAACGGTGGTTTGCATATGGGCTAATGCTTGGCATGGATTCCAAGTGGTTGCTTTCTGTTGCCCCAATGATGGACTGGACCGACAGGCACTGTCGGTACTTCCATCGTCTTTTGAGTAAGCACACACGTCTCTACACGGAGATGGTCACCACCGGCGCATTGCGCCATGGGGATGTCAAAAGGCATTTACGGTTTAACGAAGAAGAGCACCCAGTCGCCTTGCAACTTGGCGGCAGTGAATCTGAAGACTTGGCCTTAGCCGCCAAACTAGGTGAGCAATATGGCTATGACGAAATCAATCTGAACTGCGGCTGCCCCAGCGATCGCGTGCAACGCGGTGCCTTTGGCGCATGCTTGATGAACGAGCCTGAGACCGTTGCAGATGGCGTCAAAGCCATGCGCGATGCTGTGAGTATTTCAGTAACGGTCAAGCACCGCATTGGAATTGACAAGATCGAAAGCTACGATTTTGTCCGTGATTTTGTGGGTACGGTCAGTATGGCGGGCTGCGAAGTATTTATCGTCCATGCACGCAACGCTTGGTTGCAAGGCTTAAGTCCTAAAGAAAACCGCGAAGTTCCACCATTACGTTTTGATTTGGCCTATCAGCTCAAAAAAGATTTCCCAGAGTTAACCATCGTCGTCAACGGCGGTATCAAAACCCAAGAAGAGATCGCACAACATTTACAACATGCAGATGGCGTGATGTTGGGACGCGAGGCGTACTACAACCCGTGGTTGATGACGCAGTGGGATGCTTTGTATTGGAAATCCAACGCAACGCAACTCAGTCGTGAATCAATAGAAGAGGTCATGGTCGACTACATGGAGCGCGCCCACCAAGAAGACGGCTGTCCTTGGTACACCATCGCCCGTCACATGCTCGGCCTGTATCACGGTCAACGCGGTGCCCGTTTATGGCGCCAAGTTTGGAGTGATCACAGGCTCAAGCCTTTGCCACCACGCGAGGTCTGGGAAAGGGCGAGACGAGCTTTTGATACGACACAAGCGGAAAAAGCTTGATAAATCGTATGGTTTAGAGTACGATTAGCAGACCTTAACAAAGTGCTATGTATAGTGCTTTTATATTCTTAAACGGAGCTAGCCATGTCAAATATCAGCGCCAACGAACTCAAGACCAAAGGCATTTCGTCAATTGAATACGCTTTGAGCAATGCGAGCGAAGCGGTTCTGTCCGTTCGCGGGAAAGACAAATTTGTGGTGATGGATATGGCCCATTACCACTATTTACGTGAATGTGAGTTAGAGGCTGCGTTAGCGCAAAGTCGCGCTGACATGGCTGCGGGACGGTTTGTTCAGGAGTCCCCTGAGGCACATCTGGCACGTTTGGATGCCATGTGATGCCATATGTCTTGGTATTTACCGATCAATATAACAAACGTGCATCTCGGTTTTTAAAACGCCATCCAGATATGCGGATGCCTTATCTAAAGGCATTGCAGTTGTTAGAAGCTAATCCACACCACCCTTCTTTGCGCATGCATGCGCTCAAAGGTAAGTTGGTGGGATTGCAATCGGTGTCTATCAATATTTCTTATCGCATCACACTCTATTTAGTCTTCCAAGACCAACAAATTATTCTCGTGAATGTGGGTGACCACGACACGGTTTACTGAGACCGTACAAATTGCAAACTGAATCCCCTGCGGCATCTCCCGAGATCCCCAACTCTCAAATCCAACTCGCCAAACTCATGATTTGGGCTATTCCGCTGTTTTGGACGGTGAACCACATCGTTGCGCGCAAAGCACCTGGGGTGATAACGCCACACGTGCTGGCGATTGGTCGCTGGGCTTTGGTGGGCATTTTTTTGGCTTGTCTGGCGCGGGCTGAACTAAGAGCAAATTGGGGTATTTTGCGCACCCAAGTTTGGCGCTACATCTTGTTAGGTGCCTTAGGTATGTGGGTGTGTGGTGCGGGGGTGTACCAAGCCGGCGTTAGCACCAACATGATGAATATCTCGCTCATCTATGCCTCGTCGCCTGTCATGATCGCCGTGTGTTCAGTGCTTTGGTTACATGAACCTTTTTCTAAACGTCAAGCGCTAGGTGTGTTGGCCGCGATATTGGGGGTTGTCCATGTTGTGGTGCAGGGCGAATGGGCGCGACTCGCGCAAGTTGTTTTGGTCCCCGGAGATTTATGGGTGCTTGCGGCAGCTTTAGCTTGGGCTGCATATTCCTTATTGCAAAAGCATTGGCGCAGCACTTTGAGTGCTGGCGCGCAACTGGCCTGTATCTGCGCGGGTGGCGTGTTGGTGATGATGCCTTTCAGCATTTGGGAATTAATGCAGACAGATGCTCCCGTGCTTGGGCGTGATGCGCTCATACTCGTAGCGCTGGCTGCACTTTTTCCTGGTTTAGGCGCCTATTGGTTATACGGTTGGGTGCAAAAAACCATAGGTGCCAGCCGTGTCGCAATGACACTCTATCTAGGCCCTCTGTATGCCAGCGTGATGGCGTGGATAGTGCTGGGTGAGGGCATTGGGTTGCACCACGTTATTGGTGGTGTGCTGATTCTTTCGGGGGTAGGTTTGGTAATGAGTAAACAACACGATACAGATTGAAGGAGCAAGCTATGCACACAGTTATTGGCGCATGCCCACACGATTGCCCAGACACATGCTCGCTGGTGACGACCGTCGAGAACGGCAAAGCCATTCGTGTGCAAGGTAACCCTAATCATCCGATGACAGACGGTGTGTTGTGCACCAAGGTCTCGCGATACACCGAACGCACCTATCACCCTGATCGCATCCTCCATCCTTTAAAGCGTATTGGGCCCAAAGGTTCAGGCCAGTTTGCACCTGTCTCATGGGATGAAGCGCTTAACGACATTGCCAAACGTCTCGGCGCAATAGCCGTACAAGATCCGCAAGCCATATTGCCCTACAGCTACGCAGGCACGATGGGGCAAGTGCAGGGCGAGGCGATGGCCATGCGGTTTTTTCATAAGCTGGGTGCATCGTTGCTAGATCGAACCATTTGCTCTTCAGCTGGAAGCGAGGCGCTGGCCTACACCTTTGGCGCCAAAATGGGTATGCGGGTGGAGTTTTTTGCTGAATCGAAACTCATCATCATCTGGGGTAGTAATTCGATTGGTAGCAATCTGCATTTTTGGCGTATCGCCCAAGAAGCCAAACGCAATGGCGCCAAACTGATTTGCATAGACCCACGCAAAAGCGAAACTGCAGAAAAATGCCATGAGCACATTGCGTTAAGACCCGGTACCGATGCTGCTTTGGCCTTGAGCTTGATGCATGTGCTGATACAAAACGATTGGCTAGACCACGACTACATCGCGCAACACACCTTGGGTTGGGATGCATTGCGTGCGAGAGCATTGCTATGGACGCCAGAACGTGCAGCGCAAGTATGCGGTATCACGGCCGAACAAATCGAGTCCCTAGCGCGTGATTGGGCGACGACCAAACCCGCAGCCATTCGTATGAACTACGGCATGCAACGCGTGAAGGGCGGAGGTAACGCAGTGCGTGCCATTGCATGTTTACCTGCACTCACAGGTGCTTGGCGACACCGCGCAGGAGGTCTGTTACTGGCGAACTCTGGTAATTTTCCAATACAAAGCGCTGCATTACAGCGTCCCGATTTGCTGGCAGGGCGTAAGCCACGCACGATCAATATGAGCACGATTGGCAATGCCTTGTTACAACCTGCCTCAGCTGCATTTGGTCCACACATCCAAGCCTTAGTGGTCTACAACAGCAACCCAGTGGCTGTAGCGCCGCAATCAGGGCAGGTCATCCAAGGTTTTGCGCGTGAAGATTTGTTTACCGTGGTGCTCGAACATTTCCAAACCGACACCGCCGATTACGCCGATTACGTTTTGCCCGCCACCACGCAACTTGAGCATTGGGATATCCATGCCAGCTATGGCCACACCGATATTTTGTTAAACCGACCAGCGATTGCACCGATGGGTGAATGCAAAACCAATACGGATATTTTTCGCGCTTTGGCGAAGCGCATGGGCTTTAATGAATCTTGCTTTGAAGAAGATGACGAGAGCTTGTGTCGTTCAGCTTTTAATCCGACGCAAGATATGAATGAATTGTTTGCGCAAGGCTTTACCCATCTCAAATCTGCTGATGGTCAGACATTACCCGATGCGCCATTTGCAGAGGGTGGCTTTCCTAGCCCCTCAGGTAAATGTGAGTTTTACAGCCAACGCTTAGCTGACATGGGGCAGGACGGTTTGCCAGACTACATCGCTAACTACGAAATCCCACAAGCCAATTCCAAATTTCCATTGGCCATGATTTCGCCGCCTGCACGCAACTTTCTCAACTCCAGTTTTGTCAACCTACAAAGTTTGCGCGATATTGAAACCGAACCTGTGTTGGAAATGCACCCTGAAGACGCGCAAGCACGTGGCATTCAAGACGGCGATGTCATTCGCGTATTCAACCAACGGGGTACTTACCACTGCAAAGCGCAACTCAACAACCGAGCTCGTCCAGGTGTGGTGAATGGTCTGGGTATTTGGTGGCGTAAGCTAGGACTCAATGGAACTAATGTGAACGAATTGACCAGCCAAAACCTGACGGATATCGGCCGCGCACCTGTTTTTTACGACTGTTGTGTGGAAGTGGCGGTGCTTAAGTGATTGCCACATTAAAAGGTAGGCAGGCAGATGATGTATCTCTAAAAGAGGTACAAGACCTTGTTGGTGTCGATGCGCCTAGGCGCGATTTGTTAATTGAGTACTTGCATCTTCTCAATGACGCCAACCGCGGTTTACATGAACGCCACTTAGTCGCTTTGGCCAAGGTGATGAATATCCCCATGGCAGAAGTCTATGAGGTAGCAACTTTCTATCACCACTTTGAAGTGATACGCGATGGTGACGTGGCTGTAAGTCTCACTATCCGAGTCTGTAATGGATTGAGCTGTGAGCTCGCCGGTGCAAGCCAGTTGATTGCAAAACTTCCGCAACTTTTAGGCAACCCAAAGATCAAGGTCATTGCTGCGCCTTGTGTGGGTCGTTGTGAGCAATCACCTATTGCGGTGGTGCATCAAAACGCCGTGGTGCATGCAACAACAGAGTCTGTGCTTGCTGCTGTTGCAGCGGACCAAAAATGGCAATCACTTCCAGATTACGAAGATATGTATGCTTACATTGTTAATGGTGGATATGAACTTTTAAAGAAAGTCCACAGCAAAACCATAGAGCCCGAACAAATCATACAAACCATGGAAAGCTCAGGGCTACGTGGTCTTGGCGGCGCAGGTTTTCCTGCTGGTAAAAAGTGGCGCATTGTGCGAGAACAAACGGCCCCGCGTTTGATGGCCGTCAACATTGACGAAGGCGAGCCAGGTACTTTCAAAGACAGAACCTATTTAGAACGCGACCCCCATCGGTTCATAGAAGGCATGTTGATCGCGGCACAAGTCGTTGGCATCGATACTATTTACATTTACCTACGCGACGAATACCACGGATGTCGCCAATTACTAGAGACGGAATTAGCCCGCTTAAAAGTCAATCCACCGTGTCCCTTGCCCTTGATCGAGTTGCGGCGCGGCGCGGGCGCCTATATTTGCGGTGAAGAGTCCGCCATGATTGAAAGCATCGAAGGTAAACGGGGCGAGCCGCGTATGCGCCCGCCCTATATTGCACAAGTAGGTTTGTTTGGTCGACCCTCGCTAGAACACAACTTTGAAACTTTGTATTGGGTTAGAGACGTCTTGCAAAAAGGTGCAGACTGGTTCTCAGGTTTTGGCAGGCATGGCAGAAAAGGTCTTCGCAGTTTCAGTGTGAGTGGTCGTGTCAAAAACCCAGGCGTGAAACTCGCGCCTGCTGGTATTACCATAGAAGAATTGATCAACGAGTATTGCGGTGGCATGCAAGAGGGGCACACCTTGTATGCCTATTTGCCCGGTGGTGCGTCAGGCGGTATCTTGCCAGCGAGCTTGAAAGATATACCGCTTGATTTCGATACGCTTCAGCCCTATGGTTGTTTTATTGGTTCAGCGGCCATCATTGTTTTGGGCCATCAAGATGCAGCCAGAGACGCTGCGCTCAACATGATGCGCTTCTTCGCACATGAAAGCTGTGGTCAATGCACGCCATGTCGAGTGGGCACTACCAAAGCCGCGCAACTGATGCAAGCCAAGGTGTGGGACAACCAAACCTTGGAAGACTTGAACCAAGTGATGGCTGATGCCTCTATTTGTGGCCTAGGACAAGCTGCCCCCAACCCTGTGCGTTGTGTGCAGAAATATTTCCCGCTGGAGATCGTTTGAATGAACGCGCCTAGCAAAAAAAAAGAGTTGTTACCTCAGACCATATCGTTTCAGTTAGATGGTAAAGCCGTCTATGCGTATGAGGGCGAAACTATTCTCAAGGCTGCGCAACGTCATGGTGTTGCTATCCCTCACCTTTGCTACAAAGACGGAATGCGACCCGATGGCAATTGCCGTGCGTGCGTGGTGGAAATTCAAGGGGAAAGAACGCTCGCACCAAGTTGTTGCCGTAATGTCACAGCCGGCATGGAAGTCTTAGCAACCAGTGAGCGCGCTATCAAAAGCCAAAAAATGGTGGTGGAGATGTTGCTCTCCGATATGCCCGATAAAGGCTACAAGTGGAACGATGCCAACCCTGCTTCAAATGCAACCTCAGCAAAACCTGCAGGTCAACACGGTGAGCTAAGTGAATGGGCTGATCATTTAGAAGTCACTGTTCGCCCAGAACTCAAAGCCTTGCGCCGCGAGCAGCCAATCGCAGATGCATCCCACCCCGCCATGTTGG
>SXGQ01404112.1_pt1 | contig 10282 bp, 16 predicted proteins | sample 3178371 | NCBI WGS metagenome assembly SXGQ01 (sample SAMN11356859, study PRJNA531348) | freshwater metagenome | isolation source: freshwater sample F1-20 | place: China: Fuxian Lake, Yuxi | collected 2017-12-25 | reverse complement strand
GCTGGCCCACCAACCGGGCCAGATAACCAGCGCCGAAACCGCCGTCGAAGCTGCCCACCCGCGGGCCGGTCTGGCCGAACACGGCGTTGTCCGCCGCCAGGCTGAGGTCGCAGAGCAGGTGCAGCACCTGGCCGCCTCCGATGGCGTAGCCCGCCACCAGGGCGATCACCACCTTGGGCAGGCTGCGGATCAGCCGTTGCAGGTCGAGCACGTTGAGGCGGGGCAGGCCGTCGTCGCCCACGTAGCCGCCGTCGCCGCGCACGCTCTGGTCGCCGCCGGCGCAGAAGGCGTAGCCGCCGTCGGGGGCAGGCCCGGCGCCGGTGAACAGCACCACCCCGATGCGCGGGTTGTCGCGCACCCGCGAGAAGGCGTCGTAGAGCTCAGTCACCGTCTGGGGCCGGAAGGCGTTGCGCTTCTCGGGCCGGTGGATGGTGATGCGGGCGATACCCACATCGCTGAGGTCGAACAGGATGTCGCGGTAGGCGCCCTGGGGCTGCCAGGTCAGCGCCGTGGTGTCAGTCGCCATGGGGGCCGCCGTGCAACGCCGCCATTCTGCGGCGCAGGTCCTGGCGCAGTCGGGCATCGGCCTGGCGGTCGGTGCGGAGCTCCAGCAGGGCCAGGGGCTGGGGCAAGGCCCAGCGGAGCCCCTCGGACAACGCCTCCAGATCCGCCAGGCGCCGGGCGGGCACCCCGTGGGCCTGCGCCAGGGCCAGCTGATCCACCGCCTGGGGCATGGCGAACAGGCGCTCGAAATCCAGGGGCCCGTCGGCGCGGATCGGCAACTGCTCAAAGATGCCGCCGCCGCCGTTGTCGATCAGCACCACGGTGAGGCGCACGCCGCGATCCACCAGCTGCTGCCGCCACAGCCAGCCATTGGAATCGTGCAGCAGGGCCAGATCGCCCGTAACCAGCACCAGGGCGCCGCAGGCGAAGGCCAGGCCAGCCGCCAAGGAAAGGGTGCCGTCAATACCGCTGGCGCCGCGGAAGCTGAGCAGGGGGCGCTGGGGGGTCTCAGGGGCGGCGAAGGTTTCCCAGTCGCGCACGGGGCTGCTGCTGGCCAGCATCACCGGCAGCCCCGGCGGCAACAGGCGGCTCAGGGCCCGGGCGATGGCGGGCTCGCTGGTGCCACCGCCCAGGGCTGGATCCAGCTGGGCCTGGGCGGCGGCATCGGCCTGGAGCCAGGGCTGGGCCCAGGCAAGGCTGGCGGCGGGCGGCTGATCGGGCAGGGGCGGCTGGGCCTGCAGCCAGCCCACCAGCCCAAGGGGGCAGCGTTGACTGACGCTGGCGCCGGCATCGAGGTTGCGGGGGTCGGCTTCGCTGATCAACAGCTGGGGGCCGGGGCAGGTGGCGATCCACTGCTGCAGGCGGCGGCTGGCGGGCATGGGCCCCAGCCGCAAGAGCTGGGGGGCCGCGGGCAGGCCATGCCCCTCGGCGAGCAGCAGGTCGTAGCCGTGCACCAGCTGCAGACCCGGCCAGCCCCGCAGGCCGGAGAGGCCATCGGCCAGCACGGGCCAGCCGGTGGCGGCCTGCCAGCGCCGCAGGGCCTCGGCGAAGGCGGGCAGATCCGCCAGGGTGCCGCGCCAGGGACCCACCACCACCGCCCCCGGGCGGCCGGGGTCGAGGGGGCTGGGCTCGGCAGACGGTGCAGCAACAGCAGCCGCAGGCGGGGCCAACGGCACCGCTGGCCCCCGAGCCTGCAGAGCCTGGGCCAGCTGTTCCAGGTCGTCCAGCGACCCATGCAACGGCTCCTCCAGGGGGAGATTGAGGTGCACGGGCCCGGGGGGGCTGCCATGGCTGGCGCCCCAGGCCGTGGCGGCCAAAGACTCCAGGGCGGCGGGTTCCATGGCCGCCAGGCCGCGGGGGTCGCCGCTGAGGCAGCGGCGGGCGCTGGGCTCCAGGAACCGCTCCTGGTTCACGGTCTGGTTGGCGCCGCAGCCCTTGAGCCGCTGAGGACGATCCGCCGTGAGCAGCAGCAGCGGGATGGCCCCGTGGTCGGCCTCCACCGCCGCCGGCAGCAGGTTGGCCACGGCGGTGCCGGAGGTGGTCACCACGGCAGCGGCCAGCCCATCGGCGCGGCCCAGCCCCAGGGCCAGGAAGGCGGCGGAGCGCTCATCCACCGCTGTGTGGAGATCCAGGCCAACGCCATCCGGTGCACGGCGCTCGAGCAGGCCAGCGGCCACCGCCAGGGGGCCGGAGCGGCTGCCGGGGCAAAGCACCAACCGCCGCAGCCCGCGGCGCTGCAGGGCCTGCAGCAGCGCCACCGCCGCCCGCAGGTTGTCCGCAGCGCTGCAGGGATGGGCGGGGGGAAGGGTCACCCGGCGGTGCGGTTGATCAGGATGTGGCGATCATGCTGAATGGTCCGCCGCCATGGGGGAACGCCTCAAGCCCTGGCGCTCACTGCTGCTGTGGCTGGCGCTGGCGCTGCTGCTGCGCTGGGCGGTGCTGGAGCCGCGCTGGATCCCCTCGGGGTCGATGCTGCCCACCCTGCAGCTGCAGGACCGGATCCTGGTGGAGAAGCTGCGGCCCAGGCTGCGGCAGACCCTGCCCCTGAACAGCATCGTGGTGTTCAAGGCTCCACCGGTGCTGGTGGAGGCCGGCTACGACCCGAAGGCGGCCCTGATCAAACGGGTGGTGGGGGAGCCCGGCGATCAGGTGGAGGTGCGCGATGGCCAGCTCTGGCGCAACGGCGTGGCGGTGGTTGAGCCGTGGCTGGGGGAGGCCATGGACTACCGCTTCGGACCTGTGACGGTGCCGGCCGAGCACCTGATGGTGCTGGGGGACAACCGCAACGCCAGCTTCGATTCGCACCTGTGGGGCCCGCTGCCACGGCGGGCGGTGATCGGCACGGCGGTGCTGCGCTACTGGCCGCTCAACCGCCTGGGCCCGATTCGGTTCTCCACCCCCACAGGCCTCGATGGGGCCGAACAGCTGGGGTAGGGTACCTCCGTTACGCAGCGCACAACGGGATGTTCAACCCGGAGTTCCTGACGAGCGACAGCGAGGCGATCAGCAGCAATTCGCTGATTCAGTACCTCCAGGATCAGTCGCCGGATGTGCTGCAACGGGTGGCCCGCTCCGCCAGCGGCGACATCCAGGACATCATTCGCCACAACGTGCAGGGGCTGCTGGGCATGCTGCCCGGCGAACACTTCGACGTGAAGATCACCGCCAGCCGCGATCACCTGGCGGGCCTGCTGGCCTCCGCGATGATGACGGGCTACTTCCTGCGCCAGATGGAACAGCGCATGGAGCTGGAGGCGAATCTGTTCGCCAGCGGCGACGCCGAGGTGGATCCCGGCGAGCTGAAGCTCTGAGGTTGGCCCCAGCCCCTCAACCGAGGGGCTGCTCCGGCACCACGCCACTGCGCAACAGCAGCTGATCAATGCCGGCCAGGTAGGTCCAGTCGCCCTGGCTGGGGGCCCAGGGCCGTTGCTCCAGGGCCTGCGCCAGTTGCAGCAGCTGCTCCGCGGAGCAGGGCACCGGGGCGTCGTAGTGGGCCGGCACCAGCCAGCGCAACTCCGGCAGCTCCGCCAGCCGCCGCAGCCAGGCCAGCAGCAACGCCTGGGCGCGGGGAAACACAAGCCGCTCCAGCACCGGGGCCACCTGCAGCCCCCCCACCGCCTGGCCCTGCAGCTCGGCGAACACCGCCGCCGAACTGCGCGACCAGTGGAAGGGATAGAGGCCGAAATAGCTGCGGGCATCGCGGCAGCCGGGCCGGAAGGCCTGGCCCAGCAGCTGGGGCAGGGTTGGCACCGCCAGGGCCTCGGGGCGCAGGTAGGAGGCGAACAGGGCCAGGCGCTGCCAGCCCTTCAGCCGCAGTTCAGGGCTGTCGGTGAGGGGTTGATCGCCGCGGTCGCGGGCGTGGAACAGCAGCGGCGTGGGGTCGGCGTCGAACAGCTCGGGCGGCTGGGGGTTGATGGCCACCAGGGCATCAGTGATCAACAGGGCACCACTACAGCGGTGCAGGCAGCTGAATTCCTGAAAACGGCCCAGGCCCAGGTCGAGGGGCCCCAGCGACAGCCACTGCAGCTCATCGCTGTGGGGATAGCCCTGCTCGCCAAGCACGCGGGTGCGGCGCCGGGGAAAGCCCAGCCAGCTGGCGGGCAGGTTGAGCGGGAAGCTCCATTGGCCGGGGGTGACCCACACCGTGGCCTCGGGGTAGGCCCGGGCCATGGCCGGCACCGGCAGCTTGTGCTCCAGGCCGGAGGCGGTGGGCAGCACGATCGACTGCACCGGCCCATAGCGCTGCTCCAGATCGAGCAGGGCGCGGCGCACCTGGCCGGTGGGGGCCACGGGGGCGTAGAGCATCAGGCCGCCGCGCACCCGCGCGACGGTCATGCGGATCGGCACCGCCACATAGAACACTCCCTGCAGCTGCTCGAAGCTCCAGAGCTGTTCGGGGATCAGCTCACGCACCAGGGTGGGGCGGCGGCCGTAGGGATACAGCGGCAGCAACGGCCACCAGGGCCAGCGCTGATCGGCGCTCGTGGGCAGAGCCGACACGGCGGAAGCGGGGGGCACGGCCATCGACTCGGGTCGGCTCAGGCGAGAAGCAGCAGGCTGATGCTCATCACCACCATTCCGGCAATCACGCCCCCGATCATGAGGGAATGGCGGGCTCCGGTGCGTTGGGCCGCGGGCAGCAGCTCATCGAGGCAGATGTAGATCATGGCGCCGGCGACGCTGGCGAAGATCAGGCCGAGCACCGAATCACTGAGCAGCGAGCGCAGAAACACATACCCCACCAGGGCCCCCACGGGCTCCGCCAGGCCGGAGGCGAAGGAGATCCAGAAGGCCTTGCGGCGGCTGCCGGTGGCGAAATACACGGGCGCTGAAATCGCCAGGCCCTCCGGGATGTTGTGAATGGCGATGGCCAGGGCGATGCCGATACCCAGGCGCGAATCAGACAGGGCCGCCACGAAGGTGGCCAGACCCTCGGGGAAGTTGTGGATGGCGATCGCCAGGGCGGCAAACAGGCCCGTGCGCATCAGGGCCCTGGAATCCACGCTGCCCTCGCGGAGCGGCAACAAGGGCAGTTCGTGGGAGGGCAGCAGCCGATCGATCAGGGCCAGGGCCACCATGCCGGCAAAAAAGGCCAGCACCGTGAGCAGATACCCGGTGGCGGGGCCATAGGCATTGGCCATGGCCAGGCGGGCCTTGGGGAAGATCTCCACGAAGGACACGTAGAGCATCACCCCGGCGGAGAAGCTCAGGGAGAGGGTGAGCACGCCGGGACTGAAGCGGCGGCTGAGCAGACCAAGCAGGCTGCCGAGTCCGGTGGACAAGCCCGCCCCGAGGGTGAGCAGAAACGCGAAGAGAAAGCGCTGGTCGAGCTCAGGGAGTGGATCCAGCAGCGGCACTCGGCTCGCTCCGCGGCACAGGGTGACCCGATGATCGCAGGCGGCGGTGCCCCCGGGAAGGCGGGATCAGGAGGGCGGGAAGCCCGCCTGCTGGGCAATCACCCAATTCGTGGCCGCCTTCTGGGTGTGCCAGGCCTGCAGCAGCTGCTTGGCCAGGTTGCGCAGTTCGTCGGGATCGGCCGTGGCATCGATGGCGCGGCTGAAACGCTCAATCTCGAATTGCTGCCCAACGCTGAATTCAATCGGTGCGGTCATGGCCCCTTGCGTGGCGTGGCCGAAAGGTAACGAACCCCGAGGGGGGCCGCGTAACAAGTACTACCGAGCGCGGAAATCGTGGTCATCTCAGGATGACAAATCCGCCAAAGATAAGCAGCAGATATCAACAACATCAGCTTCAATCATCGCCAATGCCGTCATTAAGCCTGCAGGGATCAAGCCAGCCTGCAGCGCAGCTCAGGGGCGTTCGGTTGCGACCGCCGCCAGAATCAGGACATCACCGCAGCGGGCCCTCCCCATGAACACGGCCTTCGGCGTGTGGTTGCCGCAGGTGCACGTGATCCGCTGCGAGCGCTTTGACGACGCCATGGTGGCGGCCCAGGCCCTGCAGGAGCGTCAGTGCGTGGTGCTGCAACTCGACGGGATGGACCCCCAGCAGGCCCAGCGGCTCGTGGATTTCGTGGCCGGCGCCGTGGAGGCCCTGGAGGGCCGCATCGAGCGCATTGGTGAGGGCACGGTGCTCTGCGCGCCCGCCGGGGTGGAGGTGAGCCGCGGCTAGGGGGCCGCGTTCGCTTCCGGCGGCTTGGGGCTGGGGTACTTGTGGCTCAGCCGCCAGAGCTCATTGCTGTGGTCACCGGGTTCCACCTCGCGCAGGCGGCAAACCAGGTTGAACACGTCCTGGGGCGACAGTTCCCCATCCTCCTGCCACTTGAGGCTGGCGGGCTGGATGGAGCGGTTCCCCTCGGACACCGAAAGCTGGGCGATTGATGGCCCAACGGTATGGCGATGCCGCGGCGTTGCGCGAACCGTGCAAAGCCTTTGTGGGAGAAGATTTTGTGAAGTTGTAACCAGGGCCACCGGCCGCCGGTCAACGGCCCGAGGGGGGCACCTCTGAGCTGTGGTCGGGCCTGAGGAGCCGCACCCCGTGGTAGCGAACCACCTCCAGCACCTCACCGTTCTGATCCACCAGGCGGTAGGTGCGGCCTGTGAGCCGGGATTTCACCCTGGCGGCGGTGTAGGCCTCGAACTGGGTGCGCCGCCACACCTCATCACGCCACTCCGGCTCCTCATCCCAGCGGCTCTGGATGATGATCGCCATGGCAGGGCCGAGGCAGATGGCTACCTCCTTAACCTGACATCAATCCAAAGCGATTCCCGAAAAACTGAAGCTTGGCTTCGGGATCAGTCGCGGATCAGTCCCGCTGGCAGACCTCAGCGGAATCGCTGAGATCCTGCAGCAACAGCAGGCAGGCCATGCCCATCAGGGCCAGGGCCGTGCCGCACTCGTTCTCTCCGGCCAGCTCGATCGTGCGGGCAGCGGCGAGGTGCTGGGACCAGCTGAGTCGCATCAGAGCGGCACCGTGTGAGCGTGTCCTAGCAGGAAAAGCAGAGGCCGCGATGGCGAAAACCGCTGATGGCGGCTGGGGTTTAACAAACGGTCACGCAAACTCCGTAGCGATGGCGACGGAGCCCCTGGAGCAGATCGATACCTTGGCGCCATCCCATCGCCGCATACCGATGGCTGCGATCGAACTGAGCTTCAGCCAGACCTTTGAACTGGAGCGGATGCGCCGGGAGATCGAGGGCACCCAGGATCCGGCGCAGCTGCGGGCCCTGAGCAAGGAGCTGCTGCAGGCCTGGTTCAGCGAGAAGGCCAGCACTCAGCAGGCCATCCGCGAGCAGCTGGGCCACGGCTGAAGACGCCGGTTGGGCACGCCCAAAACAGAGCCCGGGGCGCTGGCCCCGGGCATCCGTCTGCCCAGCCGAAGCAAGGCCCTGCGTGGAGGCCTGATTCAGCTGTGCGGTCTGTTGGGTGTTTGGGTGATCGTGAACGATCGGATCGCCATGGGCGATCGGGTCTTGAGTTGTGCGGCGGAGCTGCCGGCGCTGGCACCTGGGGCCGAGTGACCAGTGGGACGTTCCGAAGGTCCGGGGCACCTGGGGCTGACCCGGGGGTCAGTCGTGGGCGGTGCAGTGGACGGCGACGCCGTACCGAGACGGCTGGGCCAGGAACGTCAGAGATCCGTCGAGAGTGTTGGAGCAGGGGCCGGATCGTCAGCGCACTCCTGGCCTGTGCTCCGGGGGGGTGTCATCCATCACTGGTGCCTCCGAATCCCGTGCCATCACGATTGCTCCGGCGCCGCGGGCTGGCAAGGGGAGCCGTTCGGCTCGACATCGCTCTTGATCTTCGGCAATGGGGCTTCATGAACCGCGCTTCACAGGAACCCTGCGTGTGGGCCAGCTGACCAAGCCGGCGGCCAAGGAGCGATCGGGGTTGAAATGGTGGCCCTTTCAGGCACCCCATCGCCGCGATGAGCTGCACGGACGAGCCGCCGAGCACCAGCCCTGATCTGCCACAGGGATTGGAGTGCGCGGGCCCGGAAACGCTGCTGGCCTACCGCGATGTGGTGCAGTACTGCGAACGGCGTGGGCTGAGCGTCAGCGCTGAACTGAAAGCGTTCCTGCGGGAACGGCTCGAGCCGGGTGCCCGCCACTGAACCGGCAGGGGCCGCAACCCATCCCTGCAGCGGCCTTCAATTCACCACCTTGAGCTGGCGCAGGCCCGTGGCCTGGATCCAGCGGGCCACCGCCGCCGTATCAGCGGCATTGGGCAGGCAGATGCAACCAGTGCCGGGCAGGCAGGTGTGGATGCCCAGGGCACTGCGGCTGGTGGCGAAGCGCGGCAGCAGATCGATCCAGTAGCTGCCGGCCCAGGCCTCCGGGCGGCCGAGGCGATAGAGCCCCGGCGGCAGGGGCGCCCCATTGCCGGGAGACCAGCGTCGATCCGCCCGTTGCCGGCCCACCACCCCGCTGGCGGCGGGCCAGCGAGCCACGGCGCTGCCATTGCGGCGCAGCTCCAGCCACCAGAGCTGGTCACCACTGCCATGGCGCCCATCGACCCGGCGGAACTCCAGGGCGAACTGGGCCGGAGGCGCCAGCAAGGCGGCACTGGGGCCGCCTTGGCCCGGCAGGGTGAGCAGCAACAGCGACGGCAGGAACGCGGGCAGCACGGAACCGAGGCGGCACAAGGGGCAGTGTGGCGACCCGGGGCGGGCAAATGCCAGCACGCACCAATACAGATGTATTGACAGCCCCGATAAAAGCGGCTAGTACAGTCGTACTGCTTGCGATCCCATGGCTGTCGCCTCCCCCTACGCCGTGTTCCGCGCCGTCGATCTGGGCTGGCCCCTGGCCATGCCGGCGATCACCAACGCGCCCGCCCCTGCGAGTGTGGCCCCTCCGCGCAAGCGCAGCGGCGGCAACCGTGGCCTGCGGCGCCGCACGGCGCCGCAATGGAACACCCTGATCCAGGGGGAACTGTTCCCCGCCTGAGCACTCAGGCCCTGCCCTGGGGCTGCCCCGGCAGGGGCTGCGGCTGACGCTGCGGATCGTTGGGGGTTGGCTGCAGCAGCGGCAACAGGCTGGTCAAGCCGAGCATCACGAACGAGAACGCCCCCAGCAGGGCCAGCAGCCGCAAGGCCCAAGGCCGGCCGGGGTCCACCGGCCAGTCCCCATCCTCCAGCGGGTCGTTCAGGGGGTCGTTCTTGGGATCGCGCAAGGGCTGCACAGCAGAAACCCCCGGGGAGTGCCCGGGGGTCGTGGTTGTTCTGGCTGGGTCGGAGCTGCTGAGGGAGGCACCTGGGGCCAGGGATCCAGGTGTCGGGCGGGGTTGACTCACGGGGGCACCTAGGGCGGTGCAGATGGAGTGTCGACCGGTTTGACGCACCGTTGTTGTCGCACCGGACGAGCCGCCCACAGTTTCGGAAGACTGTTGGAGCAGGGGCCTTCAGTCAGCTCGCTCCTGGCTGCTGGCGGGGTGGAGTGTCGTCCATGGAACGGCTCCGAATTCGATGCCAACAGCATCTCCCCGGCGGCGGGGGCGAGCAATCGGCGTTCATGCTCATTGCTCCGCGGCGCCAATTTGGCGAGATTTGAGTGTTTGCGGCTGCTGGCGGCGCCGATCGTGGCTATGCCATGACCGAAGGGCAAGAACCACGGCGGCCGATGCAGTTCGACAACACCCACCCCCAGAACGCGGAGCTGGTGGCGAGCACGCCCCGGGGTTCCACGATCGAGGCCATCGGCGGTGACCTCTACCGGGTGTGCGACGGCAGCCATCACTGCCGCACGGTGCCGGGGCTGTGGCAGGCCCAGGAGCTGGCGCACCAGGCGGAGCTGCAGCACCGCCATCCGGAGCAACTGCCCTAGGGCAACAGCTGGGGGCGCAGGAACGCATCTGCGGCGACAGCGGCGCTGCGCCAGTTGTCCGCCTCCGTGAGGCCAGAGCTGCGGGTGGGTTTGAAACTGTGGTCGCCGCTGGGGATCCACTCCAGGCGGATGGCCGCGGAGAGGGGGTAGCCATCCGCCTCCCCACGGCGACCGAAGCTGTCGCGCTCCCCCTGCAGGATCAGGGTGGGGGTGCGCAGCTGCAGCAGGTGCTCGGTGCGCAGCACCTCCGGCTTGCCGGGGGGATGGAAGGGGTAGCCGAGGCAGAGGCAGGCGCGTAGATCCGCCTCGTCCGCCAGGCCATCGGCCACCAGGCTGGCCACGCGTCCCCCCATCGACTTGCCACCGATGGCCAGGGGCAAGCCGGCGGAGGGGCCAGCGGCCTCCCGCAGCACCTGCTCACGGAAGGCCTGCTCCAGGGTGGGCAGCCGATCCGGAGCACTGCGGCGGCCGCTGAGGCGGCTGCGGGCCATGTAGGG
>SXGQ01831358.1_pt1 | contig 10283 bp, 8 predicted proteins | sample 3178371 | NCBI WGS metagenome assembly SXGQ01 (sample SAMN11356859, study PRJNA531348) | freshwater metagenome | isolation source: freshwater sample F1-20 | place: China: Fuxian Lake, Yuxi | collected 2017-12-25 | reverse complement strand
TCCAGCGTGCGCTCGGCCGCGCGCACCAGCAGCACGCGCGCCGCGAAGGACTCCAGCGCGTCGTCCAGCGGCAGGATGCCGGACTGCCCCGGGTGAGCCGCCGCCTCGGGTGCGAGCGCGCGGCCCAGCGCCGTGCCGGCGGTCTCGGCCGGAGCCAGCGCGCGCGATTCGCTGCGGCCATCGAGCGGGGGCAGCGCACAGGCCTGCAGCAGAAAGGACAGCACGGCGATCAGTGCGGCCGTGGCGGCGCGGCGCATGCGCGGGTGCCTTGGCCTGGCACGCGAACCGTTCAAGTCATCAGCAGCGCGATGGCGATGACCAGCACGCCGATGACGAGGTTGACCAGCACCCACAGGCGGATCGACGCCATCGCCGCGCCCGCGGCCGGCCAGTCGCTGGCTTGAACGCCGCGCGACATCCGCTTGAACAGCGCGAAGCGGATGTGGCCGAAGATCGCGATCATCACAATGCCCAGCGTGGCCATGATGGTCCAGTCCAGCGGCATGGCGAAGTCCACACCGGCCTGCACCGACTCCTTCGCCACGCGGCCGATCATCCACAGGCCCGTGGCCAGCGCCAGCAGCGCGGCCACCAGCACGCCGCGGAAGAACCGCTGCATCACCGCGTGCAGCAGGCGCAGGCGCTCGGGCGGCTGCAGCATCGTCACGGAGGGCCGCAGGCAGACGTGCGCGAAGGCCATGCCGCCGACCCAGAAGACGATGGACAGGACGTGGAGGAGTTTGAGGACGGCGTAGAACATGGGCGGGTGTTGTGGTGCGAACGACAGAGGCCGACCATCCTAACAAGCGCTGCGGATGGGGCCGATATAACACCCGTAGAGTATTCCCCGGGACGGCAGGCGCGACGTACCCTGGCAAGGACCATGACCCGAACCGACGGCGTCATGAACCCTCCAGGAGACTTCACATGCAACGACGGCCTGCCCCCTCCCGCAGATGCCAATGGCCGCTGGCGCTCACGGCGATGGCGGTGCTCGCTTCCTGTGGCGGCGGCTCACCCGCCAGCTCGACGGCATCCGTATCGGTGCCCCTGCCCCCGCCCACCACCCTGGTGGCCAGCGCCACGGACATGGCATTGGCGGTCGCCGGGCAGGCGCGGTCCATCACCGTCACCAACACCGGCGGGGCGGCCGCGCTGAACCTGAACGTGGTCACCAGCGCCTTGCCCGCCGGAACAAGCCTCAACGCCTCGACCTGCGGCGACACGCTCGCCACCGGCGCCAGTTGCGCCCTCACCATCACCCCCGGCGCCACGCCCACCGCCACCCCCGGCGATCGGGCGCCTGCAGCGGCCGTGCTGGAGATCGCTGGCGATAACACCCCTATCCTGCGCGTGAACATGGCCGTGTTGGCTTATGGCAGCGTGCACCAGGGCGGCTATGTGTTCGCCATCGACGATGGCACGCCGTACACCGGCAGCATCGGCGGCAAAGTGGCTGCCTTGCACGACCTGCCGGATCAGGTTTCCTGGAGCCTGTCCCAGTTGGGCGTCGCCAGCGGCCTTCACGAGAACGCGACCGCCCCTTGCCACGCCGCCACCGACGGCGCCTGCAACACCGCCCTGATCGTCGCAGCCGATGGCGCGCGTGCGCCCGCGGCCAGCCTGTGCGACCTGAGCACCGACGGAGGTTTCAGCGACTGGTACCTGCCCGCCGCTTGCGAGCAGGGCTACGACACCAACCCGGGCTTCGCCGCTCAGGTTTGCGGCGTGCAAGGCTCGCCGCTCATGGACAACATGCAGTCCCGGCTGGTAGACGGTGGTGACCTCGCCGGCCTGTCCGGCAAGTCGTATTGGGGATCGACCAGCTGGTCCATCTCACCCATGCGCTCGATACTCGACCACCGCTTCGCCGCCAATCCCTTCAAAGACGCACAGGCCCACTACATTGAAAGCCACGTGCGCTGCGTGCGCGCCTTCAAACCCTGAGCCGCATCACACGTCCGCCGTCACCCCCGCCTGCCGTCGCTGCAGCCGGTAAGGCGGCAGCCCCTGCAGCATGCGCCGGCCGTAGCCCTGGCGCAGCAGGCGGGCGTCGTAGCAGACCACGGTGGCTTCATCGGTCTCGGTGCGCAGCGCGCGGCCGGTCCACTGCAGCAAGCGTGCACCGGTGGCCGGCACCACCAGTTCGCTGAACGGGTCGCGCCCTTTGCTCTTGAGCCATTCGGCGCGCGCCTGGCCCACCGGATCGCTGGGCGATGCAAAGGGCAGCTTGGTGATGAACACCCATTCGCACAACTCGCCCGGCAGGTCCAGGCCCTCGCCGAAGGATTGCAGGCCGAACAGGATGGACGCCTCGCCATCGCCCACGCGCTGCGCGTGCCGCTTGAGCAGCACCGTGCGCGAGGCCTCGCCCTGCGCCAGCACACGCTCGCGCAGCCGCGCGTGCTCGCCGCGCTCCAGCAACTGCTGGGCCGACCGCATCTGCGCGCGCGAGGTGAACAGCACCAGGGCGCCGCGCTTCACGTCGCGCAGATCGGCCAACAGCAGGTCCAGCATCTCGCGTGTGTAGCCGTCCACGTCCTTCGGGTCGGCGCGCGTCTGCACCACCACCAGGCGGCCCTGCTTCGCGTGATCGAAGGGGCTTTGCACCTCGCGCGTGGCCACGGCGGCGTCCCAGGCCAGGCCGGCCTCGTGCAGGAAGTGGTCGAAGCTGCCGCAGGTGACAAGCGAGGCCGAGGTGACCACCGCGCCGCGCACCTGCTGCCACAGGTGGCTGTGCAGCAGGCTGCCGGGCTGCAGCGGGCAGGCGTGCGCGCTCATGGCCACCAGGCCGCGGTCCACGCGCGCCTGCAGCCACTTGGCCTGCGGCGGCGCGCCTTCGCTGGCCATCAGCAGCCACTGGCTCGCGGTTTCGTGCAGGCTTTGCAGGCGCGGCGCGAAGCGGCCGATGCGCGCGTAGTGCTCGGCGCTGCGCGCGGCCTCGCCGGGGTTGTCGCGCGCGTTGGCGCGCAGTTGCGTGGCCAGGGCCTCGGCCAGCTTGAGCAAACCCTGCGCGTGTGCCTGCAGGCTGCCCAAGGGTTCGGCCCAACCGGGCGGCAACACACCGGCGTCGAAGCGGTGCACCAGCGGCGGCGCCTCGGCGGGCAGTTCGCGCACGGCCGGGCCCAGCAGGTCCATGCCCAGGTGGGCCAGTTCGCCCAGCGCGGCCTTGGCGGCGCGCGCGGCCTCGGCCACGTCCAGGTTGTGGCGGTGCGAGATGGCTTTGGCCACCTCGTCGAAAGCCTTGGGCAGGGGATCGAGCCAGCCTGGGCGCATCAGGTCCATTTGCGAGGTGAACTGGCCCTGCGCCACGCCCGGCAGGTGGTGCGCCTCGTCCAGCACCAGGTAGCAGTCGGAGGGCGCCGGCAAGGCGTGCAGGCCCAGCGTGGCGAGCAGCAGGTCGTGGTTCACCACGATCACCTGCGCCTGCGCCAGGCGGTTGCGCGCCTGGTAGTAGCTGCAGCTGTTGTAGGCCGGGCAGTGGCGCGCGGTGCAGGTGTGGCGCTCGGCCGCCACGGGCGCCCACAGCGCGGCGTCGGGCGGCTCATCCAGCCGGTCGCGGTCGCCGTTCCAATCGCCCTGGTCGAGCGCGATGGTCCACTGCGCGTACTGGCGCGCGCGTTGCGCCCAGTCATCCTTCGCGGCGGCGCTGGCCGCACCCGCACCTTCCTCGCCGAACAGGTCGGCGTCCTGCGCGCCGCCTTCGGCGAGCTGGTCGAGCTTGAGCCGGCAGACGTAGCGCCCGCGCCCCTTGGCCAGCGCGTAGGCAAACGGCTGCGGCATCAGTGCGGCCAAGGCCGGCAGGTCCTTGTTGATGAGCTGTTCCTGCAGCGCCACGGTGGCGGTGCTGATGACCACGCGCCGCTGCTGCGCCAGCGCCAGCGGGATCACCGTGGCCGCGTAGGCCGCCGACTTGCCCACGCCCGTGCCGGCCTGCACCACGGCGATGCCCCGCTCGGGCGCGCCCGCCTCGCCCGAGACGCTGTCGTCGCCGAGCTTCACGCCCGACAAGGTCTCGGCGATGAAGGCCGCCATCTCGCGCTGCCCGCCGCGCGCGCGAAAACCCGGCGCGTGCGAGACCACGTGGTCGAAAGCCGCCAGCGCGATGGCCTCGCGCGCCAGCGCCCCCTGGGGCAGGTTCTCTTGGTCGTCGCGGGGCTCGGCATTCGTCATGGAGCCGGGCATTGTCACCGAGACCGGGCTTCACCCCAGGTTCATGCTGCAGTGCAACAATAGGGCATGGCCACGCCCGTTTCCCACTCTGCGAAAACCTCCCTCGACCTCGCCCTGCAGGGCGGCGGCTCGCACGGCGCCGTCACCTGGGGGGTTCTGGACCGCCTGTTGGAAGAACGGTCCCTGCGCCTCACCGGCATCAGCGGCACCAGCGCGGGCGCCATGAACGCCGTGGCGCTGGCCAGCGGCCTGATGGAAGGCGGGCGCGAAGGCGCGCGCACCGCGCTGCGCCGGCTGTGGACGCGCGTCGGCGAAATCAATCCCTTCGGTGGCCTGGGGCACGCGCCCGTGGCACCCTGGATGGACCCCGACAGCCCCTGGGCCGCGCCCTGGCTGGGGCCAGTGCGCTCCTACGCGCAGTGGCTCAGCACGCAGGCGTCGCCCTACCAGCTCAACCCGCTCAACCTCAACCCGTTGCGCGACATCCTGCGCGACACGATCGACTTCGACCGCGTGCGCGCCTGCCACCGCACGCAACTCTTCATCGCCGCCACGCGCGTGAAGACCGGCGAGCTGCGCATCTTCCGCCAGGACGAGCTCTCGCCCGACGTGATCCTCGCCTCGGCCTGCCTGCCACTGCTGTTCCAGGCGGTGGAGATAGACGGCGAGGCCTACTGGGACGGCGGCTACGCGGGCAACCCCTCGTTGTTGCCGCTGGTGCTGGAGAGCCCTGGCGATGACCTGCTGCTGGTGCAGATCAACCCCGCCCAGCGCGACGACCTGCCGGTGCGCGCCAATGAGATCCTCGACCGCATCAACGAGGTCACGTTCAACGCCAGCCTGCTCAAGGAGCTGCGCAACATCGTGTTGCTGAAGCAACTCCTGGCCGCCGAGGGCTGGGCCGCGCGGCGCCTGCGCAGCCCGGTGTTTCGCCGCATCGCCGCGCTGCGGCTGCACCGGGTGGACGGTGGGCCCGAGCTGGCGGCGCTGGGCGCGGGCAGCAAGACACGCACCGACCCGGCCTTCCTGGAGCGCCTGTTCCAACAGGGCCAGGCCGCGGCCAACGCCTGGCTGGAGCGGCACCGGGGCGACATCGGCACGCGCGGCACGCTGGCGCTGGAGCTGGACGCGGGCGGCATGAACTGAGCCAGGCGTCCGCGCGGCTCCAGCGAGCGTCATCCCCCCCCAGGGGTAGCGCAACAGCCCAAGTGCTGATAAGGTCTGCGCCCCTGTTACGTTCGGTCACGCAGATGAGTAAGCACTCGCCGCCGCCCGACACGGGCACCCGACTGCACGCGCTGGACAACCTGCGCGCGCTGCTCATGTGGCTGGGCATCGTGTTGCACGTCGAGGCCATTTACGCCATCCAGCGCATGCCCAACGCCTGGCGCGATGACCAGCGCACCCTGTTCGCCGACGTGGTGGTGTCGTCCATCCACGCCTTCCGCATGCCGGCCTTCTTCATCCTGGGCGGCTTCTTCGCGGCGCTGCTGGTGCGCTCGCGCGGCCCGGACGGCCTGCTGCGCCACCGCCTGATGCGCCTGGGTCTGCCCTTCGCGCTGTTCTGGCCCCTGCTGTGGCTGGCCTCGGGCGTGGCGGCGCTGTTCTTCATGAACCTCATGGTCCACGACGAATGGGGGCTGGACACCCAGGTGGTGCCGCGCCTGCCCATCCTGGACAGCCCCAACACCATCCACCTCTGGTTCCTGTGGATGCTGCTGTGGTTCTGCGTCGCCACCGCCGCGCTGTGGCGGCTGCCACGCGCCTGGTTCGCGCCGGTGGAGTCGGCGCTGGCCTGGCTGGCGCGCCAGCCCTGGGGCTTCGTGGTGCTCGCGCTGCCGCTGGCGGTGGCCAGCGCGGCCTACCCGAACGCCATCCTCGCGCCCGCCGGCGCCTTCCTGCCCGATTGGAACGAGTGGCTCTACCACGGCAGCTTCTTCGTCTTCGGCCTGATGCTGCACGGCCGGCAGGCCGAGCTGTTCGCGCGGTTCCAGCGCCATTGGGCGGGCTATGCCGTGGCCGGCCTGGCGTGTTACCTCATGGCCACCGCGGTGACGCTCAGCCAGGGGCCGGTGCTGCTGTCCGCGTACAGCTACCACTGCATCAGTTGGCTGTGGAGCTTCGCCGCCATCGGCCTGGCGCTGCGCCTGGTGCCCTCGCGCCACGCCGTGCTGGGCTACCTCTCGGACAGCGCCTACTGGGTCTACCTTCTGCACTACCCGCTCACCATCCTGTTCGGTGCCCTGTTGTTCGAGCAGCCGCTGCCCGCACTGGCCAAGATGGCCATCAACATCGCGGGCACCACGCTGGTCTGCCTGGGCAGCTACGAGCTGTTCGTGCGCCACGGCTGGATCAGCCAGTTGCTCAATGGCAAGCGCCACCCGCGGCGATCGCGCGGGGGCGGCGCCGAGCACCGTGTGACCTGAACCATGCGGATCTCGGCCAGCGTCACGAACGCACCGGGCCAGCACCAGGTCGTGCTGCGCACCGGGAACGCCGAGCACACGATCGCCGTCGCACCCAAGGCCTCGGGCGCCGGCTCCGCCACCAACGGCGGCGAGTTCCTCATGCTCGCCCTGGCCACCTGCTACTGCAACGACCTTTACCGCGAAGCCGCGCGCCTGGGTGTGGCGCTGGACCGTGTGGAGGTGTGGGCCGAGGCCGAGTTCGAGGGCATCATCGGCCTGGCGGCGCGCGACGTGCGCTACCACGCCCGGGTACAGTCGCCAGCATCCCCGGACGCCATCGCCCGGCTGCTGCGCGAAACCGATGCGGTGGCCGAGGTGCACAACACCTTGCGGCAAGGCGTTCCGGTCCAGTGGATCGACCCTCCCCCGCCATCGACATGACCCATCCGATCGAACACCAGGAAACCGGCAACACCGGCGCCTTCTACGTCCAGCAAAACGGCGAACGCATCGCCGAGATGACCTACAGCCGCACCAACCCCACGCTGATCATCATCGACCACACCCACGTCGACGAACGCCTCAAGGGCCAGGGCGTGGGACGCCAGCTGCTCGACGCCCTGGTGGCCTGGGCGCGCGAGACAAAGACCCGGGTCGTGGCCCTGTGCCCCTTCGCGAAGTCGCAATTCGACAAGGACCCATCGATCCGCGACGTGCTGGTCTGATCGCCTTCAGCCCCGAGGCGGCTCCATCATCTCGCGCATGCGGCGGCGCAGCGCGCGCTCGCGGCGGTTCTCCTCGCGCCAGTCGTCGCGCACGCCGCGCCACAGCGCCACCGTCATGAGGATGATCACCAGCGCGAACGGCACGGCGAACACGATCGTGGCCGTCTGCACCGCCTTCAGGCCGCCCGCAAGCAGCAGCGAGATCGCGATGCCCGAGATCAGCGCGCCCCAGATGATCTTCACGCGCGCGGGCGGGTTCTCGGTGCCGCCCGTGCTCATCATGCTGAGCACCAGCGTGGCCGAGTCGCCCGAGGTCACGAAGAACACGATCACCAGCACCGTGGCCGCGACGCTCATGATGGCGCCCAGCGGCAGCGCGTCGAACATGGCGAACAGGGCCGTGGACACATCCGCGCTCACCGCCTCCGACAACGGAATGCCCCGCATCACCTCCAGCGTGAGCGCCGTGCCGCCGAACACCGAGAACCACAGGAAGCCCGCCAGCGTGGGCGCCAGCACCGTGCCCAGCACGAACTCGCGAATGCTGCGCCCGCGCGAGACGCGCGCGATGAACAGGCCCACGAAGGGTGACCAGCTCACCCACCAGGCCCAATAGAAAATGGTCCAGCCACCCACCCAGCCGCTGTCTCGAAAGGGTGTGGTGCGCAGGCTCATTCGCACGAACTCGCTGACGTAGCTGCCCAGCGTCGTCGTGAAGGTGTCGATGATGGCCACCGTGGGGCCGAGCACGAAGACCGAGAGCGCCAGCAACGCGGCCAACAGCAGGTTGGCGTTGGACAGCCACTTGATGCCCCGTCCCACGCCCGACACCGACGACACCACGAACAGCACCGTGGTGACGACGATGATGCCCACCTGCCACGCCGGGTTCACCGGCACGCCGGCCAGCGCGGCCAGGCCGCTGTTGATCTGCAGCGCGCCCATGCCCAGTGAGGCCGCCACGCCAAAGGCCGTGGCGATGACGGCCAGCACATTGACCACGGGCCCCAGGTGCCTCGCGAAGCCCCAGGGCAACGATTCGACCGCCGTGCTCACCAGCGCCGAGCCGCCCTTGCGGAACTGGAAGAAGGCGATGGCCAGCGCCACCACGCTGTACACGGCCCAGGGGTGCAGACCCCAATGGAAGAAGCTGTAGCGCATGGCCGCGTTGGCGGCCTCGGGCGTCTGCGGCGCGATGCCCGGCGGCGGCGTGCCGTAGTGGGAGATGGGCTCGGCCACACCCCAGAACACCAGACCGATGCCCATGCCGGCCGCGAACAGCATGGCGAACCAGGACATCAGCGAGAACTCGGGCTCGTCGTCCTCTGCACCGAGCTTGAGATCGCCGTAGCGGCTGAACGCCAGCAGCAGGGCCACGACCACCAGGCCCAGCACCACCCACAGGTACAGCCAGCCGAAGTCGCGCGTGATGAAGGCCAGCAGCGTATCGAACACCGAACCCAGCGTGGCCGGCGAGATCACACCCCACACCACGATGGCCAGGATCAGCCCGACCGAGACGATGAGTTGCATGGTTCTTCTCCTCGAATGCGAAGCGACACCATACACGCCTGCCCGGCGGAAAAGTCTTTTTCACCGCGCCCGTCGCGGCGCATCGGGGCGATTCTGGCGGTCCAATCGTGCATCGGCCAACAACGAACAGAGGAGAACCGGTGAAGGAGTTGCAAGACGCGCAGCGCAGCGGCGAAACGATCGAGGTGGACGTGCTCGTCGCGGGCGCCGGCCCTTGCGGGCTGATGCTCGCCAACGAACTGGGCCTGCGCGGCATCCGCTGCCTGCTGGTGGATCCGAAGGCCACCACGGCCTTCAACCCGCAGGCCAATGCCACGCAGGCGCGCACCATGGAGCACTTTCGCCGCATCGGCATCGCCGACGAGATCCGCGCCCTGGGCCTGCCGGGCGATCACCCCACCGACATCGCCTACTTCACCCGCTTCGCCACGCACGAGCTCGCGCGGCTGCGCCTGCCCACGGCCGCGCAGGCCAGCGAGCACGTGCGCGGCCTGCGCGGCGCGTGGAACGCAGCCGAGCTGCCGCACCGCGTCTCGCAGAAGTTCGTGGAAGCGGTGCTGCGCCACCACGCCGAGGCGCGAACAGGCCGGCCCGTGGCCTTCGGCTGGAAACTGGTGGACTTCGATCAGGACGCCGAGGGCGTGAGCGCCCGCGTGGCGCCGGCCGACGACCGTGGCCCCGCCGTGACCGTGCGCGCGCGCTACCTGGTGGGCGCCGACGGCGCGCGCAGCGTGGTGCGCCAGGCGCTCGGCATCGCCTACGGCGGTGACACCGGCGTGCAGCGCCAGTTCATGGGAGGGCGCATGTTCGCGGTCTACCTGCGCTCGCCCACCTTCTACCAGGCGCTGCCGCACGACCTGGCGTGGATGTACGTCAGCGTGAATCACGAGCGGCGCGTGTTCATGGCCTCGGTCGATGGTCAGGGCGAGTTCGCCTTCCACGCCGCCGTGCACGCGCACGAGGACCCATCCGACTGGACGCACGAGGACGCGAAGCGCCTGTTCGCGCAGGCCAGCGGCATGGACATTCCCATCGAGGTGCTGTCCACCGGCACATGGATCGCGGGCCACTCGCTGGTGGCCGAGCGCTACCAGCAGGGCCGCGTGTTCCTGGCGGGCGACGCGGTGCACCTGTTCACGCCCACTGGCGGGCTGGGCTACAACACCGCCGTGGGCGACGCGGTGAACCTGGGCTGGAAGCTCGCGGCGGTGTTGAAGGGGCATTCAAGCCCCGCGCTGCTCGACTGCTACGAGACCGAACGCCGCCCCATCGGCCTGCGCAACACCGACTACGCGCGCGGCTTCGCCGATTCGATCGGCCTGTTTCGAACCACCGCCGCGCTGGAAGCCGAAGGTGCCGAGGGCGACGAGCTGAGCGAACAGGCCAGCGGCGTGCTCAACGAGCACGTGCGGCGCGAGTTCAACATCCCGGGCGTGACGTTCGG
>SXGQ01506744.1_pt1 | contig 10283 bp, 12 predicted proteins | sample 3178371 | NCBI WGS metagenome assembly SXGQ01 (sample SAMN11356859, study PRJNA531348) | freshwater metagenome | isolation source: freshwater sample F1-20 | place: China: Fuxian Lake, Yuxi | collected 2017-12-25 | reverse complement strand
GATGATCTTCCATTCCACTTGGAGTAAACCAACCAGATGCCAAACTTGCGAAAAGTGCTACTAATACAGTTAAAACTGCTCCGGTTCCAACAGTCATCCATTTGATTTTTGAGATTTCACCAACTTGCTCTTCCAAATCATCAATTCTATCTGATGTTTTTTTATGTTCTTTTTGATTTTCTTCTTTAAGGTTATCAATCATTTTGAGAATTAAGTCATCGGTTCTTTGGCCATATTCAATCTTTTCATCATGAACTGCAAGCATTTTAATTACATTCGTATTAACTTCACTCAATTTTTCAATTGCAGCATCAATCTTAATAACAATATGTTTAAGATCTTCCAATTTTTGACCCAAAACTGCAACTTTAACTTCTTCTTCCATTTTTTTTAATTTGGTTTACTTTTAGTTTTTAAAAATTTTAACCAATGTATGCGAGATCCTCTTCCCCCAGTTGCAAATTTTTTTCTTCCATTTATAGGATCAAATCCAACCAATCCATTTTTTCCGGTAGGATCAGTCTGACTTCCACCACCTCCACCAGTTCCTGGAGCATTGGCAACCATTTCTTCACGAATAAAATTAATAATCCTATTAAATTTATTCTCATTCATCGTAATTTACCTTTAAAGAGGTGTAACATAATTCATCAATTTGTATATTGTGAATATAACACTTTGGATATTCTGGAAGTTTATTCAAGAATAAAATAAAACTTTTCATTACTGGCCACAAATCTTTATCTATTTTATAAAAAAGAAGTGGAGTAGCAGCGTCTTGAAATATATTATAAACAATAATAAAATGATTTATAACCAAACTATATTTCAAGTTTCCAGTTTTTTTATACCTTCTCAAAAGACGTTTAATATATTTAAAACGTTTCATATCATCAAGAAAGTCATCTTTAGTGGATGACTGAGGATTGCTATAATTTTGTATAGCAAACATCATATAATTTTCATCATTCAATTCAGTAAATAACATTCAATTATGCTGTAATAGTTAGATGAGTAACTCCAAGTCCAGCAGATGTATTACCAATAGTTCCTGCACCACCAACATTGAATCTAATTGCTGCTTGACCAGAAATTACCTTAGTTGCAGTAGTTCCACTAAAATCAGTAATTGTGCCAACAACTGCAGTACCATAATTAACAACTAATGAAGAATTGATTCCACTCACACCAGGAGAAGTGAATGTAAAAGCAATTCTATTGGTAATTTGCCCATCAAAATGTCCATACTTTGGAAGTGAAACACCAGTAGATGCTGCAGTTGCAACAACACTTGCAATAACTGTTCCAGATATATTAACTTGATCGACTCTTAATGTTGCACCAGCACCACAGTAAACAAGTTCATTATAAACAAGATGAACTTGACCACTTGTTGCAGTTGAGATGAAACTTGTTGATCCACCCGCAACACTGATTGGTGATCCGTTATTTACATCTTTAAAGAATACAGCAACTGGGGTTGCAGCATCCAATCCGGTTTGATTGACACCTGCTTCTGCGCCACTCAAAGGGAATACGGGAACTAAAACTTCATCATAATAACTGGTAGAAAGACCAGAAAATTTGTTATCACCATAATGTCTATAAATCCATCCCTCACTACTAGCAAATCCATTGTGACGAAATCTTGTCTTATCAACATCACTTAAAAATTTGGGAATAGCAAAATTGTTTGTAACTGTTTCCGTTGTGGTTGAAATTCCCCAGAGTGCCATTCTTTTTTTCCTATAACTTGGTTATCCTAAGAATATTTATGAAATTAAAAAAAGGGAGTCTAAAGAGTCTCCCTTTATTTTTTATGTATTACTACTAAAATATTTCTAACAAATTGATAAACACTATTTGATTTTATATTTTTATTTTGCCCAATGTATTCTGATATGGAGAATAACATTCCAAAGGCAATTGTGAATCCCCAATTTGTGAGAAAGCAAGTAATCACTTACAGTTCTTCAGAAGAGCAACTCTTACAGTAGAGGCAATTACATCATCAATGTCATTGTCAGTGGTCTTTACGTAACGGTCAATCAAATCTACAACCAGTTTTTTTACCTGGCAGGAATTGAGAAACTGAAACAAAATTGGTTTGATTAAATTTACTAGATTTGCCATTTTAAAAATCCTATTACAACAATTCTATTTAGAGATTTTACCCAATTTTAACTATTTTTTAGGATGCATAACTTTTTTAGGGTCATAGTTAGGACTATTAGGATTACTGGGAGAATTTTTCCACCCCCTTTCAAACGCAGGAGTGTTCATTGCTTGTATCAATTTAGATTTCATTTCGATATTATCCTGTCGTTCTACTTCAGAAATCTGCTCACCTTCTGGTTCATAAGAAGCATTCATTGGAAGTTTTCCTTGTTTTTGAAGAGCTAATTTTTGTGCTTGAATTTTTTGTAGATTTGCAAGTTGTTGTGCTTGTTTTGGATCAATTGGTGGTGTTTGTGTTGTTGTCGCAGTCTCTTTAAAATAGTCTCTATATTTTTTTAAAGATTTAAAAGTATTTTCAAATTCCGATTTAGAATAATTTATTTCTTCTTTAGCAACCTTTAAACCATGAGTTTTTAAATGACTACTGGCTCTTCTTCCAGCTTCTCCAGCAACATTCGCTGCCTTTCTAATGGTTTTACCAGTTTTTTTAGCAAGTCCCATCGCAGTGTTATGACGTTGCACACCAGCTTGATATGCTCTTACAGCACCAAAAATACCTCTAGCAATTGCATCTTTTATTGGTGAAGATTTTTTTTGAGTATTAGTTTCTGGTTGTTTTTCAACAGCAGTTTTAATTGCTGATGTTTTCTTTTTAACTGAAGATGATGGGTTAAATGATGATAGTCTTCTAGTTGTGCCCTGAGTTGCAACCTGGCGCTTAGTTGATGTTGTAGGTTGAGTTCCTTTTGGAAGTTTTTGTGGATTTTTTTTCTTTCCAATCAAAGTTCTTGCTTCAAATAAATTATAATCTTCAGAAATTTCAAATACAAAATCAACAAAATTTTCAAGACCCATATCTTCTATCAAAATATCAAGACCATATTCATTCAATCCTTGCTCATAAAAATATTCCGAAGCAATATCAATAGATTCATTAAGATAAAGATTTTCATCATCAATTTCAACCATTTCCATTAACTCTCCCCCCATTCCCTCAACTGCTTCTTTCATAGGACTTCCAAATGGAGGATTTGGAATAATTTTATTTTTTTTACCTGGAGGAAGTCCGGTAACTATTTCAATATTTGATTCTTTTGAATCACCATCAATTACCTCACGAAGATCATTTCTCCAGTTTGATAAACCTTCTTTTATTTTCTTATCCTTCTTCTTCTTCTTTTTGCCTCCCATTTCATCATTACCAGTAGCACCAGCAATCACATCTCCTCTGGTTACTGTATCATATGGAGGATAATTATTTGCGAGATTACCATCGTTTGCTTCCCTCATTTCACGTTTCTTGCGTAATGCTGCTGCCTTTGCAAGAGTTCTTTGCTTTGCTGCTTCTCTTTCATTAGCAGGAATGGCAGTTACTGCACCAAGACGCTCTGCAGGTTTACCAGGAACTGCAGATTCAGAAATCATCTCTTTATAAACCATTCCCATATCATAAAGGGAGATTCCATTACTCTGATACATGCTATCCTTGAATTCTATTTTATCTTATATTTATTTATGAATGTATGGATATTTGAATTGTTTAAATTTCTTTCCATTTTAACTTCGGTATATTCATTCAAATCTTTAATCCAAGATTTAAACATAATATCATTTTCAGTTACATAAATTAAATAATTAGTTCCTCTACGAATGACTGTGCCAGTAATTCCAGTATTTAAATTTTCTACAACATCACCTTTTTTAAATATTTGTCCAGACACATAATTTTCACGAAGATTTTTCCAATCAAATTTTGGAGCAATCTGCCACATTTCATATCCTTCTTTCAATTTCATTCCAGATTTAACTGCTGAAAATAATTTATTAACTTCAGCATCATTTAATTCTTTTGGCATTCCTCTTTTAAAAGTAGAAAAATCATCTTCCGCTGCTGCCTTTCTCATTTTAGAAGCAGACATTCCTTCGACATTATCAGAATCAGAATCTGTCATTCCGGAAGAAATTACTTGTATTTCATCAAAACTATAAAGATCTCCATTATGTTTATTAGCAAGACTTTCAAATTCAGATTGACGATCAGAACCAACTACAATGTTAATAGATTTATATCCTTCTTCACTTGCTGCAATTAGCACATCAAAAACAGTTTTCATATCTTCATCATTTACAATTCTTTCACCAAATTTTGGAAACATCTTTCTCATGAAAGAAATTTTATCATCTGGTTTAAGAGGATTCTTTTTTGAATCTTGAGTTCTTGAAGGATAGATTTTTAAATTGTTTCCAACTGCAACTTTATCAGCAGTATTTAAAAGTTTTTCATGACCAATTGTTGGTGGATTAAATCTACCAAATACAATTGTTAATACACCTTTATCTTCACCTGTAGAGTCTACATCAGTTTCAGATCCAGATTTTGATGGTGATGTTTTAGATACTGTTGTTTTTCTTGTGGGAGGTGCAACTTTTGGAGTAGCAACTTTTGGAAGAGAAGCAGGTGGTGCTGGTTTTGGAGTTTTTGTTTCAGGTTCTTCTTTTTTTGCTGGGTCTCTCTTAGAGAAGAATCTTAATTTTCCTTTCTCTGTTTTTGCAACATATTTTCCCGCACGATCTTTCCAAGCACCATGCCCATCACCAACTAACCCAAGACGTTTTGCTTGAGTTGCTGCTTGAGTTTCTGCTGCCTCTAATAAAAATTGGAAAAAACTTTTCATATATTTCTTAATATATTCTTATTTATTCCAATATGTTTGGTGTGATATATTTTTTATTATCCTCTATCTCGTTTTAAAAAGAATTTCATCAACCCAAGATTCACTCATATTCACCATAATGCTTTCTGCTGATTCATAAGTATCAGCATATCCTTCATCAAGTAAGTGTGAAATAACAATATCATAAACATCAACTTCCTCTGTTGCCATTCTTGTAGAAAGTCTTGAAGCACCAGATGCTACTCTCGATGCTGCTGCACCAATTGCACCTTTAATTCCTGTCTTAACCGATCTTCCAGTTCTAGTGGCAAGATTTTTTGCACTCTGTTTTGTTTTATTTACAGCATCTGATGCTGCTTGTTTAGCAGCGCGACCAGCTGTATATCCCGATACTGCGGCAGAAGCTGCTTTTTGTTTTACACCAGAAACAGCAGACTTAAGTTTTCCTTTAACTCTAGATGCAATATCCGAAACAACTTTAGATCTCAAACCTCTTCTTTTGGCAGGATCTTTTGATCTTGCTGCCATACCTGGAGCAGGATCAAGTTTCCTTTTATTTGCATATGCAGCAACTGATTTATCTACAGAATGGAATTTAGCAGACCTTCCAGCAGATTTTGCTGCTGTACCAATAGATCCTGCAGTTGATCTCAGTCTTTGAATCGCACCCTTTACTGCACCTTTTACTCTAGAAACAGTTGCTGCTCTAGAAGCAGATCTTTCTGCAGATTTTTTAGTAGCACTTGTTGATCTGGCGTATTCTTTTGCTCCCTTTGATCCAGCAGGTGCATAAGGATTTAATTCTAAAAGAACTCCTTCGAGAAGGTCTTCCACTTCACCAAAATCATATCCTTCATCAAACATTTCATCAATTGTTTCATCAATAATTTCATTAATTTCTTCGTCAGAAAGATCTTCAACTCCAGAAAAATCATCAGACATTTCTTCTAACTCATCTCTGAGATCTTCATCATAAACAGCAGCATACGCTTCAGTAAGATTTCTTAAAGAATTTAAATCCATTACGTTATAAAAGTATTTCTTCTTTTATTTATTAAGAAAATATATTATAAATCACCCTCTGCACGATTTTCGGAACGATAAACATCAAAAGCACCTTCAGGATAACGCTTACTAAGTTTTAGATAATTACGTTCCAAAACTTCTTCAAACGAAACATCAAGAGCCATACAAGCTTGTGCTGCATACCACATGATATCCCCCAATTCAATTCTCAAATGCTCAATGTTATCTTCATTATATGGTTTACCTTGAAGAAACATTTTCTTTACAATTTCAGTAAATTCACCTGCTTCAGCACTCATACCAAATGCGGCAGTTAAAAGGCGAGGAACATCTGCACCTTGCAATTCAATTTCAGTCAAACGAGAAAAAAGTGCTGCAAAATCACTACTTGCAGGACTTGTAGTTTGACTTACAAATTCAATATATTTTTTTGTATCAATAGTAGACATTAGAATTTAAATCCCTCAAATGATTTTTTAGATTTTTTTTCTTCTTCATAAGTATACTCTTCTTCTTTTCCATTGTCAACAATATTATTTTGTGCAGTTTGATCCACATCATAAAGTCTCATTTTTGCTCGATCAATTCCAACAACAAATCTTTTATTCATTGTTGGATCATTATAACGATTCTTCAATTGCTTTACCATAATTTGTCCAAGTTGCTCTAACTCTTCATTACTTATTAAAGCAAACATCAAATCAGCAGTAGCAGGAAGACCAAAAGATTCACTTGTATCTGTTAATTCTGGATCTGAAGACCCAAAACCTCCCCGAGTAGTTTGTGTTGCACTGAATATTGGAACAGCAAACTCAACTGCAAGTCCTCGTAATTCTTCGGCAATTGCTTTTATGTATGAATAAGAATTAACTCCAATATTACCTTTATATCTAGAAGAAGAACAGATATTTAAATAATCAATAAAGATAATATCGGGTCGAAATGATTTCTTAAGTGCCAATTCATTTAAAAGTGCTTTAAAATGTCCGGCATGAGCAGAAGCAGTAGGATACTCTTTGATAATAAAAGTTCCTTGAGTTTTCTTCACAATGCTATTCACTTTAGATTCAAATGTAGATTTTGGTAAATCACCAATATCTTTAATATTAACATTCAATAAGTTTGCATCAATTCTCTCAGCAATTTTTTCTTCTGCCATTTCAAGAGTGATGTAGAGAACATTGCGCCCTTGCAATAAGCAGGCACTAGCAACATGGCACATGAAGAGACTTTTTCCGACACCCGTACCAGCAAGAGCGATGTTGAGAGTCTTATTAGGAAGACCACCTTTTGTAATTTTATTAAAATATTCAAGATCAAATGCAATTTTTTGCTCCTTTTTATGATAAGTTTCATATCTTTCTTCATAATCTTGAAGATAATCGTGCCCAATGTGATTGTCAAAGCTTACAGCAAGTGCATCAGAAAGGATTGATGGGATACTATCACGATTTTTCTTTTCATCCTTACCATCTGCAATGTGTATTGATTCCATCAAAGCAAGATATATTGCACGATCAAGACACCACTTTTCTGTAGTATCAATCAACCACTCCAATTCAACTAAAGATTCATCAAAACTTTCAAGAATTTTAACAATTGATTTATAGTTGTCTTCATTAATATCAGATCTTTTATCAACTTCAATTAAAAGAATTTCTTTAGTTGCAAGTTGATTATACTTCCTAATGAAGGAATCAATTTCTTCAAAAATAATTTTTTGATTTAAATCTTCAAAGTATTCATCTTTAATAAATGGCAATACCTTTCTACTGTATTTTTCGTTGCACAATAAATTTTTCAGAATTATAAACTCAGTTTTATCCATTACTTATAGTGAAGGTATGTATGAACAATGTATTTTGAATTGCTCACAGGTGGTCTAGCATAATGTGGAAACATCCACAAAGGGGGAAATACTAAAAGTTTTCCTGCCTCAGGTTTTAAAGTTACATCTTTAAAAACCGTTTCTCCCCCAATTTCAACATCATTCAAATACCACATAAAAGATAAAAATCTTCTAGCACTTGAATAATCAGTTACATCTACATGGCAATCAAAAGCATCATTTCCATCATTATTATATTTTTTAATTCGAAATTGCTCAAATGCATGTTCGTTAGGAAAACATCTATTGTCAATAAATTCATAATATTCTTTTTTATATTCAAATACTTTACTTATTAAATAATTATGAATTTCAGAAATCTCATCAGAATCGGAAGAAATTTCTGTTAAATTTAATTGTGTAAAATTTGGTTTTCGATCATTTTCAATTTTTTCATGTTTATCTTCAAGTGTGTCAAATGCATCAATCAAAAAATCACAAACATTTTTTTCAATTGCATTATCATAAATTTTAACTAAATCAATTAGTCGATCCATAACTAAACTCCGCTTGAGCAATTTCATTCAATTTTTGCATTACTTCGGCAGTAAAATACTTTTCAGCATCCTTTAAGATTTCTTTGGCATAAAGTTTTTTACCATCAATCTCATAACGTCCTGCTACATTTTTCCAAAGTCCACCAAGTTGACCAAGCTCAAGAAGACCGTAGTACTTATCAAGGCCGCGCTCATCATAAAACAAACGAATTTCGACAACTTTATTCTCCTTACTTAGTCTAGATTTTTGTGTTTTTGCATGAATTATATTTCCCACAACTTCTGTTCCATCTTTTTCTTTCGATTTTGATAGATAAACAATAGTGGAAGATGCATATTGTAATCCAGAACCACCCGACATTTGCTTACCACCATAAAGACTCATACTTTCATAGGTGTGATTGGTGACTATCATAGGGATATTTGCCTGACCCAACTTAAGAGTCAACATTCTAAAAGCACCTTTGATTAACTGTGCCTTTGTCATATCACGAGTATCTTTCTCTGCAAGTGTATCTGTGATTTCTTTATTGGTAGAAAGCATACCTAAAGAATCAAGAACAAATATACAGGGTTTTCTTTCATCCTTAGATTTCTTTAAATACATATCAACTGCTTTTAAAGTTTTATTGCGGAAATCTTCAATTGTGACTACATTGACAACCACCAAGCGAGTTGTGTCAATTCCTCTACATTCTAAAAGGGATTTTGTGATTGCTGCTTCAGTATCAAAATACAAACAGTATCCAGTAGGATTATTATCAAGGAAATTCTTAACGACGGCAAGACTGAAGAAAGTTTTTCCAGTAGAAGTTTCCCCTGCAATTGCAGTAATCTTGTTCCCAGAAACACCACCAAAGATACTACCAGATACAAGAGCATTAAAAATGTATGAACCTGTATCCACATATGTTTCAGTTTCATCAATTTCTGATGCCAATTGAGTGTATTCTCCACCAATTTCTTTTACAATTTCTTTTAGAAAATCCATTATGCCACCATCCCGTATTGTTCACGAAGTATTTTTTTATAAGGCAAACCTTGTTCTTTAAGTTCTTTTACCAATTTTAATTTTTGATATAAAGAAGTATCTCCACCAAGACTCATTGCATTAATAATTGTAGTCAGTTCTTCGTCAGTAATCGGTAAATCCATTAGTTAAAAAAAGAATCAAGAGTTGCTGTTTTTGTGACTTCCCATCCAATAGCATTTAAAATTGCTTTAAGTGGATCCAAGAATGCCTTTTCAAATTGTAAATCATAATCTATATATTTGTCAAGGTTAAGCTCCTTTGGAAAATCTGAAATGAATGATATAACATTTTCATGTATTGAATTTGGTTTTTTTAAATAACAAAATTTAATTTTATCACCATTCCCAATTGGTGAATATTTTTTTGTAAGTTTTTTTTCCTTTATATGATAATTAAAAAGAAGAGCACCACGAGCATGAATGGGAGTTCCCTTTGCATAAATTGTTGAAGAAGAATAAAATTTTTGCACATCACTTACTGATCTGGGAAAAGAAATATCTCCCGGAGGAAGTTTTTTAAACTCAGATTTACACTTATCAATATAAGCAATCACTTCATCTTCTGTTCCACTCATCATCAGTTTAAGAGCATCCTTAATCATTTGACGGCAAGGTGCTGGTGTAGAAGATTTGACTGCCTCAATACCCATAATTTTAAGTTTAGGTTCTTCATATCGCACACCTTCACTATCCCAGACATTAAGAATGTATCTTTTTTTAGCAGTCCAGATTCCACGATCAGCAATATTCTCACGTTTCATCTGCATCTTTTGGTCATATGCATTTACATAGTTGGCCAGTTCTTGGTAACAACCTTCAATATACTTCTCAAGTTCCACCTCACAGATCTTATCAAGGAACGTGACAATGCTCTCAGTAGTTTTCTTTCTTCCTTTGTATACATCTTCAACCAAAGGACCCAAGTTGAGGTAAATACTATCAGTGTCAGAAGCAATAACATAATCAACTCCATCTGTCTTAAGAATT
>SXGQ01629858.1_pt1 | contig 10285 bp, 8 predicted proteins | sample 3178371 | NCBI WGS metagenome assembly SXGQ01 (sample SAMN11356859, study PRJNA531348) | freshwater metagenome | isolation source: freshwater sample F1-20 | place: China: Fuxian Lake, Yuxi | collected 2017-12-25 | reverse complement strand
TACGCGTCATGGTTATTTTTTTGCGGCGTCGTGGTGCCTCGATCGCCGCTGAGGGTTGTGTGTTAATGATTTTTCACTGGCACCGAGGGCTTTCTACCGTAATCCAACGACCCGTCAAGAATTTTAACTAAGTAGAACTAGAGCCCACCGTTCGCACGAAGCTCTTCAAGCTCGACGTCATACAGATTGAACTCGATCCGGCTGAACGCCGCGATCTTGAAATCCGCCGTACCGAAGTTCTGGCTCGTACCGGTGATCGTATCCCCGTTCACCGAATCCAGATGAAACACCAGATAGGTGCCATCAGGAAACCACGCCTTCACATCACCATTCCGCAGAATCGCCTCCTCCTGCTCGACCGCTTTCAGGTTGATGCTCCGGAGACGCACCACCGGCAACTTCAGCTCGGAAAATTTCGTCTTCAGCGTGATCACTCCATCAACAATCGAAACCACCTCGCCCTCCAGCGTATCACCATTGCGCAACAACATCCGCCCCTCGGGAATCGGCTCGGGCTTCGGCTTTTCCGGCTCCATCTCGCCTCCAAAAAAACGCCCGCCCATCGCCGGATCAGGCGGTGGAACATAATCAATCACCCCATCCCAGGAAGTCACTTCGATCCGGTTGATCTTCAGCGGTGAATCGTTGAACGCGATAAATTGCAACCCTTTGCCGAAATCACCCTTCTCCGGATTGTTATCTTTCCAAACCTCCACCACCTCATCATCCACCCGGAACTCGACCTGATGCGTCTTGCGGTTGAACCGCAACTCGATCCTAGCCTTCTCGTTCTGCATGAACTGATTCGCGCGGTTGCTGTTGTAAAGCATTCCCCCATCCTTGAACAATTGCACGTTGCGGTTGTTGATCGCCACCGTGTAGCCGCTTTCAGGACCCGTGCTCTCAAGGTCGTCGGAGAAAACCACCAGCTTCATCTGCAAGCCCCCACGCCATTCCACATCAAAAGCCACACGGCTCACGGGCAAAATCTCCATCTCGCGACCGATCGACCCCGACCCTTTGGAAACCAGCGTGTTTCCTTCACAACTCCACATCGGCTCATCCGAATCAAAAACCCAGCCCGCCGGACCGCTCGGCCCACGATACGCAACAATCGACCGCTCATCCACCGCCACATCCGTCACCATCACACGATTGAACTTCATCCGTCCCGCATACCAAGTGTCCAATTCGATCATCTCGTCGGAAACCGAAGCAAGCTGACCGCGGACGATTCCGCCCTTCTTCAGTGTCACGGTCGCCTCATGATCCGCATCGATCTCCGGAGTCTCGGCAGGCAACGTAATATCCAACACCTGATCCAATCGGAAAGTCGCTGGCTTTTCTAACAGTTCCGGAGATTTCCAAACCAATGCATCAGCCGTCAGCGCATCCAGCGTCCCGCTCAGTTGATCGAACAACGGCGCATTCGTCCGGAAACGAACCACCGACTCGGGCGATTCAAGCGCGGGCGCTGCCACCTCCTCCCCCACCACTGAAAGCGGCGCGGCAAGCAAAGGAAACAGGATCAAGGAAAGTCGTGGGTTCATGGATTCGGATCCGATTGATCTTGGGGTGCGGAACGTTCCAACGTGGAAATCCCGTTGCGGAACAACGTGAGTTTACCTAACAGCGGATGACTGACCTCCGCCTTGTCCTCGGTGAAAGAGCAAGTGTCCACCTGAATCGAGCCGTTGCCACGGAGACGCAACTTCAGTGGCTTTCTCGGCGCTTCATCTTCCGCCTCTTCCTTCTCGGCAAAAAACACCGTCGAAACCTGGCTCTCGGGAAGCTCGATCAAATCGTCACCGAAGTCGCTCTTGAATGAAAACAACGGCCCTTCTTCGCTAGGCCGGATGGAAACTAGCTTGCCTCCAAACCGCGCCGCATCACTCGCAATCAGCGCGTCCTGTGTGACATCGCCACGCTCTTCCGTGCGGTGCCGCTCACCCGATGGATCCCACTCCAACAACTCGATCTCGGAGACCTCCTGCTCCGCCCCTTGATTGGATGTGCTCGTCAAAGATACTCCTCCGTCCGGCGGAGAAACGGACGATGGATCAATGTAGCGCCCTTCAAACTGGTCGTTCAGGTAAAGATAGATCAACTTCCGCTTCCGATCCACCCGCAGCTCAACCTTCACCTTGTTCCCGGCAAACGTCTCCGGCCCGCGGTTGATGGTTGCAAGACTTGGATACCGCGGACCCTGCGATGACTCCCGCTTGATCTCCAATCCCGCCGAACTGAAGGTCACGTAATACCGATCCGACTTCTCACTGATCGGCTGCAACGAATCCGCAAACGAAAAGTGAAACCCCGGATTGCGATCCCAGCTCAACGAGAATCGAACGATGAAATTCTCGGAAACCTCGAGATTGCGTGAAATCCTGCCAGAACCGGTGATCTTTAGGTTTCCCCCTTCAAATCCCCATGCCATTGCCCGCCCCGCATCGGACTTCCACCCCTCGATTCCATCCGGACCACTGTAAATGACCCGACTGTCCACCATCCCCATTTGCAATGAACGGATCGAATCGCGCGGAATGGTCAGCGGACCCGTTAGAGGAGATTCCGCCATCAGGTTCTTTTCGTCCATCGAGAGGATTTCCACCGGCAAAACATCGCCATTGGTCAACTCAATGCGGGTCGGTGGTGCCGAAAACTCCCCGGGTTGCCCGCTGAACGAAACCGAACGCACCGCCTCGCCGCGAATCTCCAACGGCTCCGTCGAAAGCGGCGTCTCGATCACCAGCGATCCATTCTCCCGGATCGAACGGATGGTCCCGCTGATGCGCGAGTCATTGGCAAGACTCAGTGAATCGGCCGCAAGCGGCTGAAATGCGAGAAACCCGATGCCGGCGGCAAGGGCGATTTGGTTAGAACTGGGCATCCCAATCATCGAGGAAACTGGTGGAGGGGTTGAAATCAAGAATCACGGCGGAGTCCAGCGCAAGGGAAACCTCCCCGGCATACGCGGTGGCAAGGGTGATGGAAGTCGGATCACCCTTCACCGCCTTGCCGCTCAAGCGACCAATCGGATAGAGCCGGATCTGAACATCTCCTTCGGAACTGAACTCCTCCGGCTTCGCGAGCTTGTTTCTGGCAAATCGAATCTCAGCAACCTCATCCGCAGGAAACCGGAACTCTCCATACTTCGCTTCGAGAACGTATTTCCCATCCTCATAACCGGTCACCCGACCGGCGAAACGATCCGTCCCATTCGCCAACAAAATGATATCCTGATCATCCACCTGCAAACTCCGCGCGGAGTCAGGCATGCCATTCCACTCGGCCACAACAATATCGGAAATCCGCACCGGAGAATTCTCCGTCTGCACCATGAACCCGAAACCAGCTCCCTTCCCGGCATATCCCTCGCCGTTGGCCACACCATCGGCATCCTCCGCCCCCTCGCTCCACTGGATCGCGAAATCATCGTCGATGAACAGCGAGATCTCACCGGTAAGTCGGTTGCAGCGCAGCTCCAACGTCGCCGCCCCGGACTCCGCCAAACGGATGTTCGTGCTGGTCGCCTGGATCCGCTCGATCACCGGAGCATCCTTCTCATCAAATCCACAACGATACAAAATCACATAATTCGAATAGATATGCAGCACATAACTGTTTCCGAACAACCGAGGATACGCCGATGCCTCACCCGGGCCAAACCGGCGAATATTGCCATTCTCATCCTTCTTCTCCTCAGGGCGCATGAAATCCGCATGAAACGCCACGCCCAACGACAGACGGTTCCGCCATGCCAGTTGACAACGCAAAATCGCCCGATCCGGCATCCCCTCCCGCCGGACCAACGTGGTCCCCGCCTCTCGATGACTCCAATACCACGCCGCCCCGGAAAAGTCCCAAAGCCGGGGAGGCTCGGAACCATCCGGCGCATTTTCATCCTCCCCTTCGGCAAGATCATCCGGCTTCTCCTCATCCGGCGGCTCAACCAACTCAACGTCCCCCTCATCCTTCTTCGGTGCAGGAATCCCATCCGGGAAACTCGAGTTGGTCATCAGCCACTCATCCGCCACGAAAGGACCATGATAATTCACCCGTCCGCCCAACGGACTCGGCGCAATCATCCCAACCTGATCTCGCGGAATCCGCAGAGTACCCGCAAATGAAGTCTCGATCGAGATCGTCGTCTCATTAAAGCCCGTCACGTTGCCCGGAATCCGGTCCCCATTGATCAACGCCACATGCCCCAGCGACGCATGGGACTCAATCGGCCTCCCACCACGAAGAACCACCTGACGGAGCTTCTCAGGCTTGAGCTCCACCGGCCCGTCAATGTCATCGCGCTTCCACACCACAACACCACCTTCCTCAACTCCCTGATAAAACCCATGAAGCTGGTCGCCGTTGGTGAAACGCAACAAGTCGGGCTTCAACTCCTTGGGCTCGGCCAGCACCGCGCAGGGAATCGCAGCAAGAATCGGGATGAGGTATGAGCGGATCATTTCTCGTAAATCGGCAGAAATCGGTAATTCAAAGCAAGAGAAAGCAGCGCTCCGGCAGTATTGAAAGAAGGCCCCTGATTCCCCGGAAAAAATCCATCGCGCGACTGGATCGTCGACATGTAGCGGATGTTGCGCGTGTTCCATTCCTTCCAAACCTCCTCATCCGCTTGGAACAACGCCTGCGACATGTAATACTCGTAATAAAAGGGATAATACTTGTCCCGGTAATCCATTTGCTTCTTCAGATAGGCCAGTGACGCCTTGTATCCCTTCGAATCCTTTTCCTTGGCCAGCGAAAGACATAGCGAACCGATCGCAGTCAACGTCGGCTTGCCACCGGATGCCGAGGTATACCCGTAAGAACCATCACTGCCACGGCACTTCGCAAGATAAGCCAATCCCTTCTTGATCGCCTCATCCGGCACCGCCAACCCCGCATTGCGCGCGGCCAGCAGACTCACAATCTGGCACCCGGCCACCGTGCTGTCCGCATCCTTGCTCTCCGGTGTATATCGCCATGCTCCGAATCGATTGCGCTTCTGAGCTGAAAGAATCAATTCCACCGCCTTCTCCAAAGCCTCAGCAATCTTCGGATGATTTACAGCGCCATATGCCTCAGCCAAAGCGAGCGTGGCAAAACCATGATTATACATGCTCGATCCAATATACCCGTTCGTATCGCTTTGCTGGCTCAGTATGAAATCAATCCCCTTTGTGATGTTCTTGGCATAAGGGCCGTGATTCGGATCATCCCCCTTCGCGAGGAAAGCGACCACACACAACCCGACAACACCGGGCTCCGCACCCGTGCTGTCATCCCACGAACCTTTGTCATTCTGTGTCTTCGCGAGATATTGCAAACCGCGATCATAAATCAGATCAACCTGCGCCGGAACCGAATCATCCCCACGACGCGTGATGTCCTGCGCCGCCAGCGGCAGCACCAAGGACAAGCAGAGAAGCAAAGGTTTCCAGGACATGATCAGTTGGGGTTAAAATGTTCAGCGGCTCTCCGCACCACGGTTGTAAGCATCCAGCGCTTTTCGAAATTCTTCCGGCAACGCACGTCCCGCCGTCCCTGCGGACTTCGGCACCCGGCGGGTTTCATCTTTGCCTTGGCCCGCGCCACCGTTCGCACCATTCGCAGCATCCGAATCTCCGGTCTGCCCTTTGCCTCCCTTTTCTCCTTCGCCCTCTCCCTCTCCCTCTCCTTCACCCTCCTTCTTCTCCTTGCCCTCTCCTTCTCCAGGCTGCTGACCTTCCTGCTTCATCTTCTCAAGCATATCCATCATCGCACCGCCGGAAGGACTGACTCCGGACTGCTTCTGACGTTCCTTGGCAGCCTCATGGATCTTCTCGATGATCTCGGTCTGCGCCGCAATCGTGTCCCCTCCCGTATTCGACTCCGCAAGCCAATCCGTCGCCTCATCCATGATGTCCTCCACCTCCGTCAGCAACTCGACCACCTTCGGCACCGTCTGCTCGCTGGAAAGCTGCTGCACGTCCGCCGATAGCTCATCCTGCTCATCCGCCACCTTCACCGAACCTTCCTCATGCTTGGCAGCAAGCTCGTCCGGCGTCGCCTCCTCGGCAAAACACGGCGACGATGCAAGTGCGTAAATCAATGCGGCGGTGATCGGTTTCATGGCTGTTGGAATGTTCGGCGGAGTTGTTCAAGAGCACGGGTACGGGCACGCAGGTCCTGCTGCGTTTGAATCATCTTCATGACGCGCAGCATGAACTCGAAATCCTCATCCTCAGGACTGGGACTGTCTCCTTCACCACCACCCTGCTGATCCTCTTTCTTCATCTCACCCTCAAGCTTCGCCGCCCACTCGTTGAGCTTCGCCGCCCACTTGTCCGCACCTTCCGTCGCGGTAAAGCTGTTGCTCTCCATCAAACGCGTCCGCACATCCTCCAACTCGATATCAATCTTCGATTCCCTCATCTCATCCGCGATCAGCTTGAAAATCTCCTTCTCGGTCCGTGCGTGATAATGCGCAAGGTCCTCCTGAATCCAACGCACATCCGCTGCCGTGACCATCTGCTGCCGCGCCGCATCATCCAGAATCCGCAAATCCGATGGATCGATCGAATCCCGCTTCAAGCCCACAATCCGCGGGTGCGCCGGCACCAACGAACCCACGATCCCGGATTCCTCGGACGCTGCCTTCTTCAAACGGTTCACAAACGTACCCGCCTCAAACCGCTCGTTCGCATCATTGGCCTTCTCGATCGCTTCCTGCATCTTCTCCAACACCTTCTGCTGCTGCTCCACCGCTTCCTTCGCATCCTCCTTGGCCTTCTCCGGCGTATTGGACTGTTCACCCGCTTCAGCCAGCTTCTCCTCGACCTTCGGCATGTCTTCCTTGGAAAGCTCCTGCATCGACTTCAGCGATTCCGCCATCTTCTTCATCGTCTCCTTGTCGATATCTCCATTCCGCGCCGCATCCTTCATCAACTGCTCCATCCGCTCCGTCAGCTCCTGCATCCGCTGGGTGTTCTCCGCCTCAGCTTGCTCGGATGCCTCCAAACGCTTCTGGTTTTCCTCCTGCTGAAGCTCCTCCCCATCCAAGCGCTCAAGCCGCTGGTTCTCTTCAAACTGATTCAATTCCCGCCGCGCCAAATCCTCCAGCTCCGTGATCGACCGGTCAAACTGGCTCTTCAGCAACTGCGCATGCTCGTCTCGCGTCAGCACATAAATGATGATCGGCTCGGAGTACGACCTCGGCCGCCCCGGGAAATAATCCTCCGCATACGCACGCAGCAGGATCTTCTGCGGCTCGATCCCGAAAGCCGCCGGCGAAAACGCCGCAGCATCACTCGCCCGCCTCTGCTCCGGCCCACCCGCCGCAATCCGCAACTCACCCTTCGCCGGCGCCTGATCCGTCGGCTTGGTAAACTCCCCACTCCACTCGATCCCCGCGTTCCGCACGCCGAAATCATCCTCCGCCAACACCTCGAAATCGATCGTCTCCTCCGGCAACATCACCTTCTGCCGATCCACCCCCTGCAAATACGCCGCAGGCGCCGCATCACTCAATGAATCGATCCGCAACCGGAATCCGCTCTCACCCACCAGCCCATACTCGTCTGTCCAGGAAAACGGCATCTCGAACGAATTCTCACCCACCTCGATCTCCGGCGTGCTCGCGGAAATCCCCTCTAACGAAAGCGCCCCTTCGATCGGCGTGTAAGGCTTCGGCTCCACCGGCTTCGCACCCTCCTCAATCGGCGCGTCCGATTCAATCCGGCGCGTCGGCCCATAGCTAGCACTCGCCAGCGCCCGGTTCGTCTTCAACGTGATCTTCACCTTGCTCCCCTGCACCGCACTCAACACACCGGTGTTCAAATCCACCGTCCGCTCCGGCACCTGCAGATACTCGGGCGAAACCACCGTCGCCATCACGCTCTCCGCCGATGGGCGCTGCACCGGCTCAACCCGCATCTCATGCACCGCATCGCCGATCCGGAAAACCACCGTCCCTGGGTCCTGCTGCCCCGGAAACTGAAACACATACCGGTCCTTCTCCAACACCGCTCCCACCGCAGGCTGCAAACCATAGCGCCCGCTCCCGTTCTCTGGCCGCTGCTCCGAGTCCTTCGATAACCTCAACATCACCTCGAACGCCTCACCAAACGGCACAGCCATCCGGCTCGGCGGATGATCCAAACGCGTGAACGTATACCGCTCCGTATCCGAAAACGGCATCAGCCACCGCTGCAAAGCATTCAGACCCGCACGCGGCGTCAACGTGAAGGCCAGCGCCGCCGCACCACCCAAAACCAATGCCGCCAATGCCCACCGGCGATGCCGTGGCGGCGGAAGCGCGTCATCCAGCTTCCGGCGCGCCGTCTCAACCGCCACCGCCTCCATCGCCGCCGCACGCAACCTCGGAGATAACGAATCCGCCGCCTCATTCTGCCCCTGCAGCTCGATCACCCCCAAAAGCCGATCACCCAACCCGGGATAACGCCGCGCGATCAACCGCGCCAACTGCGTCTCACGCCGATGCCGCCACACCCAACGATGCAGCCAAAACGGCGCAAACACCGCGAAAAGCGACGTCCCCGCCAGCAAAATCCCCAACCGAACCACCCCCGGCGTCTGCCAAACCCGATCCAACCCATACACCAGAAGAAACGACACCAACAACCCGATCACCCCGGCCATCACCGCCTCAAAAATCTTCACCCGCCACAAATGACGGCGGAAATCCTCAAGCTGTTTGCGAAGCGACTCCGGAAGGGCCAATGGTGCTCCTTGGGATCCTTGAGAATGAGTAGGGTCGGACATGGAAAGTGGAAAAGTCGCGTGGTTCTCGGCGTCGGTCGAAGCTCCCAGAGAAACCGGAGAAATTCCAGCGGATTTCTTCGGGATTTCTTCCGCTGTGAAGCGCCACCCGCATCCGGCTTTGCCTCACAGTCCCATAAAACCTGCCGATCCCATGCCGTTGTTCAAAAAATCATCCGCCCAGGCCAAAAAAAGATCGCACCAACAACCCGTAAACCCGCCGCCGCGGCACCTTCACCCGCCCCTCCAGCCGCTCCCAATCCGCCCCCCTCATCCCGTCCAAAGTCTCCACCGCCAACATCGCCGGCAAACCGCTCGCCGCCCTCAACCGCCGAGACCGCAAACCCCGCGCATACTCCAACCCCTCCCGCACCCACCCGTCCGCCCGCTCCAACCACCTCCCATGCTCCGCCAGCAACTCCGCCAGATCCCCCGCATCCCTCACCGGCAAATAACACCGCCCATTCCCCAGATCCTCCGGCAAATCCCGCAAAATATTCACCAGTTGCAGCCCCTTCCCATACGAAATCCCCATCTCCAGCATCTCCTCCAACGTCCTCCCGGAAAACTCACCGCCCATCGTCAAAAATCCCAACCGCGTCCAAAACTCCCCAACGCACCCCGCCACCCTCCACGCATAATCCTCCAACGCCGCCCCATCCGCCAACACCACCGGCGCAGCCCCAGTCGCATGCTCGAACCGCTGCAAATCCAACACCTGCCCGCTCACAATCACCCGCACCACCTCCCGCACCAAGACCGCCTCCTCCTCCGGCAAAGCCCCAAGCCACTCCAACAAACCCGCCGACTTCTCCAACAACACCCGCTCCCTCGCCTCCGCACCCACCCGGATCGCCTCCGTCCACTCAGGCAACTCCCCCAACCCAGCCACCGCCCGGCCAAACCCCTCCAACGCCACCAACCGCTCCCCCACCGGCGCCCCCGCCGTATCCGCCAGCGTATCGCTCGTCCGCGCCAACAAATACCCCAAACTCGCCGCCCCACGCATCGGTCCCGGCAACAACCGCAACGTCAGATAAAACGAACGCGATACACCCTTCAGCACTTCTTTTCCCGGATCGCCTCGCACCCCCCCACTCAACCCCCCCACCCACAAAGATCAAGACCCGATCCCACCCCTCCGTCCCATCGATTGCCCGTCTCCAAACTCAGTCCGTCATCCAACAAAACACATTCCAAACCCCGAACAACACCATCGAAACCATCAGAAAATACAAACGCTCAACCCTGACCACTCCACCATTCACAGCAACCCCATCCTCATCACTCTCCCCACGGGACCTCAGATAACAAAACATCATCGCCACCACCAACGGACTCATCAACGCGAGAAAAGACAACAAAAACTCCCGCGCATAAAGATCGGCGCTGCTGAACTTTTAGTGGGTAGCCGGGGGGCAATCCGCGCCCAAAATGGGTTGCGGGATCGCTTGGTGCCGGGTCCCAAGCCCCCTGAAACCCCGCCTCGCCCCCTCAAGGTTAGGCGGGCCAGAGGGCCACGGAT
>SXGQ01228761.1_pt1 | contig 10286 bp, 8 predicted proteins | sample 3178371 | NCBI WGS metagenome assembly SXGQ01 (sample SAMN11356859, study PRJNA531348) | freshwater metagenome | isolation source: freshwater sample F1-20 | place: China: Fuxian Lake, Yuxi | collected 2017-12-25 | reverse complement strand
GATGGCTCCTTCAAGGGTGTCGTAGAACGCGATCACCTCGGCCAGCGTGGCGAAGCGACCGTCGTGCATGTAGGGCGCCGTCAGCGCCACACCGCGCAGGCTCGGCGTACGGAACTGACCCCAGGACTCGGGATCATCCTTGAGCGAGCGCACGAGCCGCGCCTCGGTACCGTCGGGATCATCACTGAACGCACCAGCGCTCGAGAACGGGTCGGCCTTGATCCGCGCGATTGCGCCGCGGCGGCCAGGATCACCGCCAAGCCGGCCGTCCGGGCCCGGGAGCCCGAGGTTGTGAAACTCTCCGTCGGTGAACTCCCGGCCGCCATGGCACTGGATGCAGTTGGCCTTCCCGGAGAAGAGCAGCCAACCGCGTCGCGCCGCGGGCGAGATGATCCCCCCCGCTGCCTCGTCGTCGATCGACACGTTGCCCTGCCCGACCGCATCGGCCCAGCGGTCGAACGCCGAGAGCGGCATGTCGAGCGTGCGCTGATACGCACCAAGCGCCTTCATCGAGGCACTGAACACCAGGTCGATGGCTGCTCGTTGCTCCGCCGGCAGCTGCGACCACGCCCGCACCACGGCGTCGCCCTCGTCGTCGCCCGCGAGTGCAGGCCGAGCGGCGAGCGCCTTGGGTACCGCATCGAGCACGGCTGGAAACGCACCGCAGGCTGCCTCCCAGAGCCGGCGCACAGCAGGATCATCGCGGATCGCCACGGCGAACCGCGTGCGATCGAACCCGTGCTCCGATGCCTGCTCGATCGGCTCGGCGGCCTGTGACCAGATGGTGTCCGCGCGGCCGTCCCAGGTGAACCAACGACGCCGGGCAGCACCGAGGATCGTGGGCGTGTTGCGCGTGCCCATGCCCTCGCCGCGCGCCACGCGCTGGCCATCGGTGAACGCGCGGTCAGGGTCATGGCAGGTTGCGCAGCTCACGGTGCCGCTTGCCGAGAACGACGCATCGAAGAAGAGCCGCTCGCCAAGCGCGACAGCCCTGGCGTCATCGGCGAAGCGATTGGTCGGATCCGCCGGGACGGGCCCTCGCGCCTGCGTGTGCACGGCCAAGGCCTTTGGAACGTTGGAGGCCATCGATGTCGGCGCAGGCGTGCGCCCCGCCCCACGCTGCTGCTGCAGCAGGTGCCACGACCAGCCCGCCAGGCCCAGCATGATCACCAGCGTGACGATGCCGAGTCGGCGCTGCGCGGTCACGGAGCCTCCACGGTGCATTGCGCGCGGCGCCACTGCACGCCATCGGGATCGCCGAGATCGAAGGCGAGTTCCCAACGGCCGCTCATGTGCAGCAGCACGCCCTTGACGACGAACCGCCCCGGCCCGAGGCGCTCGACCACCGGCCGGACGTTCATGCCATGGCCATGGTGCGGCATCTCGGCGTCAAGCTCCAGCAGCACGTCGGCCGGCACACCGTTCGCATCGTCAACGCGGACCTCAAGGTCAAATGGATCGCTGTCAGGAAGCGCATCGCGCTCTCCCGAAACGCGCCACCAGACGGTGAACGCGCCATCCTGCGTCACGGCCTTGCGCACCCACATCGACTCCGAAGGCTGGGGCAGGCAGGCTGGCAGCGTGACGATCGCCACGCCGATCATCGCCAGGACGGTGCTGCGCAGCGATCGAATCATGAGTCACCCTCCGCCGCTGGCTTCGGTGCGGGCGCGACCGAAGGCAGCTCGTTCTGCCTGACCTGCGTCCGCTTGCGCGTGTAGAACTTTCCCAACGATCCGGTGAAGCGCCAGGCACCATCGGTGCCGAACGCCTGGAACCGATGGTTGCCGCGGTCGACCACGAGCACGCCGTCGCGCATGGCCGTCACGCCCTGCGGCAGCCAGAACTCCTGATCCAGGATGCCCCGCGCTGCGGTCGACGACACCAGCGTCGTGCCCTGACCAGGGCCCCACCGCACGACGTGCAGCCCATCCGTCGCTTCATCGGTGACGACGACCGATCCATCGTCGGCGATCGCCACGCCGAAGGGACGCACGAGCTTCACGCTTGCCTCGCCACTCGCGTTGCCACTCGTGTTGCCATGACCGAGCTCCGCGATGCGGGCCCACGACCCACCCTCGCCGCCGCGCCACAGGGCACCGCCTGCGCGATCGGCCACCAGCACGTCGCCCTTCGACGCGGCCAGCTGCACCGGCTCGCGGACGCCCTCCGGCAGGTCCATCCGCTTGGGTTCACCGGTCGAGTACCGGGCGGGCACTCCGTTGCGATCGAAGCGCCAGATGCATCGATTGGCGGCATCAAGCGCAAGGAGCTCGGAGCCATCCCACGCCAGGTCTTCGACCAACGGCGGCTTGCCGCCAACCGATCGGACCATCGCCACGAGATCCGTGGATCGAACGAGCCGCGGCAGAAATGGATCGAACGCAACGGGCTTCGAGCGATCAGGCGAGGCGCTCACGACATCGAGTCGGGCATTGACCCGATCGACGACGGCCACGCGCTCGCCAGGCAGCACGCACACCGACGACAGCGACGGGTATCGGCCCGGCAACGCCGCGCTGCCGCCGAACGTGGCGATGTGGCCGGGCGCCAGCGTGGCGCCCATCAGGTTGAAGACCATCACTGAACCAGTCTCGGGCTCGGTCATCGCCATGATCGGGCCAAGCGCGCTGGCATCGGGACCGAAGTGGCTGCTGACGGAATCACGCGGCACCGACAGCCCATCGTCGATCGGCGCCGGCCCGCCGGGCGCGAGGATCTGCACGCGGTCCTCGAAGCCCTCGCAGACGAGTGCTCGTGCGCCATCCGGCGTGAACGCCACGGCATCGGGATAGTGGATGCGACCCTTGCCCTGGCGCGGAATCACGGCGTGCATCCCCCACCAGCCAGCCATGCGACCAGTCGACTGGTCCAGCACCGCAATGCGGTGGTTCAGGTGATCACAGACGTACACGCACCCATCGCGGCAGGTGATGCCCGTGGGTTCCGTGAATTGCCCGGGGAACGCGCCGCGCTCGCCGAACGCATCGCCGGGCCCCGGCTGCGTGATCACCCATCGATGGACCCGGTGCATGGCGGCATCCGTCCACCAGAGCCGGCCGTCGGCATCGAACGCGACGCCAGCGGGCGCCACCCCATCGGCGCGCGCGACGACCGCATTGGCCGGAGCAGACAGATCGAAGACCAGCACCTGCCGCAGCGCGGCGTCAGCCACAGCGACCAGCGTGCCATGGGCCGCGACGGCAACCGGCTCACGGAGCACGGCATCGCCGATGAAGCTGGTCACGCCGCCATGCGCGATGCGAATCCGCGGCGGCGCCCGCTCCACGACGAGCAGCGCCTCGTCATCCGCGGCGATCGCGATCGGCGCGCGCAAGGGTGGCGTCAGCGCGACTTCCGCACCGACACCAGACTCGCCGACGACGCGCAGCGTGCCTCGTTCGCCTTCGAGCACGATCATGCCCTTGACGCCCTCGGGCAGGCCGAGCGAGCGTGCTAACGCCGTCTCGACAAACGCCACGCTGCACGCACCGCGAAGGTCCTCGACCTGAGCCACGGGCTGGGCATGCTGTGGGCAATCAACGAGCATGCGCGCAGCCTATCGCGCGGCACCGCCATGCCCCTGACTATCCTCGCGCCATGAGCCACGCCGCCCATCACCGAGGGCCATCGATCATGGTCCGCTCGATCGCCATCATCGGTTGCCTCGTGATCGTGGCCGCTCTCGTGGGCGGCTTGCTTGGTCATCACGATGGCACCCATGCGAAGCCCGCGTTGCCGGGTTCATGGGCACTGGGCAGCGCGCCGTTCGCCTTCCTGCTCCTGGCGATCGCGGTGTTCCCGCTCATCCCCGCCATCGCCGGCTGGTGGCACAGCAACGTGAGTCGCCTCGCCGTCGCGGCCACCTGCGGCGTGGCGACGCTCGTGTGGATCGCCGCCACCATGGGCGCCGAGCATGCCGCCACCCTGACTGGTCATGCGGTGCTCGATGAGTACATCCCGTTCATCGTGCTGCTCTTCTCGCTCTACGTCATCTCGGGCGGCATCGCGATCCGCGGGAACCTGCCGGCGCACCCCGGCACCAACACCGCCATCCTCGCGATCGGCACGGTGCTGGCCAGCGCGATCGGCACGACCGGCGCGAGCATGGTGCTCATCCGCTTCCTGCTCTCGGTGAACAAGGAGCGACACAAGGTCGCGCACACCGCCGTCTTCTTCATCTTCCTCGTCAGCAACTGCGGCGGCCTGCTGCTGCCCTTGGGCGATCCGCCGCTGTTCCTGGGCTACCTCAAGGGCGTGCCGTTCCTGTGGACCACGTCCCTGTGGCAGGAGTGGGCCACGGCGAACGGCATCCTGCTCGCGCTCTACTTCCTCTGGGATCGCCACGAGTGGAAGGCCGAGCGGCGCACGGACATCTCGCGCGACGAGCATGCACGGCGCCGGATCTCGATTGATGGTCGGCTGAACATCCTGTGGCTGGTGCTGGTGGTGCTCGTCGTGGCGACGGTCGACCCAAGCCGCCCCCTGCCGGGCACCGAGTGGAAGCCCTTCACCTACATGCGGGAGCTCATGATGCTCGGCCTGTGCGCACTGAGCATGGCCTTCACCAAGGATGCCGTGCGCAAGGCGAACGAATTCGACTTCGGTGCGATCGCCGAGGTCGCTGCGCTGTTCATCGGGATCTTCGTCACGATGCAGGTACCGCTCATGGTGCTGCAGGCCAAGGGCGCGGCGCTGGGGATCGCGACGCCGATGGAGTACTTCTGGGCGACCGGCAGCCTGAGCGCGGTGCTCGACAACGCCCCGACGTACCTCGTCTTCCTGCAGACGGCCGTGTCCACCCCGATCGAGGGAGCGCCGCTGATTCCGGTCGGCGACCTCGGCCAGGTCTCGGAACCGCTGCTCTCGGCGGTGAGCCTCGGCGCGGTCTTCATGGGCGCCATGACCTACATCGGCAATGGCCCCAACTTCATGGTCAAGGCAATCGCCGAGCAGCGCGGGGTGCGCATGCCGAGTTTCTTTGGCTACCTCGGTTGGTCGTGCCTGGTGCTGCTGCCCACGCTTTACTTGGTGTCGCGGCTCTTCGTCGCGTCGCCCTGATCGTCGCGCTTCATCATGGCGTAGATCACGCTCTGCACGATGACGCTCTCGCCGACAAGGCGACCCACACGGGTGCTCGCGGCCTTGAGATCGCGGAACTTGCCCTCGTCGAGCTCCCGTTCGAAGTCGGACAGCGAATTCTCGATCCCGAGCATCATGCTCGCGAGGATCGCCCACTCCTCGCGCGTGTCGGGGAAGTACTCGTTCGACCGCAGCAGGTCGACCGGCACGACGAAGCGCCAGCCACCCGAGCGCTGCTCGATCGCGATCGCGCCGCCCCACAGCGGCTCGTCCTTCCCCAGGAGTGCAGCGGTGCCGTCGCCAAGGTCCTCGGCCTTCAGGTTCACCCGCTCGCGCTGGAGTTCGCCGAAGGGATCGGCGAAGAACCGCGCGAAGCCCTCGCGGAAGTCCTTGGGAACGAGCTCCGACTGCGCCGCCGCGAGTTCCTTGGTGACCTGCCCGGGGAAGCGATCGCGCAACTTGACCGTGACGCGCCAGAGCTGGGCCAGCATGTCCTTGAGCTTGCCGCGCACGTCTTCGACGGCACTGGCCTCGGTCACGCCATCGGCGAACTCGACCTCGCGGACGGGGACATCGATGAGGTCGGGCAGGATCTCGGGGCGCCCCTCCTCGACCGCCACGCGGACGGCCTCGAGCAGGGCGTCGGGGGTGCCGATGTCGATCGCCGGCTTGCCGCACGCGCCGAGCGCGACGCAGGAGAGGAGCATGATGACGGCATGACGCACGGCACTAGGATAGGAGCGATGCTCGTGACCGTGAACGGAGAAGCGATGGAACTGCCCGAAGGCGAGCGCGTGATCGACCTGCTCGGCCGGCTTGGCCTGGAACGCTCGGTCTGCGCCGTCGAAGTGAACCGCTCGCTGGTGCCCAAGCGCCTGCACGGCGAGACCCAGCTCAGGCCCGATGACCGGATCGAGGTCGTGACCCTCGTCGGCGGAGGATGATGCGATGCACGCCACGACCATGACCTTGCCCCCGCTCACCGTCGGATCGTTCTCGCTGCGCAGCCGGCTCGTGACCGGCACCGGCAAGTATCCCGACCACGCCACGATGAACGCCGCGCTGGAGGCAAGCGGCTGCAGCGCCGTGACGGTCGCCGTGCGGCGCGAGCGGCTCGTCGATGCGAACGGGCGCTCGCTGCTCGATGCCCTCGACACCGATCGCTACACCATCCTGCCCAACACCGCCGGCTGCTTCAGCGCGGACGACGCCATCCGCGTCGCCCGGCTGGGGCGCGAGCTGCTCGAGCAGCTGGGCAACGCCGGCGCGCGCTGGGTGAAGCTCGAGGTGCTCGGCGACCGCACCACGCTCCTGCCCGATCCCGTCGGCACGCTCGAAGCCTGCCGCGAGCTCGTCAAGGATGGCTTCGAGGTGCTCTGCTACTCGAGCGACGATCCGATCATGGCGGTGCGACTGCGCGATGCTGGCGCGACCAGCGTCATGCCCGCGGGCAGCCCCATCGGTTCGGGCCGTGGCATCGCCAATCCCAGCGCGATCGCGATCATCCTCGAGCTGCTGAAGGATCCCTCGCATGGCGGATCGCCGGACTATCCCGTCATCGTGGATGCCGGCGTGGGAACGCCCAGCGACATCACGATCGCCATGGAACTCGGCGCCGACGGCGTGCTGCTCAACACCGGCATCGCGCACGCCAAGGATCCGGTGCGCATGGCCCACGCGATGCGTCTGGCGCTCGAAGCCGGCTGGCACGGCGCGCGCAGCGGCCGCATCCCGCGCAGGAAGTTCGCGACGGCCAGCAGCCCCTGGGAAGGCGTCATCACGCACATCCCGGGCGAGTGAGCCCAGCCCAGCGGCACCGCCGCTGCCTTGCTCGACGCTCTGCCTCCATGCGTGGCATCACTCGATCCTGTCCACGTCAGCGTGAGCGCGCCACGATGACTACGCCGGACGCTGACGACCCACGACACGCTCCAGCGTCGCCCGCGTGATGGGCCGCGCCGTCGGTGATGGACCATCGACGTCGAGGTCGTCAAGGCTGTCGAGCACCGATCGCGGCACGGGCGGCTCTGTGTGTGCAGTGATCAGTCGATCCATCGCGTCGAGCGCAGCGCGCGGCGTGGCCCATCGCTCCAGCCACGCATCGAGCTCCTCGTGCGAGATGGCCTGCTCGAACAGCGCATCGAACGACGGTGCCGCCACCGGCCGATCCGCACATCGATCGAGACGCGACTGGATCAGTCGCCGAAGGGCCGGGACTGGCCAGTCGAGCACGACGCGCGAGCACGGCACGCGGACCTCGTCCACCGCGGCCGGAGGCGCGGCAAGGACCACCGACGTCCCCGATCGCTGGACGATGCGCTCATCCAGCAGGGCCTTGATCGCGCGGCGCGAGACCGCGTCGTCGCCGACGCCGTCGACGACCACGGCGATCGAGCGCCAACCGAGCAGGCGGACGATGCGCTCCAAGCGATCGAGCAGATCAAGGCGCGGCGCGATCGCACCGCGCTTGGGGACACGCCGCAGATCGACCGGCCGCCATTCATTCAGGCATGTGGCCAGATCATCGGCATCGCGGTCCGTCACCACGATCGATCGCATCGCGTGGCGCACGCGGCTGCGCACCAGGAGGCCCGCCACCGCCCAGCGGCCGAGCAGCCCCAGGCTGGCGCTGAGCACGAGCCCCAACCCGATCCACGGCAGGGCCTGCGCCCATTCGGGAGCGACCGATGGCAGCGCCCGCACGAGCGCCGCATCGCGCCGATCGCCGAAGGCCAGCAGCATGATGCCGATCAACACGCTCGATCCGAGGAGGACCAGACCCCAGGACCGCGAGGCTTCGGCCAGCACGCCACCACTGAGCGCAAAGCGATCCCGCAACAGCATCGTCCTGCTCGGGGCGCCGTCCGCGCGGTCGTAGAGCGCCTGCAACACCACGAGGTCGCGACACACCGATGGCCCCGCGGACTCGATCGCGGCGGCGGCATCGGCCACCGGCATCCTCGGCCGTGTGCCGTCGTTGGCGATCCCGAGCACCTCGTCGACGATCTCCGGCACGATGCGGTGCAGCACGAGATCGAGCGCCTCGCTCGCCGTGATCTCGCCGCCGCGACGCTCCTCGACGCCCCGAGCGACCTCGGTGAACCGGTCGATCGACACGACACGACGCCCCAAGCCCGGGCGCTGCAACGCAGCGTGCTCGTCCTCGGCCACCAACTGCATGCACAGGGCGGTCCGGCCGCTGCCCGGCATGCCCTCGATCAGGCAGGAGTGCGGCACCTCGGTCGCGCCGTGCACCTCCGCATCGCGCACGTGCAGCATGCCCATCGGCTCCAAGGCAAGCACCTCGTCGCGGCGTGCGTCCGGAGCGTCGAAGGGGTCGCGCGCGAGTCCGAACGACCTGAGCCAGGCCGCGCGTTCCATCAGTGATCCACGCGATGGCCCAGCATCGGCTCAAGTTCCGCGACCGCGGCGCCGACGGCCGCCGCGTCGCGTGCCTCGAGGTTCAGTCGCAGGAGCGGCTCGGTATTCGACCGGCGGATGTTCGCCCACCATGCGCCTGTGTCGAGCGAAAGTCCATCGAGCTCCTTCATGGACGCCGTCGCATAGCGAACCTTGAGACGTTCGAGCGTGCCCGCGGTGTCGGCGTTCTCGAAGTTGATCTCGCCCGACTGCGCGTATCGCCGGAAGGGCGCCACGGAGGCCGAGAGCGTGCGGCCGTTCGAGGCAAGCAGGTTGAGAACCTCGATGAACGCACGGACCCCGCTGTCGGTGTTCCAGAGGTCGGCGAAGTAGAAGTGCCCGCTGAGCTCGCCGCCGATCGGCGCGGCCGTCTGGGCGAGCGCGGCCTTCATGAAGACGTGCCCCACGCGGCTCTCGATGGGCTCGCCCCCTGCCTCACGGATCGCCTCGGGAACGCTGCGCGACGATCGCAGGTCATAGACCACCGCGGCACCGGGATTGGGCTTCAGCGCACGACCGACCATCGCGGCCAGCATGAGATCGCAGCCGATCGGCGTGCCTTGTTCGTCGATCACCATGCATCGGTCGGCATCACCATCGAAGCAGACGCCGAAGTCAGCCTTGCCCCGTACGACCGCCTCGCGCACCTGCGCGAGGTTGGCCTCGACGAGCGGATTGGGCTCGTGCACGAACTCGCCGCGTGAGGTGTCGAAGTTGATCGCCTCGATCTCGAGGCCCGGCAGGCCGGAGAAGATCTTCGGCACCGCCACGCCGGCCATGCCGTTGCTCGCATCGATCGCGATGCGGACCTTGCGCGAACCGTCCTGGTAGCAGGGATCGAGCAGCCGCAGCAGGTGCGAGCGATACGCCTGCCAGATGTCGCGCTCGGCGTGCATGCCGCCCTCGCGCTCGGTGGTGGAGCGCACCGCGAGCGAGGCGTGCTCCTTGATGCGCTCGAGCCCCGAGCCCTGCCCCACTGGACGCGCCTTGACCTGGCTCACCTTGAAGCCGTTGTACTGCGCGGGATTGTGGCTCGCCGTGACTTGCACGCCGCCCGCGGCTCCGAAGTGATTGATCGCGAAGTACACCGCGGGCGTATCGACGAGACCGATGTCGATCACGTTGGCACCGAAGTCGAGCATGCCGTCCATCAGCGCACGAGCCAGCGATGGGCTGCTGCGCCGCATGTCGCGGCCGACCACGATGTGGCGCATGCCCGGACTGTCGAGGCCCTGCTCCTGCGCACGGTCGGAGAGGAACCGCGCCGTCGCGTAGCCCATCGACCAGGCCCCCTCCTCATTCAGCGGCTCCGGGTAGGTCGCGCGGACGTCGTAGGCCTTGAAGCATCGATCGAGCATGGCGGCGGATCCTATCGGCCACTGCAGCGATAATCCCCCGCTGCCATGCTTGCCGCCACGCATCGGTCCCAGTAGCCTTGCCCGTCTGCCCCGAGCGGCCGGAGGACACGCGTCCTCCCCTGCGCGCGGCAGCGCGGCGTGCACGATGGGCGCGCGGCGAACTCACCGTCCGAAGGGCATCCCGCCCGACCCTGAAGCGCCCTCATGGCGGCAGGGCGACCATCGCGCCAGGCCGTCGGTGTCGCTGTTCGAAAGGAAACGACCATGTCATCGCTCGTCAACGAACTCATCGAAGCAGGCATCCACTTCGGCCAGCGCCGCAGCAACTGGAACCCGAAGATGGGCCCCTTCATCCACGGGACCAAGAACCAGATCCACATCATCGACATCAAGGAGACCATCAAGGGGATCCTGCTCGCGAAGAAG
>SXGQ01053080.1_pt1 | contig 10286 bp, 5 predicted proteins | sample 3178371 | NCBI WGS metagenome assembly SXGQ01 (sample SAMN11356859, study PRJNA531348) | freshwater metagenome | isolation source: freshwater sample F1-20 | place: China: Fuxian Lake, Yuxi | collected 2017-12-25 | reverse complement strand
CTAGATGTTGATGCGGATAGATTCTCATTCGTTGTCCTCAGCTGTTCGTTGGTCATCGTCAAACGACTCTGAACTGCACCTAAGGAAGCCCGTGTTTGAGCAATTGAGTCAATCGCCAATTTAACTCTAGTCAAGGCTGATTGCGCTCTTTCAGGAGTAGTAATATCAAAACCAGTTTTAAATTCAGCGTTTGTACCTGAAACAAGATTTACACTTAGACTTACACTAGATCCGAATATTGAGCTAGGTGAACCACTTGCATCTAGAGTGACTGAGTAAACAGTGCTTGAGGTGCTAACGGGGGTTGTGCTTTTAATTGTGTATGTACCGTTCATTAATTGCAGCCTTGCAGAGTCACTGGAACTCAGGCCACCACCTCCTGAAATGGGTCCTAAAACACCATTAGTCAAACCTAGATTACTAAGTGTCAACGAGTCGCTCTTGATGGCTTTTTCATAGTCTGCTGCGCTAACAGTCAGCGTAATGGTTTTCGCGGTAGAATCTGTAGCGACAATCACGGTTGATGGTGAAGCGAAAAGCTCAGGCTTATTTAGCACGTTCTGATATTTAATATCAGTTAAATTCACTGCGCCTAGTTTATATGTTGAACCATCTTCGTTGACAGCGAGACTAAGAGATTCGCTTGAGAATAAATTAATTGAATTAAACTTTTGCTGGATGGATTTTGCAACAAATTCCTGAAGCTCGCCAAATTCTTTACTATATAATCCAAGATCTGAAGAACTCTTCGTAGAGTCTTGAGAAAATATGCTCAAATCTGCCATTCGCCTGAGCGCCTTGTCCATCGTTGCTAGCAGTCCTTCTTGGGTCTGTGTAAAAGAGATAGCGTTAGTAACATTACTGTAAGCGACTTCATTTCGAGCTATTTGGCTAGCCAAACGGGTGCTAACAGCTAAACCTGCGGCATCATCTGAAGGTGTAACAATCTTTGACCCAGATGATAATCTTGAGAGTGATTTAGCGAGGTTGGCTGAATTTACTGATAAGAAAGTAGAGGTTTTAAGAGCTTGAATGTTTGTGTTCAGTACCATAGAATTATTTTCGCTATAGTATTTAATTGGCGATTTTCAGCATATCGTTACTGCTAAATAGCACTTAAATTCCCGATTGTCAGCAGCATTTTGCGCGCCAAACTCAACTCGCTTTGGCGTTATGGGGTTCTTGGGAGCCAGGATTGCGGGCGGAGCGTTACAAGCAATTTGCTCGCAGTTTTCCTCAAAAAGCATTGATCATCCCAGCTTCCCCGTTGAAAGCGAATTTCTACCAAATATGTTCCAATTCTTAGGGCTAGCTGGTTGTTTGTGGTTCGCGAGCGGGGTGCTGACGCTGCACGCGGCGACGTCAGTCAAGATGGGGGCGGTGACGCAAATTCGGGGCGCGAAGGATCTGGATCTGGAGGGGGAGATTCTTTACGCGATTAATTTCAGTGCGGACGACGGTCCCAGGAAAGTTCGAGGAATCACTTTTCTCCCAGACACCCAAAAGATAGTGGGTGCTACGCTGGTGGGGCCTCAGCAGGTGACGTCCTGGCAAACGAAGCCGGAGTTTGGCGGCAGTGTGGATGACGTCCAACTTGCGGAGATTTTCAGCGATATTCGGTGGGCCGCGGTGGGATCTGGTGAGCGTTTACGAGCAAGTCTCACGGTCGTGGCGGGTGAGCAGTACAAGCTGCAAATTCTTATTTCAGGGAACAGTCCAGAGAACCGTCGCTGGGATATTCGGGTCGGTGGCAGCGAGGCCGTTGACGAGATTACATCCTTAGGAGTCTCCCCAGGTCAGGCGTATTTCCCCGATCGAGCGACGCTCTACACCTGCGAAATCACAGCCGCTTCAGGGGTCCTCGTCGTTGAGATGGGGAATTTATTTGGAACAGTGGACGGGGGTGACCGAAACCCTATCTGGCAAGCGCTGACCCTGGAACGGATCACCGTGCCTCCAGCACCACAGGACATCTTGCTAGAACCCGCGGAGTTCTCACTCCCGCAGCCCGAGCGGATCGGCCAGTTGCGTGTTGTCGACGGCAAACCCAACGCAACGCACGACCTCACGTGGGTGGCCGGCGAGGGCGATACAGACAATGCTAAGTTCGTGATCTCCGGTGGAGCAGTTCTCCCTGGGCTTTTCGATTTTTCAAAACTTCCGTCCGGATCGCTGTTTTCCATCCGGGTGCGCGCCACCGATTCGGCCGATGCGAAACGATTCTTGGAAAAATCGATGAGGATCAAGCTCACCGAACCGCATGCACCGAGCGGGCTTCGGTTAGACGCGACCTCGGTGTCTGCGTCGGTGCGGCTTGGTTCTCGGGTGGCACGGGTTGTGGTCGAGGATGTCGATCCATACGATACCCACTCGGTGGTCTTAGCCAAGGGCGTCGGAGATGTGGACAATACCTTCTTCGAGGTGGTCGCTGGTGATGTGCGGTTCGTGAACCCTTTGCCTGCAGGACAACCGTCAGCAAGGTTTCGACTGCGGGCGACAGACAACACAGGACGCTGGGTTGAGCAGGCCTTTGAGCTATCCGTAAAGCCGTCGAGTGTCCGGATCACGGAGATCCTGGCGAATGAGATTGGTGGGGTGCCCGATGAGGGTTCAGTTCTGCGAGAATGGATTGAGATCCATAACGAGCTTCCGCAGTACGTAGATCTCTCGGGTTGGGCGTTGTCGAACGACCAGAAGGACCCGGGCCAATGGAAGTTTCCTCCGACGACATTGGCACCGGGGGAGTTTCTCGTGATTCTGGCCGATGGCCTTGGAACTTCACCGGCCGGTTCAAAACTCCTGCACACAACCTTCTCCATTTCCTCAGAGGGGGAGTGGGTGGGATTGTTCAGGCCGGAGTTTTCGGTTCTAGCGAGTGAACTGAAATTCCCACGGCAGTTCCCCGGTGTCTCCTATGGCCAAGGAGTCGACGGTGGCCTCGGCTATCTCAAGGTTCCGACGCCGGGGGCGGCCAATGGTGCGAGGACCGGTGGCGGAGAGAATACGATCGGCTTTAGCCGCGATCATGGGTTCTTCACGGAGGCCTTTACTGTGGAACTGACGGCGGCCTTACCCGGGTCGGTCATCCGGTACACGCTCGACGGTACAGCCCCGACGGCTTCTACGGGCAGTCTCTACGAGAGGCCGATTACCGTGACACCGAATACCTCCGGGATCGTGCGGGGAACCCGAGTCGTTCGTGCAATTGCGGTTCATTCCGCAGCGGCGTATTCACCGGTGGGAACGCGAACGTACCTCTTTGTTAACGGGATTACTGGTCCGGCGACCGATGGGATCGTGGGTCAAACACGGTTGCTACCGAGTATTACGAAGCATGCGACTTATGGGCCATTGCTCGACGATGCCTTTTTGGCCTTGCCCGCGGTTTCGGTAGTTATGGGCACAGGGCCCTCCACGACCGAGCGGTTGGCGTCGGTCGAGTTGCTTGATCCGGAGAATCGCGAGCCGGGCTTCCAAATTGATTGCGGCGTGGCGGCGACCGGAACGACGAGTCTGGGTTCTCCAAAACTGAGTATGTCGGCACGATTCCGGACCAAGTACGGACCGGCCAAGTTGCGCTATCCCGTGTTTGCCCGGGGATCGAGGTTTTCGGCCGGGGCGGCGACGGAGTTCAACGAACTGCGTTTGAGAAGTCATTCCCACGACACGTTCTACTGGCTGGGTACGAAGGAGAACCCACCGGTGCCCTACGGGAGCCCTTCGGTGACCCGCAGCGGAGATGCGCAGCTGTCACGAAATCCTTGGATTGATGAGATGCAGCTGGCCATGGGTCAGCCGGGCAAGCATGGGCGTCAGGTACACCTTTTTCTCAACGGATCCTACCATGGCATTTATCACATCCATGAACATCCGGATGAGGATTTCATGGCTAGTTACTATCCCGGGCCGCGTGAGGATTTTCATTTTTCCGGCGGTGCGACGACGGGTAGCGACCACGGTCGCGGGGATCATTGGCGCGTGGCCTGGAGCAGTCTCAAATCCAGCCTCAATAATTATTCTCAGGCGAAGCGCTGGATCGATATCACAAATCTTTGTGACTCCATGGTGCTCAGTTTTTATGCCGGGAATGACTGGGATTGGTCGGCTCAGCATAACTGGGCGGCAGCCGGCCCCCGCTTGGCTGATCGTGGTGGCTGGAAATTCTTTCAGCAGGATTCTGATATTACGTTGCAAGACGTGGCTGCCGATTGCACCGATCAAGACGTTCCTGACGGAATCTTTACCTCGCTGATGCGGCAGTCGGATTTCCGAGTGCTTTTTCGCGACCGGCTCTACCGGCATTGTTTTGGTGACGGGGTACTGACTCCTGCCCGGGCCAGCGCGGCCTACAATAGCTGGATGGAGGAGCTTCGGTTGCCGATCGTGGCTGAAACGGCTCGCTGGCAGCCTTCGAGCAGCATTGCCGCGTTGCCTTGGGATCGTGATCAGGAGTGGGCGAACGAGTGGCGCTATCTTCGTGAAACGTTTTTCCCGGCTCGCACGGCCCGCCTCATCCAACAGATCCGCAAGCGGAGTGGATGGTGGCCTGCGGATCCACCGATCCTCTCTGCGAGCCCGGGTTCGGTTCCCGCCGGTCAACGGGTCGGGTTCACAAGCCCCGTCGGGAAGGTTTATTTCACCATCGATGGATCCGATCCGCGCGTTTCTGGAGGTGGCATTGCCGCTGGGGTTCTGACTCAGCCTGTGGCGATTGATCGTCCGATGTTGCTGAGAGCACGCGTCTACACGGGGACGGATTGGTCGGCGATTGTGGAGTCCTACTTGGTTCCTGAAGGCATGCCCGAAGCGTCCTCAACGAACCTCATACTGTCTGAAATTCAATACCATCCGCGTGAGGTGGCAGACACGGAGTTCCTGGAGTTCCTCAACACATCGGCGGCGACGGTCGATCTTTCCGACGTGGTGGTGACGAACGCTGTATTTTATCGCTTCCCTAAAGCCACGCTATTGGGCGCCGGAGAGCGGTTGGTGCTGGCAAAAGACCTGGTTGCCTTCAATGCCCGGTATGGGGTGGCGACCTCGCCCTACTACCGTGCCGGTGTCCGGGTGCTAGGACCGTGGATCGGGACCTTGTCGAATGCGGGCGAACGGATTGAGGTGCTCGCGGCCGACGGGGCCACTGCCTTTACTTGTGTCTACGGTACCGACGGAGGATGGCCCAACCGGGCGGATGGAGGCGGCAGCAGCCTCGAACTGCTCGACCCGGTGAGCGCACCGTCTTCAGTGGATGCGAGGAGTGCGTGGTTGGGAGATCCCAAGAGGTGGCGGGCCAGCGCGGAGTTTCACGGTTCTCCCGGCTCAGCCGGAGGGCTTCAGGACCGTCGAGTGGTTTTGAACGAAGTTTTGGCGGCTCCTGCGATCGGGGGAGAAGATTTCATCGAGTTGATCAACACCAGCGAGGACGTCGTTGACATCACTGGTTGGTACCTGAGCGATTCTTCGGCCGATTACCGGAAGTATCTTTTTCCGGCGACAGTGCTGGGTTCCAAGGCGCGGTTCGTGCTGGGAGAGAAGGAGTTTAACAAACCAGCCAACGCGGCGGCGCGCGTGCCCTTCGCTCTGGATCGGTCGGGGGACGATGTCTTTTTGGTTCAAGCCGATCGCGACGGGACGCTGCGGGCATTTGTGGATTGGGTCGACATCGGGCCGAGCCGGCCCGGTATTAGTTGGGGTCGATTTCCTGAGGGGACCGGTCCATGGCGTTGGATCGAAGGGCCAACGCCGGGTCTTACCAATGGGCTCCCTGTTGCCGGCTACGAGGCATGGGCGGCCGCCACGTTCAGGCGCGGCGTTACCCCAGAACGTACCTTATCGGGGGCAGATGCGGACGGCGACGGCATAGACAATTTCACAGTTTATGCATTTGTGCTTCAGCCCGAGAGCAGCGGACCTCGGCCTTTAGAGGTGATTTCGGGTGTCGAAAGCCAAGGGATGATTCTTGCGTACCGGATACGGACTGCGGCGACGGACTTGGCTTATCGCCTCGAGCTTTCCACGGATTTGCTCACTTGGATCGATGCCGGTGGCGAGGTGAGCGAGGTGTCGCGGGCTGCGCAGTCCGATGGGTCGACTCGAGTTGTGGCTCGCTTGGGAACCGCGGTCGATGGCTCTGCAGCCGCTCGATTTGTCCGTGTCAGTGCGAGATTGAGATAAGGGGAACGGGTCGGGCTACGATTCTGGACGGATACTTCCGCTCGGCTGAGAGTTGGAACCGAAGACTTGGGTCATTCCCAAGATCTTGACCTCCGTGGAGGTGTTCCCGTCGTAGACTTTGATCGGGGTCCCATCGCGGGCCGCTGGTGTCGTTCATCGAGAACACCTCAAAAAAGCGACTTTTGGGCCGCCACCTCACTCATCACGCTAAGGAACATCACGTCGCCAAATGACATGCAGCCCAGTGTCCGGATCCGAGTTCACGCAGCGGTGGGACTTCAGTTTTGCAGCGCGCTTCGGCGACCGGACAACGCGGATGAAATGGGCAACCGCCGGGCGGATGAATCGGTGAGGGGACATCGCCGGCCAGGAGAATGCGCTGACGCTTGGAATCGGGATCGACGACGGGAACGGCCGAGAGCAACGCCTGGGTGTAGGGATGTTTCGGCGCGCGACAAACTTCCTTGGCCTCTCCGGATTCGACGATGCGCCCCAAATACATCACGAGGATGCGGCGGCTGATGTGTTTCACCACCGCGAGATCGTGCGCGACGAACAAATACGCGATGCCGTGCATGCTCTGAAGGTCCTGGAGCAGGTTGATGATTTGAGCCTGCACGCTCACGTCGAGCGCGCTGACCGGCTCATCGCAGACGATGAGTTTCGGCTCCACGGCCACGGCGCGCGCGATCCCGATACGCTGGCGCTGGCCACCGCTGAATTCGTGAGGCAAGCGCGAAGCATGCGACGGATCGAGCCCCACGTCCTTCAGCAAGGCGTCGATGCGATGGCGCCGCGCTGAGGCGTCGGGAGCGAGGCCGTGAATTTCCAACGCTTCGCCGATGATTTCGGAGACGGTCCGTCGCGGGTCCAGCGAGCCGAAGGGGTCCTGGAAAATCATCTGGAAGCGGCGGCGGCGGGCGCGCAGTTCCTGGCCGCTCAGGGCGGCAATGTCTTCACCCTCGAACATAATCCGGCCGGAGGTCGGCTCGACGAGCTTGATGGCGGCGCGCCCGAGCGTGGTCTTGCCACAACCGCTCTCACCCACCAGCCCAACCGTTTCGCCCGGCGCGATGGTGAAGCTCACGCCATCCACGGCGCGCACGAATTCCTTCGTCCGGCCAAACAAGCGTTGTGCGACAGGGAAGTGGACCTTGAGGTCTTGGATTTCGAGAAGGTTCATGCCCGGTGGGAAACGGTTTGAGGTTCGAGAAGCGAGTCCCAAAGCGGGCAGCGCACCCGACGGCCTGCTTTGACGGAGGCCAGTTCTGGAGCCTGCGTGGAGCAATTTGCCTGTGCCTTCGGACAACGGGGATGAAAGCGGCATCCGCTCGGGAAGGATCCCAGCAATGGCACAGTGCCGGGAATTGCCGTCAGACGCTCGACTTCGGCCTCCAGGTCGGGCACGGACTGGATCAACGCCTGGGTGTAGGGATGGAGCGGCCTCTGGAGAACCTCGCGCACCGGCCCGTGCTCGACGATTTGTCCCGCATACATCACCGCCACGTCATCGGCGAGGTCACCCACGATGCCGAGGTTGTGGGTGATGAGCAAGACGGCCATGCCCAGTTGTTTGCGCAGGTCGCCCAACAGCTCAATGATTTGTGCCTGGATGGTCACGTCGAGGGCGGTGGTGGGTTCGTCAGCCACGAGCAGCTTCGGTTGCGATGCGAGCGCCATCGCGATCATCACACGTTGCTGCATGCCGCCAGATAGTTCGTGCGGATAATTTCTCAGCCGCGATTCCGGCGCGGGAATGCCGACGAGCTTCAGCAATCGGACAACCTCGGCATCGTTGGCGACTGCAGGCCGATGGTATTTGAGGGATTCTTTAATTTGCGCCCCGATGCGAAAGACCGGGTTCAAGGACGCGCCCGGTTCCTGGAAGACGTAGCTCACGAGTCCGCCCCGAATATCCCGCAACTCGCGCGAGGACATTTTCAAAACGTCCCGGCCTTCGATGAGAATCTCGCCGCCGACGTAGCGCGCGGGCGGAGACGGCACGAGCTTGGCAATGGAAAGCGCGGTGACGCTCTTCCCGGAGCCACTCTCGCCGACGAGGCACAAGGTCTTGCCGGCCTCCAGCGAGAGGGAGACGCCGTCCACCGCGCGGGCGGCGCTGGCGCCAGAGCCGAATTCGACCTGGAGATTTTTGATTTCGAGGAGAGGCATGATTTTTACAGAAGGAAACCAAGAGAACGAAGGAAACCCTCCAGAGTGACATTTCGTTGGCTTCTGAGAAGTACCAGGTTCATTGGTTTGCGCTGGAGAGCATCATGCGAGAGATCCCGTCCACCAGTTTCAGCTCAGTGAAGTTGATGACGAGCCCGATCGGAATATCGAGCAGTTTCATGTAGCTGAGGAGTTGAGCATTGTGGATGGGGATGACGTTCTCGACACACTTCAGTTCGAGCAGCATTCAGTTCGAGCAGCAGGCACCCATCAACCAACACGACGAGTCGCGTCGGCACGTTCATCGCCTGTAGCACGCTATAGAGCTCGAGGCCGTTGCCGTACGGCACGCGGTAGTCAAGTTCGCCGTGGGTGATGAGCGTCGGGGTCTTGAAGTTCTTCGCATAGAACATCGGATTTTCCCTCTGCAGGCCGTCGACGTTATCCCACGGCTTGCCGCCCATGACCTCGGGAAAACCGTGGGGTATGTCGGTGGCATACAGGGCGTAGGAACTGTTCACGCCGGCGTGATCGATGGTGACCTTGAAGCGGTCGGTGTAGGAACGGGTCGGGCTACGATTCTGGACGGTTTTCGGTCGGCCGAGGGTTGGAACGGAAGACTTGGGTCATTCCCGAGATCTTGACCTCCGTGGAGATTTTCCCGCCGCAGGCTTGATCGGGGAAACGGGCTCAGGCTGGTCACCAACCGTTTTGGAAAGAGTCGCTGAGGCCAATGAAGGGCTCGAAAATCGAGGCCGGTGAATTTTCCATCGGATTCCAGTCCCGTTCTTTCGGGTTCTGTTCCGGGCTCTCTGCGCTAAGCCGTACTGGAACTTTTAGGGGACTTGCGTGGAAAATTTGGTGGAAAAATCAACCGATTGTTGAAAACCCCAATAAAAGCTGGCGGAGAGGGGGGGATTCGAACCCCCGTTACGGCTTTTGACCGTAAACCGGTTTAGCAAACCAGCGCCTTCAGCCACTCGGCCACCTCTCCGCTGGAGGCAAAGAAGACCATGCGCTCCATCCCAGGGTCAAGTTCTCACTCTCAACTTCACGCCGAACTTCTGAAAGCAAAGTCGCGATGGAGGCTTCGCTCAGCTTTGTTCAAACTGGTCGGCCTTTGAATTATGGCGAAGTCGCCGGATTTGAAATTGGGGTGGTGATGCCCGTCATTTCCCGGACTCCGCGGTCCACGGGCAAGTCGCTGCATTCCTTGCAACTGCACGAAGGCACGGACAGCCTATGCACACCCCATGCACCGCTTTGTTGTCCTGCTTTTCAGTTTCGTTGGTGCAGTTTTAGCCCAAAAGCCGCCCTACGACGTCTTCCCACCGGCGGATCGCCCGTACTACCGGGTGCGCCACGAGGCCGCGACCGCGCCTCATGGATTGGCCTATGCAGCCAACTTCACTCTCTGGGTCCCGCCCGAGGTGCGTTCGTTGCGCGGTGTCATCGTCCATCAGCACGGATGTGGCGAGGGATCCTGCAAGTCGGGGCTTACCGGTGCCTATGACTTGCATTGGCAGGCGCTCGCCCGGAAGCACCGTTGTGCGCTGCTGTCACCGGCTTATGAACAGCCGGACAAGGCGGATTGCCAGCTCTGGTGTGATCCCCGCCGGGGTTCGGATGCCGCCTTTCAGAAGGCGCTGAGCGAGTTGGCCCGTCAGTGCGGGCATCCGGAACTGGCGTCGGTGCCGTGGGCGCTCTGGGGCCATAGCGGGGGAGGGCATTGGGCCGGTGGCATGGCGCTGCTGCATCCAGATCGGGTTGTTGCGGCGTGGTTGCGCTCCGGGGTGCCTCCGCTCACGAGGGCTGAGGGGCAGCCCGAGTCCTACATAATTTCTAAGGCCGCCGTTCAGGTGCCGTTGATGTGCAATCTCGGCACGAAAGAAGGAGTTACGGACCCAACCGACCGTTTCGCCGGCGTTTGGCCGGGAGTG
>SXGQ01053657.1_pt1 | contig 10288 bp, 11 predicted proteins | sample 3178371 | NCBI WGS metagenome assembly SXGQ01 (sample SAMN11356859, study PRJNA531348) | freshwater metagenome | isolation source: freshwater sample F1-20 | place: China: Fuxian Lake, Yuxi | collected 2017-12-25 | reverse complement strand
TATTCCCCCACTCAAAGCTAACTTCTTTGTATGTGGAACTCGCTGATGTAGATTTTTAATAAGTTCAATAATCTTTTCTTCAAATAAAATTTGAGCAGTACATGCTATATCCTGAATAGCTGATTTCGTTTTCCAATATTTTGAGCCAATTGCTTGATAAAATTTTGTATAAAGGTCTAAATATATCTGACCCGCCTCAATGTGGTGTGTATCAGCATCAGTTTGACAGCCCTCTATTTTTATCACATCTTTCCAAGCATGATATAAATGATGCCACATATTTCCATGTCCAGACAAACCCACTATCTTACCCTCATCCTTCAGTCTCTTAAATCCTAATAATTCAGTAATAGCTGCATAAAAATGACCAAGAGATTTTTTTTGGATTGTAATGCCATCAAGATACTCTAGCCTTCCTCTTGTTCCTAAATAAGTTCTAGAGCTGTGACCGTTTACACCACCACTGGCATCGGCACAAAAAACAAGCGTATCTTCTTGAAAATCAGATAAATAGTAGGATAGATTAGCGTGGGCTTCATGGTGGTCAACAAATATGTACTTTTCTTCGGGTATCTCATATCTAAAAGCTGCAAAGAAAATTTCTTTAGCTGTTTGGTAAGGGAAAAATGAAGTAAAGTAATCCATTTCTTCATACGTGACACCGTAGCGTTGTCTTAAACAATTTATTGATTGAACTGGATATCTTTCAAAACTATTGTCAAAATCTACATATGGTTTGATTCTCGTTAGCCTTTCCTCCTCAATTACTGCAATAACTTCCCCATCCTTAAAGTAACAAGCTCCGCATGAGTGTGCGCCTGCAATAAACCCTAAAATTTTACAGTTTTTCATTTTCTTGTATTTTTTTTATGACCTTTTCGCTGCTTATTAATTTGTGACATTCAAAATGTTGTGGGGTGTCTTCATTTCGTGGGCACCACATCCAATTACCTTTATCAAATCTAAATTTTTCATCATGCCAACAAGAATGGCATATGCTTTCATCATAGATTCTGATTGTATTTGTAGTAAACTCATGGTCTTTATCAGTAAAGTTTGATATCATATAAACTCGCTTTCGTAAAGACCAAGCAAGCCAAGATAAACCACTTGAAAGACCCATGTAAAACTCACAATGATATATATAATTCATAGTGTTTTCATAAGATGTATCATTTATTCTCAATAAATTATTAAAATTTGAGGTTACTTGACCTTGCATATTATCTTCTTTCGATATTTCTACAACTTTATAACCTTTTTCAGTTAGGAAATCTATAACATCTTGCCAGTAGTACCATAATTTACACTGCGAGGTAGAATATATAGAAATGCAAACGTATTTATCATTAAGCGGCTTTTCTTTTGGAGTGAAATCTATTTCTGGAAGAACTTCCCTAAATGGCAAGTTTAGGATGTTTGTTGCGCTCTGTTGTAGTGGTATGAGAATTGGGTTTACTGGTTCTTTTTCCTTTTCCCAGAACCAACCTATCTCAATCATTGCAATCAAATCTTTAACAACTTCTCCCCTTTCTGCAAACTCTAACTCTGGGTATTTGTTCTTGAAAAGATAGTTTTTGAATGTGGATACAATTACTTTACAATCATAGTGTTTTGCAAATTCCAAACAGTAGGGAATCCAAGCTAGCGTATCTCCTAAAGCTTTACTTTCGAAAGAAATAAAAACACGTTTTCCTTTTAATAATTCTAAAAAATTTACTTGTGTAATTGTTCTTCCCTCAAATCTAACTATTACTGCAATATCTGAAAGATATTTTCTAGATAATTGTGCCCAATGACCTACCTTGAGTTTTACTTTGTAGATTTCATTGTTTAATTTTCTATCTACAAATGAAACATCATATTCTCTGTCTTTCCCTTCGTCATCCGTAATTTCAAAGTACAAACCCTTGATATGACTAATATTATACTTTATCATTTAATTAGATGTTAGAGTATACGTTAATATATTTCTTCCGAATCTCATCTGAACTTAAATGATGAAACTGGCTAACAGCATAATACATGTTTGAGAGAGTTTTTGCTGTATGAATCCAATCATATTGAAGTCTATGGGACTGCATCATGTTTCGTATTTCAGAATAATTTTTTAGAATTTCATTAATTCTTGATATAACGGAATCTGTTGTAATTTCATTCAGCTTAAAGAGTCCTAAAATGTCTTTTGAGCCTCTATATGTGGCAACAGTGGGTAAGCAACAGCTTGCAGCCTCAAGTAGCGTTAAATTAGGATGTCCAGCCTCAAGCATGGATGGATGAATAAATATTGAATGGTTTTGGTAAATAGACAACAATTCCTCTTCAGTCGGGTTTCTTGCTACTATATTTAATTTATCATATTCTTTTAAATCTTTATGAATATCAAAAAATCTTTCATTAGCATCTGTACCAACTATAGTTATCGGAAGATTGAGCTCTCTGGCTGCCTCTACACCGTAACGGAAGCCTTTTCTGTCAAATCCATAATCTCCAGCTAACCCATTATTTGCCACCATCAGTAATCTTATTGATTCTGGTGTTATGTTTGAAGGCTTAAAAAATTCAGTATTTACGGCATGCGATAAGTAAAATAGTTTGTCTGTAGCATCAAAATAATCAATTAAATATTCAGCATGAGTTATAGAAAAAATTGATTTTTTCATAGCCTCAAGATTATGCTTAAAACAGTAGCTATCCTTTCCGTAATGTTCGGTATGGTGGTCATGTAAAGAAAATATGTATGGAATAGAATGCTTATCTAGCTCCAAAGCAAGGTTGCCCATGTGACAATGTATAAAGTCATATTCTCTCCATGTATCTATAATTTCGTTTAGGTGTTTTATATGTACTTCATGTCCTAGCTTTTCTAGTGAATGCTTGTATTCTCTTACTATTTTTTCTACTGCACCCCAACCCATTTGACCAACGGGCTTAATTGGTATCATACCAGTTGTAATTTGACAGATTTTCATGTTTTATATTTTAGTCCAACCATTTCTCCAATATCCTTCACCATAACTTATGCAAATTTCTTCATCCTTTTTAATTTCTCTTAATGTAACAATGCCTATTCCAACATCACAAGTAAACCAGTTAGCATTATTGTTATCATCATGATTATAAACAGAAATATATCCAAGTGCAATCACATAGTTATCGCTGTTTTGAGGAAACGAAAATGCTAGTTTTTTTATTTGATAGGGTGTATTTGCCCAATTTGTATGATAGCAGCTACTTATTGGGGAGAGTTCTAGCATAACATTCTGTGGAATGTCATTTTTAGCATAAACTCCAAGACCCTTTGCTCCATGAGCTAAATACATTTCTGGGCTAATGAAAAACATTAATGAAACAATTTATTCTGTTTGTCAATTAGTGAAAACCCATCAAATTGACTAGTGATTCTGTTATTCAAAATACCCATTTTATATGGAGAATTTTTAAAAATATGATTGAAAAACATATCGCTAGCATCCCATTTTTCAGTCCTTAGTTTTTCTTTTAGCCATTTTTTGGTAAATTTTGGAAACATTATACACTGAAGCCCGATAATATGATTAGTTACAAACAGTAAACTTTGATTATCTATATTTTGTATTTTAGGAGACTGTAACCAGCCATGTTCTAAAGTTTTTGTGTCTCCAAAGCTGAAGTATCCTATGTTGTTTTCATCACAGATTTTTGCTGATTCATAAACTTTAGCACAAAACTCTTCTATGGGGACTTCAATCTTGCAATCTCCTTCACATACAATTATAAAATCACAATCTTCAAACTCACTTAAAATTGCATTTTTAAAAGCTTCAAAACATCCGTAGTGCGCTGGAGTGAGTGCTGTACTCAATCTCTGTACCTCCTCTTCAGTAAATAATCTATCAGAAACAGCTTGGGGTCTTTGACAGTTGTGTTTAGGAGGCAAATCTTTGTATGGCTCGTTTACATGTAATAAGTATTCTATTCCAAAATTTGCTACTTGTTTAAGCTGATTTCTGCTTTGCTCTTCCCTTTCATCATTATATGTAGTTTGGATATGAACAAGTTTGATTTTAGGTTTTTTATTAAGCCATTTAAAAAATCCAGTGTTATTAAACTTTGGTAAGTTATTTGAGTTGATTTCGTATACTTCTTCTTTGTATTTTACATCTCCGTCAAAAAACTGAATTGTTACAACTATTGGCTTGTTATTGTATACAAATTCTTTTTTAAATTCTCTGTTTTTGCTGATTTGAAAGCTTCCGTTGAAGAATTCTGAATTATCTTCTGTCATTAAAATTCTTACTATTCTATCATCTATGTTATAAGTAAAGAAATAAAACATGAAGTGGTTTTCTTCCTTAGAGATAGGTAAAATAGAATAGTATTCAGAGTTTGAAGCAACACCAAGACCGCTATTTGTTAAGATAGTTTCTTGCTCGTTATGTGCAAGATGAATGTTTTCTTTCCCTTGAATTTTTTTAACTAAATAATCTTCCAAGAAATTATGCGCTCCAGCTTTTTGACACGCTACATTATACTCGTTAGCGGTTTTTACATCGTCGAAAGTCTCTAGGAAAAACTGAACATCCATCGTCATACCGTTAGTCTGAATACCTTTTCCGAATGGCGTATTATTTGTCCCTAAATATGCAGTACTTGATATTGATACGTATTCAAATGATTCTTCAACTACTGGTATGTCTTTTGCATTCAATAAAACATCATAAGTCGTGTAGAAAAATCTCTTGAATCCTAAATCTTTAGCAAATTTGGCAGCCGTGAATAGGTTTACAAGAACAGTCAAAGATTGATTACTATGTTTCAATCCGTTAATATTCATGTCTACATTGTAATCATTTGTGTATCTGTAAAATTTTGTATAATATGAGTGATGACAGAGTGGATTGTAGGCATCAAAAATGTAATAGTCTACCATTCTTTGTATTTCCGCATCTACTGGGTAGTGAGATATCAAAATTATCTTACGTCCAAGAGGTTTTAGGCTGGCGATGGTATCTTTAGTTAATTGAACTCTACTTTTTAAATTTGGATATGTTCCTAATACAATGACCTCTTCAGCGATTAGCTCTTTTTTAGGTTTAATAATTTCTATTATTTTTTGAGCATCAGTATCCAAGTCACCAGTTAAATAGTTCATGTTTGGCTCATTATTATACCTATTTAGGTACACATCCAAATTGTACATTAACTTGGGAAGCTCTTCATATTCTAACGCTTCTTTGATAACAATCGGGTTCAATTCTTTATTTCCCCTATCACCTCTAGACGGGAATAAGAAAAGGTCAGCCGCTTTCATAAAATCTTCTATATCAGACCTCTCCCCCCAAATTACTACATTGTTAAGATTTTGATTTTCTTCTTTCCACTCCATTAGTGGCTTCCAATAACTTTGAAAATTTTCAGCTTGATTACCTAAGAAATGAAATTTTACTTTATATTGAAATAATTTATCGCAAAGCTCGAAACCATATTTTTGATTTTTTCTTGGGGTAAACAACCCTACTATTATAATGTGTTTATACCCTTCTTGTAGACCAAGCTTTCTCCTAATTTCTTCTTTGGTTTGAGTTTTTTTATCTACTGGGTATTCAATAATCTCATATGGAGTAGGCAAATGTGTATACTTTAGAGAATTGTAAGCACTGACAAAAACAAATTTATCTGGGTTATATTTTTTATTCGATGGATTAAAACTGCTGTCGTGGGTAGTCTCAACTATTTTATATGTTCGGTCATTTCTGTAAATCCATTCAGAACATTCAGTATCCAAAAACATCTCTGGAAACTCTTCCATCGAAATTACATCTGGACTAAAATCTTCTATAATGGTTTTTAATTCATGAAATTTGTTTTCGCCAAGAGACTTAAATTTAGATTCACCAACAGTTTCAATAATTCTGTTTCTTTGAACGACAAACTTCCATGCCACAAAAGCATGTTCAACAACTAGTATATCAAAATGATTTATTAATAATTTGACTTTGTTTTCAGTTACTTGAGGGGCACCACCAGTGCTTAAATGAGGTGTTAATACTAATAACTTTTTCATATCAAGGATTTTATGCTATCAAAAACTTGCTCTACGGATGGGTGACATTCGAATGTTTTTTTATTCTCTAAACACTTTATTAAGGGTGCCACCCCTTGAAAGTCCCCCCACTCTTTAATTCCATATTTTGCGTTAGAGCCACACTCAATACCGCAAGTTCCTCTCACATATTTATATTTGTAATCTTGTTTGCCATGCCTATATGGGGCTCTAAATTCTGGTTTTAGTGAAGAGCCAAGCTGAATTATGGGAGTTTCAGTAGTACCAGCTAAATGCAGTAATCCACTATCCATAGTAATAAAACATCTAGCTCTGCTTATAATATGCCAGCAGTCACTAATATTTGTTTTATTCATTAAGTTCAATCCATTTTTAATTTCAAAGTTAAAAACTGGTTTCTGAACGTTAAAAAAACCAGTTTCACTAGAATCCTTTCCTATTGAAACCACACTTAGTCCTATGGAGTTTAATTTTTCTGTTAAATTCATCCAGTTTAATGAATCCCAAGTTCTTACAGCCCAAGTTGTAACGGGGTGTATACAAATATATTCTTTAGGCAACTCAATATCAAATGGATGAGACGGCTGATAAAAACACTCCATTTCATCTTTGGCTAACATGAATCCTAAATGAATAGCATGAAACTGACGAATATCAATCATGTTGTGCTTATACTCAATACCATATTGGTTTTTTTTACCAACATTATAAAAAGAGTTATGCATCAAGTAGTTTTTATTGAAATATTCAATATCTACTGAAGTTATCTTGAAGGAATCTTCTACAAAAGGGTTTTTTTTAAAAACATCTGGCATTCTAGAAAGTATTGTAATTTTTCTTTCATAGTAATCAGATAGTTTTTTAATGGTTGGGGTTGCACTTATCAAATCCCCTAGACCATTACAGTTTTCTAAGTTTAAACAAATAGGTTTCATTTGTTGTAGCCAAATGTTTTAAAATACCAATTATATCTATCATAAATCCAATCACAGACCCTATCTCCAAGTATTGATTTTGCATCAGACTGTTTCATCTCTAATCTGGGTCTTATAATATGGTCGCCAAAAACTCCGTGTATGTTATCATCCTCTTTTGTGATTTGCAAGATGTTGTCAAAATTATGATTGTAGTGAGGTATCTCTAAATAATTGTAAATCCTTTTTACCTCTATTTCAGGTCGCAAGCAAAAATCTTCATATTTTATGAACAGAAACTTTTCAAATGAGTTAGTTTCAAAAATGACTTGAAATCTTTCTAAAGCAAGACCTAAAGGAGGAGTAGTAGAAAAATAATCTACTCTTTTTGCTACAGTTGTATTTGCCCCAGTAGCCCAGTTTACGAGTGGTTCTTTATTTATATCTTTGCGAAAGAGCTTTTCCATGCTGCAAAAAATATCTCTCAAATCACGAACCATGCAAATCATTTTTGGCTCATATGGCAAAAACGACTTTATCCAATTGTAATAGATACCCCATCCCCTCCCTTTGTCTAAAAAATACTTTTTATCAGTTATGCTATTTGCAAATGCATGAATACCAGCGTTGCAATAAGCAGAAAAAGCTTTACTCATGACTTCGGGCTCAAGATTCGCATTAAATTCTACAGAGTCAGTAAAAGCTTTTTTTGAAGCATAGATTAGTTCTATTAATCCGCTAGTTGGTGTTACATAAAAATCTGGGTTTTGCCCCATTAAGTTTTGCAAGACTGTAGACCCACTTCTAGGCATACTAGTGTGGAAAAAAAGTTTAGCCATGCGTTAAAATTAGTGTATTTTCAATATACTTTGTATATTTACAATAAAGAATTTTACATGAAAAACATACAAATTCCAATCAGCATAGGAGAGGCTATAGACCGACTAACAATACTCAAAATTAAGTTGAGCCAAATCAAAAATGACGATAAGCTTAAAAACGTTAGAACAGACCATGATTTGCTAGAGAGGGCTATACACGAATATTATCCAGAAGCTCCTATTTTCCCGTTAAAGGTAGATTCTCACATATTCGGTGAATTGTATAAGGTCAACAAAGAGCTTTGGGATGTTGAAGATGATATAAGAACCCTTGAAAGAGTTAAAGATTTTGGGCAAAATTTTATTGAACTAGCCAGAAAAGTGTACGTTTTGAATGACCAAAGGGCAAGTTTAAAAAAGTCTATAAACATCGAATACAAGTCAATTATAGTTGAAGAGAAATCCTATGAAGCTTATTGATAAAGTATACTAAATCATGATTATTGTTTTATTTGGGCAGCCAGCTTCTGGAAAAACCACTTTAGCCGAAAGTGTGCAGAAAGAACTCTTCATTAAGGAGCACGCCTCTTATCCTATTATTGACGGAGATGAAATAAGAGAAATTTTTAAAAATAAGGACTACAGCAGAGAAGGTCGGATAAAAAACCTTAACAGAATTTCTGATATTGCGACTTTCCTTGCTCATAAGTATAAAGTAGTTTTAGTTAGTGCTGTTTACCCATATACAGAAGCAAGAGAATATCTTGAAACCGTTTACAAAAATGTTGTTTGGATATATTTAAAACACACTGATACTCGGGGAAGAGAGCAATTCCATGTTCAAGACTTTGAGCTTCCAAAAATTGCTGAAAAAAGAAACATTTTACCAATAAACACAACAAAAGATGACATCGAATTCGCAACCCAGAAAATATGCTCTTTTTATTGGCAGATATCAGACCTTGCACGAAGGTCATAAATATCTATTCAGAAAGAAAATTGAAGAGGATATTCCAATTCTTGTTGCTATTAGGGAAATGCCAATAGATGATAAGAATCCATATACCCCAACTCAAGTAATGGAATTATTTATCGCTGATGATGAATGTCAAGAGTGGTTCAAGGCGGGAATGATGGCTCTCATGGTAATACCAAATATAGAAGGTGTGTACTACGGAAGGGATGTTGGGTATAAAGTAGAGCAGCTCCAAGTTCCACTGGAAATATCAAGTATATCAGCAACAAAAATCAGAGAAGAAATGAAAAAAATTGGTAAACTGTGATAGTTGAAAAAAAGAGACACATAGCTAAAACCATAAGCTATAGGGTGGTAAGCACTGCAATAGGCTTCTTAATTATGTATGCGGTTTCAGGAAGTGTTAAAGTTGGTGCTGCCTTTGGTTTAGCAGAGCTAGTCTACAAGCCGATTCAATACTACATACATGAAAGAATCTGGTACCGATTTATTAAATACGGTCTTAAGAATGAAAAGTGAAAACTTTAAGGTGTGCAAGGTATTCTTCAAGCCCCTGCTCTAGCTGATATTTAGGAACCCAACCAAGCATAAAGTTTTCTTTTTTTGCCTCTGTAAAAAACTGATAATTTTCAGGAATTTCATTTTCTTCTGTATACTCAAAGGGTATATTTAGGCATTGTAAAACATCTTCGAATGTTCTAGCTGTGCCACTTCCAACATGGTAGTATTTCCCAAATAAGTCAGTGTATTTATTCCATGCGTGTATGTTTGCTTCAACGACATCAGAAATGTAAACAAAATCTCTTTTAGGGCTTTTCGGGAAAAGTTTTACCGTTTCTCCCCATTTATATTTTTGGTAAGCTTGTAATGCGACTGAAGACATTTTACCTTTGTGCAGCTCATAATGCCCATATACGTTGAAATATCTTAACGCTATTCCCCCATTCGAAGTGACGTATTTTTCTCCAATGTATTTACTCCAAGCATATAATGTTTCAGGGATTCCATAGTTGCCTTCTACCGAAGCAGAAGAGCTATAGATAAGTGGGACGTTATTTAATTTACACCAATCAGAAAGTATAAATGTAGATTCAACATTCAGCTTCATCATTTCTTGTACATCCTTATTTTGAGTATCCGAGCAAGCACCTACGTGAAAAATAACATCTGGATTAATTTTACCAATGTATTCTTTAAGGTTTATTCGCCAATCACCTTTTTGAAAAATCCACATATCAATTCCTAAAACAATAAAACCTTGCTTTTGCAATTCGATTTGTAAAGCTTTCCCAATAAAGCCCCTATTACCAGTAACGCAAATTTTCATACTAATTTATTCTGAAATGCAAAGGTACATTATCTTCATCCATCATTTTGTTACAAGCGGCTACGTTTTGTGAGTAAAACTTTCTTTTGTCATAGCCTAAGAATTCTGTTAGTTTTTCCACATTACATATAAGGGGTCTATTTTCGTATACCTTGCATTTATTGTCTTTTGATAAATTCTCACATATGCCATCTGAATTCCACT
>SXGQ01890175.1_pt1 | contig 10290 bp, 7 predicted proteins | sample 3178371 | NCBI WGS metagenome assembly SXGQ01 (sample SAMN11356859, study PRJNA531348) | freshwater metagenome | isolation source: freshwater sample F1-20 | place: China: Fuxian Lake, Yuxi | collected 2017-12-25 | reverse complement strand
CGTCGCCGGCGGCGGCGTGGCCCTCATCCGCTGCTTGCCCGCGGTCGAGAAGCTCAAGCTTCAAGACACGGACGAGCAGATCGGCGTCGAGATCGTCAAGCGCGCCATCGAGGCTCCGCTCCGCGCGCTCTCATCGAACGCCGGCGTCGAAGGCTCCCTCATCGTGCAGGAAGTCCGCAAGCGCAAGGGCAGCGAAGGCTACAACGTCGCCACCGACAAGTACGTGGACCTGGTCAAGGCCGGCGTGGTGGACCCGAAGAAGGTCACCCGCAGCGCCCTGCAGAATGCCGCTTCCATCGCGGGCCTGCTCCTCACCACCGAATGCCTCATCACCGACCTTCCTGAGAAGGATAAGCCGGCGGCCGGCGGCGGTGGCGGGCACGGTATGGACCACATGGACTAAGCCAGCGCGCTTAGCCAAAGGAATCACGCGGGGCCGGCGAAAGCCGGCCCCGTTCTTTTTTACGGAACGGGTCGGGATGAACGGACGGAGAAGGGGGACTCGGGGACGGCGGCTCAGTCCTTGAGCTGGCGGACGCGGTAGGCGACGAAGTCGCCCTCGTGCTTGGTCGGGATGGTCGTCTTCTCCGCCTGCACGAGGCGGAACACATGCTCGAACACCTCGGGGCTGATGACGATTTCGCATCGGCCCGCGCCGTTGCAGTAGCGCGAGGCGCGGTTCACGGCTTCGCCGATCACCGTGAACTCCAGTCGCTCGGCCGTGCCGATGAATCCGTGCAGCACTTCGCCGCTGTGGATGCCAATGCCGATGTCGCACGTCGGCAGGCCGCGGCCCGCGCGGCGGCGGTTGGTGGATTGGATGGATTCCTGCATCGCCAGCGCGGCCCGCACGGCTTTCTCGTGCTGGTCGGGGTCGGCTTCCGGGCTGCCGAAGACGGCGAGGATGGCGTCGCCCATGAATTTATCGATGGTGCCGTCGTGCTGGAAGATCGCCTCCACCAGGCCGGAGAAATAGTCGTTGAGCATTTCGACCACGTCGTCGGCGTCCATCCCCGCGGTCGTGTTGGTGAAGCCGCGCAGGTCGGAGAAGAGGAGGGTGACGTGTGATTTCTCCCCGCCGGGGCGGAGTTTGCCGCTGCGCGCGCGTTCGAGCAGCTTGTCGCGCAGGCGGGGCGAGAAGTTCGCCAGCAACCGTTCGAGCAGGCTGGTGTTCTGCTGGAGGTTCTCCTGCAACTGGTGGTTCGCCACCGCGAGTGCCGCGTAGTGCGCCACGGCCATGAAGAGCCGCAGATGCTCCTCGGTGAAGTGGAACGCGCCGTGGTTGTGGTCCACGCAGAGGGCGCCGAGTGGGCGGTCCTTCCAGCACATCGGCGCGTACATCCCCGTCTCCATCTCGAGTCGGCGGAGGCTTTTGCTCTCGTCGCCGCCCGCGCTGCGGTGCCAGATCAGGCCGCGCGCCTCGTCCATCGCCTGCCGCGCGAGGGTCTCGCTCACCGAGGGATCGCCTTCGGAGATGTAGGCCTTGAGCAGCAGCTTCTCGGTTTTAGGATCCTGCAGAAGCAACGCGCTGCGCTGGGCGCCGGGCACGATGAGCATCGCTTTCTTGAGGATGAGGTTCAGCAGCACGTCCAGTCGCGACTGGGCGGCGAATTCCATCGGCAGTTCCAGCAACTGCTGCAAAAGCCGCGCGCTCGCGGCTCCGCTATCCGGCGCGGGCAGATGGAAATCGGCGCGGGCGTCGATCCGCGCCTCGATGGTGATGTCTTTTGCGGGAAGTGATATAGGCTGCACGATCGTGGGCTGGTCGGCCGGCCCGAGGGGGCCCGCTTTGTTCGTGCCGAACGCCTTGTCCGTTATGGGCACCGCCTTTTTGAGATCGTGGGGAGCCGGGGATAATTCAGCGAAATCGCTGGGGACACACTCCACTTGCAAAGTGGTTTCGCCGATGAGAACCGAGTCGTCCGATCCAAGCTTGTGCGGGGCGGAAATCTTCCTGCCGTTGAGCCATGTGCCGCTGCGGCTATCGAGATCCACTACCCAGCATGCGCCGTGTTCGATCCAGATGCGCGCGTGCCAGCGCGAGACGTACAGATCGGGCGCGAGGTCCAGGTCCGGTGCCGACTCGGAGGCTGCGCGGCCGATGGTGATCTCCCGTTGCGAGAACTCGAAGGCACGAGACTCACCGGCGTGTGTGCAAGTGATGACCATCTGGTTGTTTGTTTGGACGGCGCTCCAATCAGCCGGGCCGGACGTCATCAATAAGACTTGGAAAAGGTGCGGGATTGCAACGCCGAAATGGCAAAGGGCTGGACTTTCGCCGGCGTTCTGGTTCAGTGAGTCCCAACTACGGCGGCTCTCATCGGTATGCAAAAGACTTTCTACGGACTGACTTTCTACTACGAAGAGGAGAAGATCTACGCGGCGGGCGAGTTCATCCTGCGTGAGGGAGACGAGGGGAAGAAACTCTTCGTGCTCGCGAAAGGGGCGGTGGAGGTGATCCAAGGGAACCGCCGCATCGCCACTTGCGCCGAGCGCGGTGCTCTCTTCGGCGAGATGGCGGCATTGTTGAATTCTCCCTACACGGCGTCGGTCCGCGCTCTGGAACCGGCCACGGTGTACATCGTGCATGACGTGGAGGATTTCATGCATAGCCATCCGGAGACGGCCATCTTCGTGGCTAAGATGCTGGCGCGGCGTTTGGCCGAATCGAACAGCAAGCACTCCGAGTTGGCCAGCGCTGTTTCCCGAGCGAACGCCAAACCGTGATCGCCTTCTCTTCCGGCAGCGAAGTGACGCTGACTCTCGCATAGGTTTCGATCTCCGGTTCTGTAGTGAATAATCTGGCGTTGCTCGAGAGGAGAGTGATAGAAGGCTGGCACTAATGAGCCCAATGCACGTGATCGCCTATCAGGATGGGGTCATGATCGGCCAATATATTTTGGAGCCGGGTGAATACGTGCTGGGTAAGGCGGAAGACTGCTCCATCGTGCTTCGGACCTCCGCCGTCTCGAGTTATCATGCGATGCTCATCATCGCGCCAGGGGGGTTGGCCGTGGAGGATTTGGGCAGCACCGAAGGAACCTTTGTAGACGGCTACGCAGTGACGGAGCGCACGTCATTTCTTCCGACACAATCGCTTCAATTTGGTGCGGTGTTTCTACAGGTCGTAGAGGAAGGCACGCCATCAGCCCCGGCATCTGACCAATTCGCACGCAGAGTTGGTAACAATCGCTTTACACTTTTGAAGGAGCTTGGCCGTGGCGGGATGGGCGTCGTCTGGTTGGCGCACGATCGTGATCTGGATTCGAATGTTGCCATCAAATTACTCCCGCCTGAAGTCGCCGCCGATGCCACAACGCTCTCAGAGATGCGCTCGGAGGTGCTTAAGAGTCGTCGTTTGACCCATCCCAATATCGTTCGCATACACGATTTGATTTGCCCTTCCGGCGAGGTCCCCGTGATCTCGATGGAGTATATCGAAGGCCAAAACCTGGCTGATATGAAGGCGCATTCCCCAGGGCAATTCATCCGCTGGGACCATCTTGAGCCGATCGTGCAGCAACTCTGTGCCGCTTTACATTATGCGCATCGAGAAGGAGTGGCACACCGAGATTTGAAGCCGTCCAACCTGATGCTTGAAGAAAACGGGCGTTTGCGCTTGGCAGACTTCGGTGTGGCAGCGGCCATGAATGATGTTCGTGTTGGGCAGTCAGGTAACGTCGGTGGTGGTACGCTGCTGTACATGAGCCCACAGCAGATGCAGGGGCATACTCCTTGTGTGGCCGACGATATTTACGCCTTCGGCGTTACGCTTTACGAACTGCTGACCGGCCGTCCACCATTTTACAGCGGCGATATCATTCATCAGGTGCAGAATGATTTTCCTGAGCCGATCGAGCAGCGCATCGCGCGGTTCCGCATCCAGAACGACGTGCCCTCGGACGTCTGTGCGATGATCATGGCTTGTCTTGCCAAGGATCCCGAGCAACGCCCGCTGAATGCGCAAGCTATCGCCGACTGGCTGGGAATCTCGAGCCTAGAGACAACCTACGGCGGAGCAATGGCGCGCTCGGTATCGGCCAAGACGAAGCAAACGACTACACCATCCAAGCCGCGCGAGGTCGCCCCAGTTGTTACGGCCAAGCAGACGCGGATTTTCTACGCCCTGCTGGCTGTGGTCATCATGGTATTGATGGCGGGTGCTTTTTATTATTTCCTCTCGGTCTCCCGCAGTGCGTATCCCGTCTTTGCTTGGGGGAGTGATGAAAAAGGACAGATCGGCGTGCCGTACAATCTCGGCGTGGTGCGGGCCATCGCGGCGGGCAAGACGCACAGTATGGCGCTGGCCGCGGATGGTTCAGTGGTCGCCTGGAGCCAGATGAGGCAGAAGGCACTTCGGCCGCCGACGTTGCGCGATGTTTCCGCCATCGCCGCCGGCGACAATTTCTGTGCTGCCCTCCTCCGTAACGGCCGTCTCGTTATCTGGGGCGAGGCATGGGAGCAACTGGCCGAGAAAGAGGCAGACAAGACGACGGACTCCACCGAGAAAGAAAAAGGGAAGGAGCGGGAGAAGAAACTACGAGGGCCCTATTCGCCGTCGGCGTTGACGAACGTTCTCAAGATTGCCGCCGGCGAGGGGCATCTCCTTGCCCTCACGAAGGAGGGAAAATTGTACGAAGTGCTCCCCGACAAGGGGGTGGTCTTGGCCGCACTGCCGCCCATCACGAGCCTGATCCAGGAAATCGCGGCCGGTGGTGACCACAACGCGGTGGTGATGCTCGACGGTAGTGTGAGTGCATGGCAGCGCAGCAAGCCGATTGAAAACATCGCTCCAAAGGATATGGCTAACGTCCGGGCTGTGGCTGTTGGACAGGATCATTTTTTGGCTCTCAAACGCGATGGCACGGTCGCGGCGTGGGGCCGTGATGACAAAGGTCAGGCAACCGTCCCGAAAGGGTTGCGTGACGTGGAGGCCCTCGCGGCCGGCGGTGAGCACAGTCTGGCTCTAACTCGCGCGGGGAAACTGGTTGCGTGGGGAGATAATTCTTCTGGTCAGGCAAAACCACCGTTCGCACCTGGCCGGCTGTCGGCTATCGCTCTCGGGGGCAAGCACAGCCTCGCGCTCAAGGCGGAGTGAGCGACTCGCTTGTCGCGCTAGAATTCTTCTGCCGATTTCGTTTTCAAAATAATTCTAAAGTTCCTCGCGTGGCATCCGACTATTCTTCTGAAAACTGTAGTGCGCCGGCACGAACGCCGGGTTTTGAAAACACAAGGAAGTGTTCTGACCTTCCGTGCCGGCGCACCTTCCTGCCGGCTCTGCCAGCGGGGTTTTCACAGGCCGATCAACCGCGGTCGCAAGGGGTGTGATTTCGGTGAAGGCCTTCGGATTTTGCGAAAGCCATGTCAAACTCATCGACCAAAATTATCGTGTCCAAAGATGGGCGCGTGCTGGGTCGTTACCTGATCGGGGCGGGGGAATACATGGTCGGGCGCGATGTCGCGTGTTCAATCCTTGTGGACAGCGAGGAGGTCTCGCGCCGTCACGCGCGGTTGATGATCTCCGATCGCGGCATCGAAGTGGAGGATCTCGGCAGCACTTCAGGCACATTCCTGGATGGCGCGACGATCCGGGGTCGCGTGAGGCTTCCGCCGACGCGCAAGTTGCAACTGGGCAACGTGGAAATCAGCGTGGAGGCGGATGCGTTCGAGGGAGAGTTGACCATCGGCAGGGAGGTCGGCAACGGCCGTTATCGTCTCGCCGAACAGTTGGGACGCGGCGGGATGGGTGTGGTCTGGCTGGCGGAGGATCTGCAGTTGGGCGACTGGGTCGCGCTCAAATTCCTGCCGCACGAAATTGCGGACGATCCCGTGGCTTTGGGTGAACTGAAGCAGGAGACGTTGAAGTGCCGCCGGCTCACGCACCCAAACATCATCCGTGTCCACGACCTCATTCATCAGCAGAGCGAGATGCCGTTTCTCACGATGGAATACATCGGCGGACCAAATCTCAGCGTGTTACGCACACAACAGCCGAACGGCGTATTCGCTTGGGCTGAGCTGAGCCCGATGGCGCAGCAACTTTTCGAGGCGCTCGACTACGCGCACAGCCGCAAAGTGATTCATCGCGATCTCAAACCCGCCAACATGATGCTCGACGGCGAAGGGCAGTTGAAGCTGGCGGACTTCGGCCTCGCCGCGACCATCAGCGATTCCGTCACGCGCGTCACGCTTTGCCGCACCATCAGCGGCACCCTCTGCTACATGAGTCCGCAGCAGATGGACGGCCGGTCCCCGCAACCGACCGACGACATCTACGCCCTCGGTGCGACCCTCTACGAATTACTGACCGGCAAGCCGCCGTTCCACACGGGCGACTTGATGCATCAGGTGCGGAACCTCCAGCCCGAGCGGCTCTCGCAGCGGCTTGCCGAACGCGGCCTCACCAATGAGGTGCCGATCAAAGTCGAGTCTGTCATCATGGAGTGCCTTGCCAAAACCTCGGACGCGCGGCCGCAAACAGCGGTCGAGGTGGCGAACCGTTTGAAAGGTCTGGTGGCAGCTCCTGTGCCCGCGGTCGTCGCCAAAAATATTCCTGCTTCAGCTCGGGACCATGATTCGCAGATGGTTTACCTCCCCGAGGACATCCGGACGATCAAGCCTCCGGAGTTCCACAAAGAATCCGATGAGTCGTCCTCTTCGAGCCGGTCCTTTGGCTACTGGATCATCTTGGTCGTGGTGGTTGCGGCGATGATGTTCCTCTTCAGATCCGCGCTACTCGGCTTGGCCAACTGATCCTGCGGTTCCCGCTTCTTGTTCATTGCGACCGCCTCGGCCGAAAGTTAGACTGCATGCGATGAGTGCAAAAGGTGTGGTCTATCTCGTGGGGGCTGGTCCGGGCGATGCTGGCCTGCTCACGCTGCGCGGAGCAGAATTGCTGCGGTGTGCGGATGTCGTGGTGTACGACGCGCTGGTGAATCCCGACTTGCTCGGGCTTGCGCCGCGCACTGCCGAGTTCATCTACGGCGGCAAACGCGCCAAAGCCCACACCATCCCACAGGAGGATTTAAACAAGCTGCTCGTCACAAAAGCGAAGGCGGGCAAGTGCGTCGTGCGCCTCAAAGGCGGCGACCCGTACGTTTTCGGTCGTGGCGGTGAGGAGGCCGAGGAACTCGTGGCGGCGGATGTGCCGTTCGAGGTCGTACCCGGCATCTCCTCCGTGGTCGCCGCCGGCAACTACGCCGGGATCCCGATCACGCACCGCGATCATTGCTCCAGCTTCACCGTGCTGACTGGCCACGAGGATCCGACGAAGGAGGTCAGCAATCTCGATTGGGCGCGTTTGGCGAAAGATTCCGGGACGAAGGTCGTGCTCATGGGTGTGGAGCGTATCCGCCAGATCACCGGTCAACTCGTGGCGAACGGAGCCGATGCGCGGACGCCCGTGGCGATGATTCGTTGGGGTACGACCGGACGGCAACAGGCGATCGAAGGCACGCTTGCCACCATCGCCGACATCGCGGAGAAGGCCGATTTCGCGGCGCCCGCCGTGACCATCATCGGCGGGGTGGTGAGCCTTCGTAAAAAGTTGAACTGGTTCGAGCACCGTCTCCTCTTCGGTCAGCGCGTGGTCGTCACCCGCACGCGCGAGCAGGCGAGCCAGCTTTCGGCGCGCTTGATCGAGCGGGGCGCGGAGGTGTTGGAGGTGCCGACGATCAAGATCGTCCCGCCCGACGACCGGCAGTCTTTGGTTGAAGCGCTGGCGGGTCTCGGCGAATACGACTGGCTCGTTTTCACCAGCCCGAACGGCGTCACCGCGTTCTTCGATTATTTCTTCAAAACCCACAACGACCTGCGCGATCTCGGCAACTTGCGCTTCGCGGCCGTCGGCCCGGCCACCGCGGCGAAGCTGCGCGAGCTGCATCTGAATGTGGACGCGATGCCCGAACAGTACGTCGCCAAAGCCGTGGCCAAGGCCATCGCCGACTGCGAGAGCGTGGAGAATCTGCGCGTGCTGCTATTGCGTGCTGAGGTGGCGAATCCCGAGTTGCCGAAACAACTCGAGGAACTGGGCGCGATTGTGGATGACGTCGCGGTCTATCGCACGGTGCCGGAGACGGAGGATCTGACTGGCACGGCCGCCCGGCTTGAGGAAGAGGGGGCGGACTGGCTCACGTTCGCGAGCAGTTCGGCTGTGGAGAATTTCCATGCGCGCTTTGATCTGACGAAGCATCTGGCGAAGTTTCCGAAGACGCGCCTGCTCTCCATCGGGCCCGAGACGAGCAAGGCGCTGGCCGCGCTGAATCTCAAGCCGACGAAAGAGGCCAATCCGCACACGATTGACGGAATGGTTGCCGCACTTGAAAAAGCGGTGAAGCGGTGACGGCCGACGGCGTTGTCCGGCTTGTGGGCGGCGGATTCACAGGCCGACAAACTTCATCCCGAAACGAATCCAGATCGGGATCGTGATCAAACCGACGGCCGAGGTGCCGATGATCACGCGCATCGCGGTGATGGTGTCGCCGCCGTAGTGTTTGGCCATGATGAGCGGAAAGACCGCCGCGGGCATCGCCGCCTGCAACACCAGCACGCGCCGGAGTTCCAATGGCAGCGGTGCGAACTTCGCCACGAGCAGGAACACCACCGGCAATGCGCCCAACCGCAGCAGGCAGCCCACGCCCATCACACGCCAGCCGTGCGCGGGATGGAATTCGTGGAGATGATCGCTGATGATCGCACCCGTCAGCACGATGCCGAGCGGGATGGCGCATTCGCCGAGCATCCGCGCCGCGGTGGTCGCGATGCCGGATACGTGTGAATGCGCGCCGCTGAAATTCAGCGCCAGCGTGATGAGGATGGTGACGACGGAGGGGTTGAAGATTTTCCGCAGCAACGACTCGCCTTCCTTCCGGCTCAACAGCGTCGCGCCGAACGACCACAGCGCTACTTCCACGCCGAGGTTGAACACGACGAGAATGCCGACGGTTTCGCGATCGAAGAGGATCAATGCGAGCGGCAACGGCACGTAGCCGTAATTGAAGAGGCCGGTGACGTACGCGAACGTGCGCTGCGTGCGGTCGTCGCCAATCCCGGCCGCGCGCGCGGCGAGCCACGCCGCTCCGATGCCGAAGGCCACGGTGCCGAAGCCGAACAACGGCGCAGCGAGCGCGTCGCCCGGGCGGAGCAGGGCGGGATTGCCGAGAACTTTTTCGAAGATGAAGGCGGGGATGAAGACGTTGATGGTGAGCCGCAGTAAACTTTGATCGGCTTCTTCGGTCAGCCATTCGCGGCGACGCGCCAGCACGCCCACGGCGGCGAGCGCAAAAATGGGTAGGACGGCGGCAAGGACGGTGAGGAACTCTTTCACGTGACGTAATTCAGTGGGCGGTGTGTGCGCAGAAACGGTCGAGCAATACCTCGATTTCGATCCGTTGGATTTGTCTCAGGAGTTGGGCGTAGTCCGCGGCGCAGCGGTTGCACGCGGCGCGCTCCACGGCATCCACCATCGCGAAGGCATCCCAGCGGCCATTGGGAATCAGTTGCCGCGTCAGGTCACTGTGATTAGCGGTGTCGAGCAAGTTGCTCGTGCGTTGAGCGATGGCCTGGAAACTCGGATGCGCGCCGACACGGCGGAACCAGTATTTTGCGTTTCCGTAGTCCGGTTCGCGCCGGTGCATGATGCCGTGCAGAAAGCTGCCATCGGGCGATTCGATGTCTTGGGAGAGCGTGTGCGACTCGTCGAGATGATCGTGCCAGAGCAACGCGGCGGAACGAACGAGGGCCTGTGAGCCAGTGGAGAGTCCGACGCGGGAGAGGGCGCGGTCGAGTTGGCGTTGCAGATCGCCGAGCGATAAACGGTCGGGGCGGGGCGTTGGACCGAGCGCGGGCAGATCGTTGCTGGTGAAGAGCAGTTTCAGTTGATCCAAGGCATCCGGCTGTGAACGGTCTGTCATCGGAAGTGGTTCTCCGGTCTCGGCGGCCGATTGTCAATGGCCTGCGCGGAAGGCTTCATCGTAAGCCGCGCGCAGCCGTGCCGTGAGGGGCGATGAGGGGATGGGCTGGCCGTCAAGCGACGAGACTTCGACGAGGCCTTGGACGCTGTTTGTGAGGAATGCACCGTGAGCGGAACGTAGTTGCGCCGGGGTGAGGCTGGTCTCGCGCGTGGCGAGGCCGAGGCGCTGGGAGAGTTCGATCACGAATCCGCGCGTGATGCCCGCGAGGGCACCGCTCCTGGTGGATGGTGTGAAAACGGTGTCCCCGGAAATCCAGAAGAGATTGCTGGCGGTGGCTTCGGCGACCTCGCCGTGGGTGCTGAGCAGGAGGGCGTCGTCT
>SXGQ01080229.1_pt1 | contig 10290 bp, 8 predicted proteins | sample 3178371 | NCBI WGS metagenome assembly SXGQ01 (sample SAMN11356859, study PRJNA531348) | freshwater metagenome | isolation source: freshwater sample F1-20 | place: China: Fuxian Lake, Yuxi | collected 2017-12-25 | reverse complement strand
GTTCATACCAGTTTTGAGCATAAGGATACAAGGGGTAGGGCAACGAGATACCATACTGCTATCGCTTTCTGGGTTGTCTAATCCAATAACTTTTAGGCCAGTGAATGCGACCAGACGAACGCACGCATGCAACCGGACCCCATGCTCGAGGTCTCGTGGAAGCCACGCATGGCAACCAACGGCACACACACCCGCTCGCGGCACTGGTGCCAGCGAACCATTGAACATGGGCATACCGGCCCATGTGCGCGGGTGTCCGCATTCGACTCCGTCGGTGCCTAAGCGCCCACCGGCGCCGCGATCACCACCTGGATCCCTTATGAGATCCGGCACGGAAACACCGCTCAACGTGGCCAGAGGATGCGTGACATCTCCATGCCCGCCCGCATCCTGAGTGATCGGTGCGACCGCACCGCGACACGCCCTAAAAGGACGCTCACCCCCGCGTGCCCAACCGAACGCCTTTCGTGCAAAACACGTCAGGCGTTACCGACCGGGACATCGCGTTGGTGCGATCATAGCACGCGCCTCGCGTCGTCCTGCCATGAAACTACACTGATCCGAGTAGCCTGTGCACCGCAACGTGATCGAAACCTTACTTTCGTCAACTGGGGAAGCGTGTATGAAACGGGCGGGGTGCGGTGGGAAAGCGAAGCGTACGTATGCCGGGCGGGGCACAGTGGGGAAATGCCACGGCAACCCCCACGCCACCCGCCAGTCCTTCATCAACTGCGCTCGTTCACCGCTTGCCGCAGGAAACCACTGACTGCCATGACCCAAGCGGAACCACACGGAACACTGGCCCCGAACCCACCTCGCCCTGCTCTTTCAACACATGACCGAACCGCGTTCCACGCCTCAACGAGCAGGCCATCTGCGGTTGGAGAAACGAGGCCTTCGCCGTGGGCCGACCCCATCCGGGCCGGCATCGCACGGAACCTTGCGCGTCGTGCACGCATCATCCGGGCATGCGACGCGTTGGCAACAGCCGCCGTCCTCATTGCACTGCACATGAGCGGCTTGGCCAGGTCTGCCAAGGACACGGCCAGTGCGATTGCGGTTGCGGTTGGCCTGCCCCCGTTCATCCCCGGGACGCCATCATCACTGATGTCGTATGCGTCGCTCTCGGCGGGCGTGCAGGCAGCGTGCATGCTCCTCGGCCTCGCGCTTGCTGGGGCAATGCTTTCGATGCCGTTTTCATATGTCGGGGGCTTCCGCCTGGCACGGTCAGTTGGCCTTGGGACGCAATCGGCCGGAGCATGGGCCCGTGACTACGCCGTCGCATCAGTGCTTGGCGCCGGACTGGTGGCAATGCTTGCCGGACTAGTTGGGTGGGCGTCGGCCGGTGCACCACAGCTGTGGTGGGTCGCTGCCACGACGCTAGGGACCTTGGGAACGGTCCTGGTGACCTACGCGGCACCAGTTCTCATCATGCCCCTGTTCTTCAAGGTCACACCCCTCCCGGACGGACCCGTCCGGACGAGGCTCCTTGAACTCACCACACAAGCGGGATCGACGGTGCGCGGGTGCGACGTCATCGACCAATCGCGCCGAAGCCTTGCCGCGAACGCCGGGATCATTGGCCTCGGTCGCACGCGTCGGATCGTGGTTACCGACACCCTTCTCGAAGGTGGCTATCCGACCGCGGAGATCGCCGCGATCTTCGCTCACGAACTGGGCCATCACGCCCATGTTGACATGGCATCGGCAATCGCGGTCAATAGCCTTTCCATGGCAGGATGCCTCGCGATGACCGAGGCGATCAGGGGATGGCTGGCGCCGTCGATTGGCCTGGGAAACGCAGGCGATTTCGCCGGCATCCCCGTGATGGTCCTGATCTTCGGGGTGGTTTCAACGCTCACCATGCCCCTGCGCGCAGGGGCTTCGAGACGACGCGAAGCGCGCGCTGACGCCTATGGCGTGCGCCTGACGCGGGATCCGGAGGCATGGGTGCGCACCCTCGAACGGCTTGGGTGGCAGAACCTGGCCGAGGTCGACCCACCGAGGTGGATCGAATGGGCCACCTACTCACACCCGGCCATCGGCAAGAGGATTGCTGCGGCACGCGGTATCGACCGTGAGACAACATCCAACACCCAACCCCGTCGCCCCTGATTGCAACACGCTTCGCCTGGCCCTCCACCACGTCGCCCCTGATTGCAACACGCCTCGCTAAATGACCGGGGCCTGATCCCCGACCATGGAAACGGCACCGATCGGCAGCCCCGACGCCCTGACGACGGGACAGGGGGATGCCTGGCCGACAAGCGGGTAGACTGGGGCGTGCTGAATTGCACCGACCGGCCCTGAACGGCCATGACAAACCCTGCACCACACTTCGGAGGCGCGCGATGGTTGACACGGTCACAACGACGACGATTCACGGACTGCCCGTGGCGGGCCTCAGTCCACTGACCACCCGTGTTCCCTACGGCAACACCGGCATCCCGGTCTCACGGCTGTGCTGGGGAACCGGTCTCATGGCGGTTCTGCAGCACAACCTCTCCCATGAGGACGCGGCACAAATCCTGATCCGGGGTCTCGACCTCGGCGTGAACTTCTGGGACACCGCCGACGGCTACAAGACCCACCCGCATGTCGGCTACGCACTGCGTCAGGTGGACCGCCACCGTGTGGTCATCAACTCCAAGACCCCATCGCGTGACGCGTCCGGCGTGACCGCTGACGTGGAGCGCTACCTCCGGGAGATGGGCACCGACTACATCGATACCGTCCTCCTGCACGCCATCGAGACGGCCGAGGAGTACGCAATTCGCGACGCCGGGATGGAAGCGTTGCACCGCATGAAGGCGGCGGGCAAGATCCGCGCGGTCGGCATCTCGACCCATCTGGGTACCGGTGAGATCATGGAGATCTGCGCGACCGATCCCCGCATCGAGGTGGTACTCACGACGGTCAACATCGATGGGCAGATGCTCAGGGGCACGATGTCGGACCACTTGCCACTCGTGAGGAAGGTATACGATGCGGGCAAAGGCATCTGTCTGATGAAGACCCTCGCGCAGGGAGGACTCACCCGGACGAAGGCCACGATTCGCGAGGCAATCCGCTACAACCTGGCTCTTCCATACGCGCATTCGGTATGTGTCGGCGTGAATGCCATCTCGGAAGTCGATTACGCGGTTGAAGTTGCCGGCGAGGTTGAAAGCGGCAACTGACCGGTGCGAGACTTCCACAGCACCCCCATCGCCCCTCCCTTGGTTGAAGATGGACCATCGTCGCTCATGGCACCCCCGGCCCGTGTACTCGCGTCCGGGGATGCACATGGTTCTCCGGCCCCTTCCCTGTCCCCGCCCCGTCGCCCCTGATTGCAATACGCTTCGCTTGGCCCCCCGAACCCGCCTGCAGGGTGAAAGGGAAAGTACGTCACACGATCGGACAGAGACAGATGCGCATTTCCGACCTCCGGGGCGTCAGGATCGGGGGACTCGTCTCCGGCGGCCTCGACAGCTGCACCATCACCCACTGGCTGCGTGCTAACGGTGTCGACCCACACTGCTACACCCTTGACCTCGGACAACCAGACGAACCGGATCTCGAATCGGTGCGCGTCCGGATGCTCGAGTGCGGTGCGGTCTCCGCCCAAGTCATTGACGGTCGAGAGGCCCTCGCGGAAGCCGGTCTGTCGGTCATCCAGTCACAGGCGCGATACGAGGGTGGCTACTGGAACACCACAGGTATTGCGCGTTATGTCACGACGCGACTTGCGATCGACGCATTGAAGCGCGACGGCATTTCGGTGCTGTTCCACGGTGCGACTGGGCGAGGCAACGACCAGGTGCGCTTCCAACTGGCGACGAACATGCTTGCGCCGACCTTCCAGGTCTACGCACCTTGGCGCGACCCGGTCATGCACGACACCTTTGGTGGTCGCAAGGAAATGGTCGAGTACTCGGTGGCCCACAGCCTTCCGATCAAGGCATCGGTCGACAAGATCTACTCGACCGACGCCAACATGCTTGGCCTGACCCACGAAGCGGGGCGCCTGGAGGAACTCGCGGCCCCGGCAACGTTGGTGACGCCGGAGATGGGCGTGTGGGGGTGGGATGGCCCCGACGCACCCGGCATGATCCGGATCGAATGGAGGAACGGGCGTCCGGTGGCAATCGATGGCGACCATGTCGATCTGGTGGAGGCGTTCCGGCGGACAAACGAGATTGGTGGGGCGCACGGGATCGGGATCGGCCGTCACGTCGTGGAGAACCGGTTCGTCGGGATCAAGTCGCGCGGCGTGTACGAGGCGCCCGGCATGGAGGTCCTCGGGCAGGCGTTCGAGTTCCTCCTGCAGCTGTATCTGGACCGGCGCGCCCGCGAACTCTACGAGACCCTCTCGCGCTTCCTCGCCGTCCAGATCTATCAGGGGTACTGGTATGACCTTGGCACCACCGCGGCCCTCGACGCCGTCGCCCGCTACGCGTCGCTGGTGTCGGGCACGGTGATCCTGCGCCTCTCGAAGGGTCAGGTGATCTTCGAGGGCATCGAAGGGGTCGAAGATGCGCCGACCCTCTACTCGGAGGATGATGCCTCGATGGAACGCGCCGGATCATTCGACCATGCGGATGCCGAGGGGTTCCTGCGCGTCCTTGGCGTACCGGCAAGGAATTTCGCGAACCGCATGTTCCCGCATCTCGACCGGTAGGCCCGACGGCGCGTCACACCATCCACTTGCCTGGCCCCCGCCCCCCTTTTCGAGGCGGAAAGGGGGTGCTACCACAGAGGAGAACCGCAGATGACCGGACTGGAAGCATTCAGCCTTGCGGGGCAGGTGGCAATCGTCACCGGCGCAAGCCACGGGATCGGTGAGGGCATCGCCCTCGCCTATGCCGCCGCCGGGGCCGATGTGGCACTGGCTGCCCGGAACGAGACGGACCTCGACCGTGTTGCCCACGCGGTCACGGCGCTGGGGCGTCGTGCGGTGGTGATCCGCACCGACGTCAGTGACCTCGACCAGTGCGCCCACCTCATCGCCCGCACCAACGAAACCCTCGGGGCGCCATCGATCCTGGCGAACGTCGCAGGCGTCAACCGCCGGAGACCGATTGTCGACGTCACGCTGGATGACTGGGATTACATCGTCAATATCAACCTGCGGGCGCCATTCTTCCTGTCGGCGATGTTCGCCCGCGACCACATTGCACGCGGTGCAACCTGGGGGAAGATCCTGCACATTGCCAGCATGACCAGCTTCCGGGGCTACCACGACCTGTCGGTCTATGGCGCGACCAAGAGTGCCATCGTCAACGTAGCCGAGATGCAGGCCGTCGAATGGGCAGATCACGGCATCCGCGTGAATGCGATTGCACCGGGATGGATCGAGACACCATTGACAGCGACGATGAACCCTTCACGCAAGAAGTGGGTCGAGGATCACGTGCCGCAGGGCCGCTACGGGGTCACATCGGATATCGGCAACTTGGCCGTGTACCTCGCCAGCAAGGCATCCGACTACGTGACCGGGCAGACTTACAACGTGGATGGCGGGTTCACGGCTGGCCACCCTTGGCCCACCCTCGCCCAGTAGATCCGTTGTTCCAAGGCATTTCCCCTCTCCCGTCGCAACGGGGGAGGGGTCGCTGCCTCCTGGATGAGCGGGGTGGGATCGGCTGGTGGTCAGGTTTCGAGGACGCCGAACGGGATGATGAGGCGCGCTGCCTCACCCTTGGGCCGGTCGACCACGGCGATGTCTGGGTTCCGCAAGCGACGCCACGCACTCTCGGCATCGGCACCGGACCAATCCAGGCGGGACGCAAGCCATGCGATCGCGACGCGTCCGCCCGTCGAGACGACCACCACGCCGGGAACGGCCCGGTCACGGTTCACGTGTGGCGGATGCGCCGCTCGAAGCGCTTCCACTTGGGAACCGAACCGCTGAGCCGCCACCGCTCCGGATTCCCAGCCCGGTGCCGGCACGATGGCCGGGTGGGCGAAGTACCGACCGATCACCCCGGCAAACTGATCATCCGGTAGCCACGCGCCGGACGCCGTTTCGGCAAGCGCCCCCATGGTCACGACTTCACGGCCACGAGACATCGCACCGGGCGCGAGTGTTCCGACCGTCCGGACCTCCGGGCCTGCATAGAACCCAGTGGCGAGGTCGAAGAGGTTCAACCAGCGAAGCCGGTCTGCCTGTGACATCCCGTCTGACGTCAAGGGCCGGTCGGTCGGCACGCCGGAACCGCGCGCCTGAGCGGTCGCTTGGCGGACCAGAACCACCCGCAACACCTGTGGCACGCGGTCCGGGTCGAGTCCCGGAGGTGACGCGCCCCCGGCCGGCTGGTGCGTGCTTCCGGCAATTGGCCCCCCGCCCCATCGCCCCTGATTGCAGGACGCTTCGCTCACCACCATCAGGCCGGTTCTCCGAAGTACTGCGCGTGCAGGACGGTGTGGGGAGGCGTGCGGTCCCGCGGGGTATCACCCGCGAGTTCGAACACCACGGCCATTGGCGCGGGACCAAGGTCATCCGGCCGGTTGTTGTATTGGTGCGTGCCCGCCCGTGGGCCGGACGCCGCCAGATCGAAGCGCACGAACCGGCCGGTTACCCGATCCCACTCGGCCTCGCCCGAAAGGGTGGCATCGAAGGAACACGGTGACCCGTGCGACTTGCCATCCCCTTGCCGGACCCACCGGAACTCCGCCGCAAGGCGGATTCGCCCATGCAGGGAAACGGTGATCCGGTCACCCGACACGCCAGTCACGACAGACGATAGCGAAGCCTCGCGCAACGCTTCGGTTGGCCACGGTGCTGGTTCGCCACGCACGAAGTCCCGCAGGTGAAACCTCGCGAGACGACGCACCAGTTCCGGCGAAGCCTCGGAGGTTGCGCCCGGCAGGGCAGGTTCGGGAACCAGCGACGATGCGTCCTCACGGGTAAACCACGCGTAATCGAGGTTCCACGCAAGCTTCCGCCAGTCATCGACGCGCGTGTCGACCTCCCGGGGCAAGTCACGGGCGATGGCCCGCAGGACCAGTCCGCCGTGCGGGTAGCGGTCGGGCCGGAACCTCTCGTACTCGCCCGGTGGTCCTGAAGTGGCATGCACCGCAAGATGGTCCCATCGTTCAAGGGCCGTTTGGAGCATCTCCAGAAGCGGGCCAGCGTCGCGCGTGTTCATGGCGCCAAGGGTCGTGCCACCGGGCGTGCAAACGTACAGGCCCTGCCGGGTCGGGGTGGGGAAGGTGCGTCCGCCGTAGTGTCCCTGTTCGGCAACCAGGCGGAAGAACTCACCCTTGGCATCGGGTTGCGACTGCAGCGGTGAACAGTTCTCGGCCACTGGCAGAAAGCGTTGGGTTAGGAGCGCGATGACATCGGGATTACTGAATGCCAACCCACGGGCGGCGACGCCGTTGTTTCAAGTGCAGCCGAGCGGATTGCCATTCATCGCCCACAGGAAGATTGGCCGGCCGACCTCAAGGGCGATGCGTCGCGCCTCCCAGAGATCGGTCTGCCACGGGATCGCCTGCCATTTGAGTTCGTCGGCGTGCGGTTGGACGGCGGCAATGATGTCGCGGAACGATGGCGCTTCGGCAGTCGTCAAGGATCGTGCCTCCGGACGGATTTCAGACCCAACGATATCCGATGGAGGCACAGCCGATCAGGGGGCTACTCGCCGATGCCGCGTGAGACGCGGTTGCCGGGCATCCAGCGAGGGACTTCGCGTACTGCAATCAGGGGCGATGGGGCGGGGAGTGATCCGGACCACGGAGCGACCACGGCTACAATGGGGATGATGACTGGGGTAAAGCGATCACGCGCGCGCTCAAGTGTTGCCACAGAACCACCCGTGATTGCCAACAATGTTCACGGTGACCACGGCCACTCCCACGACGCAACCACGCACGAGTTGCACCCGCACGCCCACCGGGACGACGTCAACCGGCGCCTCGCCCGTGCTGCCGGTTATCTGGAGGCGGTGCGACGCATGGCACAGACCGGCCGGGAGTGCCCCGAACTGTTGAGGCAGATCGCGGCCGTGCGCGCTGCCCTTGATGCCACAGCGAAGATCATCCTCGCCGACCACATCGAATCGTGCCTGCACGGTGCCGTCGAAGGTGGCGACGCCGAGGTAGCCTGGGCCGACCTCCGCACCGCCCTCGAAACGTTCATCCGCTAGCCCGGTGGCGCACAATGGCGCGGCACCCCGTTCCGGACGTACCGTCTGTTCGTACGGCCCGGGGCTCGACGTGGGCCGGGTGATCCGCCAGATCCGCAGGCATCCCTGCCCGCACCTCCATCAAGCCGATGCCACCGTCGCCGTCGTATGAACCGGAGACCCCGATCCCTGCCCCATTGCTACGGGAGAGGGGGGTGTTCCGTGGTGTGGTCACTCCTGGGGCGTCGGAATGCCCCGTCATATCCAGTCTGTCTGAGGCGGTCGCCTAGCCCCGTTGCGCCGGCACATGGGTAGTCCCCGAAAAGCAAGCGTTTCCGGTCAGGTGGAGTGAGCCGGCCTCCCGACAAGTCGCGCAGCGTTCACCACCACACCGACCGACCCGATGTTGTGGATCAGGGCGCCCGGGACAATCCCGGCGAGGCCGGTCGCAGCGAGGGCAACGGCAGCGACATTCCATACCGTCGCAATGACCAGGTTCTGCCGGATCACCGCAAGCGCGTGGCGCGCGTCACGCAGCACTGTCGAAATGTGATGAAGATCGTCGGTCATGAGGATCACGTCGGCACTGGCAAGTGTCAGGTCGGATCCGATGCCACCCATCGCGATGGCCACGTCGGCACTCGCCAATGCCGGGGCATCGTTGACCCCGTCGCCAACCATCGCCACCCGGTGTCCCTCTTCGCGCAGGGCACGGACCGCTGCCGCCTTCTGTTCGGGCAGCAGACCTGCACGGATGTCAGCCTCGGGAATGCCTACCGCACGCGCCACCGCCAGGGCCGGTCCGGCACGGTCACCCGTAAGCAGGATGATCCGGCGCATCCCGGATTGGCGAATGTGAAGAAGGGCAGCCGCAGCGTGCGGGCGAACACTGTCCGTTATCGCGATCACCCCGGCCACCTTGCCTGAGATGGAGACAGCAACGGGCGACATTCCGTCACGTTCGACCGCGTCAAAGTGAGACGCCGCCTCATCGGTCCAGGTGACCCCGCGCTCGACCAGGAAGTCCGGTCTGCCGACGATCACTTCGGCAACACGGGTTGGCCCGGCTTCCCCATCGCCCGATGGGTTCCCGGCATGGCCGGCGACGAGTGCGACAACCCCGGATCCGGCGACGGCCTCGAACCCCGTCACGTTGCCGGCATCCGCGTCGGATCCCGCCCGGTCGTTGATCCCTACACTTCCCGAACTCCCCGGATGGAGTTGCAGTCCGCTAGCCAGATCACTCCCTTGTTCCGAAGCTGCGCTGAGGATGGCGCGGGCGAGCGGATGTTCGGACAGCCGTTCCGCGCGAGCGGCGAATGTCATGAGATCGTGTGCATCGACCCCTCCCAGGGGGATCACTTTGGCAACCCGTGGCTGTCCAGTCGTCAGGGTTCCGGTCTTGTCGAGACAGATCACATCGATGCGACCGGCCGCTTCGAGGCGACCACCACCTCGGACCAGGATGCCCTGCCGGGCCGCCCGGGCAACGGTGGCCACGATCGCTGTTGGCGTCGCGAGAGTAAGGGCGCACGGGCACGCGACGACCAACACCGAGACTGCGGGGAGGAAGTCGCCGGTTGCAAGGTAGACCACCCCGGCAAGGAACAGGACGGCAGGGGTGAACCACTTGGCCCATGTGTCCGCGACGCGCACGACCGGCGCACGATCGGTCTCGGCGTCGCGGACGAGCGTCGCGATGCGTCCAAGGGTCGTCGCGTCTCCGACGCGTGCCACCCGGATGTCAAGCGCGCCACCGGTCGCAAGCGTGCCGGCATGCACCGCATCGCCGACGGACCGCGAGGCAGGAATGAACTCCCCGGTGATCCCGGATTCATCGACCAGTGCCTGTCCGGCAACCACCGTGCCGTCGGCCGGCAGGCGTTCACCCGGCCTCACCACCACGACGTCGCCGGGCACAAGCTCATCCACCGGGACGATCGTCTCGCCATGGCCGTCACGGCGCGACGCAACCGACGGCACCATCCGGCCAAGACCCTCGATGGCATCGTTTGCGCGGGCGGCGGTCACATCCTCAAGCACCTTGCCGAACAGCATCATGAAGGCGACGAGGGCCGCGCCCCAGTACTCGCCGATGACCAGCGACGCGACGATGGCGATGGTCACGAGTTCGTCGACATTCACCTCTCGGTTCCACAATCCGGCAAGCGCGCCCCGGGCG
>SXGQ01042581.1_pt1 | contig 10291 bp, 15 predicted proteins | sample 3178371 | NCBI WGS metagenome assembly SXGQ01 (sample SAMN11356859, study PRJNA531348) | freshwater metagenome | isolation source: freshwater sample F1-20 | place: China: Fuxian Lake, Yuxi | collected 2017-12-25 | reverse complement strand
CTCTAGTAGAGATCTTTGGGTGCAAAGAAGGACTATCGTCTGCTTTGGGGCCGGATTTTGATTTGACCTACCCCAATCTCCAACAAAGAGCATGCATCGCGGTAATGGTTTGTAGGGTCATCAACGCGGATTGTACTCTGAGAACCTATAAGCAGGGATCGTTCTACACAGATATAGACCTTCCCTACCTTAGTAATCCTCATATTTCAGATAGCGAAGGAGACTACGTCGAGGATAGATCCTGGTGGCAGATCCTACATGGTTTACATGTAGTAGAAAACTTTCATGGACGTTTGAAAGATTTCGAAATCAGTAAACTCCCTGAACTACAAGTCCCTGAACGGTTTCAATCTCAGTATATAAAATTCCGAGAACACTCATTTAGAGTGAGTCAGACCATCTTGGATATACGAGATCCTTCATCCTGGCATCCAGAATTACTAAGAAAATCAGCGAGGTAAATCATGTTTACTGTTAAGGAAATCGCAGACAGCATTGAGAAATCTATCGTGTATGACCACACACACGAGAACAACAAGAAGTTTGCCCTCTCTAAAATCTCGGATGGCTTAGAGGCTTTAGGCCTCACCTGCGTCATGCAGGGTACTGCCATTAATTTAAGTGAGGTACTAGGTCCTAAGACCAAAGAGATCCTAGAACTCAACAAGATCAAGATCAACTCTAAGGCCTTAATCCGGTCCGTGATTACAGATACCAGCAGTGGCAAAGGTCGGCATGAAATCCGCCAGCAGAAAGGTACTAAGGTCCTCGACCCTTCAGTGTTTAGCTCATGGAAAAGAACCTACTCTAGCCTCAAGAAATCAAGACAGGGAGTCATCAGTGAGATGGAGGACTCTATTTATGACTACAGCAGTAAGAAAAGAGTCTCGTTCAAGGTGCTCAGTATAGATTCTACTTGGACAAGTAACATAGCACAAGCCCGGCTGTCTGTAGTAATGTGTAACAACCCTACGCTATACTCTTACAGAGATGAATCAGATGTCGACTACCACCGAGTCAGTATTTGGTTTAGAGACAACAATGAAGCTATGAAGGCCTGCCCCGAGTATGGTAAGAATGCTTCTATGAGTGTTGCTGTAAAGAAAGCTATCCAGGCGAGGCTCAAGTCTATGGTAGAGACAGGAGTACAACATCTGTACTCCACTAGTCCATACTACATGGAGGCGCTATCGGAGATGGTCGCTCTAATCCCCGAGCCCTTTAAGTCCTACATGAGTCAATACATTGCGGACAAGAAGACTAGTAGTATCCAGTTCCCTGGCCTACCCTCTCTTCAATCTGGTAAGTTGCTGAACCCAGATTTCGAAGCAGTTCTTAAGGAGTTGGAGGAAGCTCGAGAACATGTGCTTCGTTGTATGCAGGGTTACGCAAAGGTCGAAGGCCACCTACCAGCAAGAGGCGAGCTAGAGGGAGACTGGTTAGGGCTGGTACCGCTGATTATGGAAGCGACTAAGGACGTGGATCTTATGATCCTATGGTCTCTTAGCCCTAACAAGCACATCAAAGCGATTGCTGATCTAGCACTAGAACTGCAGGAATGATCATGACAACCCTACTATGGACCCTAACCCTATGGGTGGGGTCCGCTTTATGCGTCAGGGTGTTCATACAGAACCACCTGGCTATGTTTTCTGAAATTCAGATCTTCTTTCTAACGAGTAAGAAAGAAGATGATGAAATGGATGACGAAGACGCAGAGGAGTTAGGAGACATACTAGATCGTCACGGGTTCGGTACGATCTTATCCTTCTCTCTCCTTGCAATCATGATCATTCTTTTTGTTTTGACTTTGCCTCTTCAGCGGATTCTAGATCGTCAACGATAGACTTTAAGAATATAGTCACTAGCTCTTCTCTAGACTTACCTGTCTTCAAGGAGAGCGCGTCTAGTTGCTTAACTGTCTCATCCTCTAGCTCTAGTTCGATCTCTACTTTCTCCATGATGCTCCCCCTTACTAAAACAAACAGATAGGAACTTTCTGTTCAGAAAGGACTACTATGAAATTCATTATTAAAAAACCAGCGGCAGGGCAGACTAAGATAGGTCCTGTGTCCTGGATCGACAGCATGGACGAGATTGATGGAAAAGAAATCGATATCCCTTTAGATCACTGGAGTACGGAACGCGAGATCTTTACTGGGGTTCAAGTCCTATTGGGAGGCCACACTGTCAGGATCGGAGTCCCTCCTGAGTGGCTTTACCCTACGGAAGAAGACTACTCTCCTTTGTTATACCTAAAATCCTATACTACCCTAAAACGATTCTCCTTCACAAGGGTGCGAAACGCTTCTGGGTTAGAGGTGCTACGGTCCCTGAAGGAGGGGGTTTATATTGGCGATGGACAATTCGCTTTCATAGGAGGCAGCGATGCTGACACTGTCTAACCTCACAACCTATGATCCAAGTACGAGAGTAAGCCTAAGAAGTTACCACCCACTAGTTCGGTACTTCTTTGACTGCAAACACTCTGCGGTATCTAAGCCTATCAAAGGGCCGATACCACCAGACTACAACATTATTCTACTAGGTGAGTGTGACCAGTTCATCGAGTCCATCAATCCAGAAGACCGGAAAGTCATCAGTGCGTGTTTGGTAGCCGCTGCATGTATGCGGAGTCAGTCTAAATCCATTGCTGAAATAGCTATGGGTTATACGGAGATGTACTCTGGTGTGAGTGTAAACAGTTCCTATCTGCATGTAGCCATCGGTGTAGCGGTTATCCTTACAATGCTTGAAGACGAGGTAGCATCTTATGGCTGCCTCATAACTAGTGCCACTACCTTCCGATGCACCATAGAAAAGTACATCAATGGGGTAACCATACGTCCCAGTGATACTAATATCCAGGTGATGCTAAAGCTCACCTGGGCAGCACTCATTAGTAACTTCAGAAATAGCCCGGGCATTTCCGGCGCTACTAAAAACTATTTAGAAGACCTGAGAGGAATATATGCTGACATTACATAATCTCACAGACTACACTACAGTATCTGCCTACGCCGGCCCTGTGCTAAAACTGTTAGGCGAAAGCTGTGACCTTCAGGGTGATGGAGATTCTATCAACCTGGAACCTGTCTACAACCAGTTAGTGGGGTACATACAAGGCTCTGACTTCAGGACCCTGCATCCATTGGTCCTAGCCCTTTCCTGCTGTAGGACAAGGGTCAATCATATCCGCAACGTAGATAACGTAAGTCTATACACGGATAAGAAAGACTGGCGTTGGTCGCTAACTAACATTCCTTTCGTAACTTTCTACGGCACCCTAATGGTCGCCTTTAGGCTAGAGGGTCATGACATCGAGGTCGATAGTGAGGAGTTGGACTCGATGCTAGACAAGCTGATCCTTGCTCATGAACAGCTGGTGCATGCAGACAAGCTATTCAGGGTATCAGAAAGTGCTTTGCTATTTATGAAGAGTGAGAAGGGCCGAGACACTATCAAATCGATTAGCGCAAACAAGGTCAGGCATAGCTTAACTGCCAAACTACAGGAGCAATCATGAAAAAGCAATGGATTAACAGAACGGTAGATAAGGGCTTCTCGCTGAACGGCACTCTCAAAGAAGTCATTGCGGAGTTAAAGGAGTTAGAGGCTAAGGGAGCTACCCATTTAGATGTAGAAGTCGAGGAAGAATGGGGCAGCTACTACGTAACAACCACTGCCCGCGAGTACCGTCAGGAAAACGACGATGAATACCGAGCTCGCAGGGCTCAAGAGAGGAAAGACCAAAGAGCTAAGAGAGCCCTAGATGAAAAAAGAGAAGCCAAACGCAAAGAGAAATTGCTAGAGACCTACCATAAGATCAAAGAAGAGCTCGGGCTCTAATTACTAATCAAAACCTTTTTGAGGTGCAATATGTTATGCTTATCAGACCTATCCGTGGGGTGGAGCACAAAACACTCCACAATCTGTTTCCCCTACTTTATCTATGAGGAGATTGGCAAAACACTTGAAATGTTTGGAGTGCCATGTTATCTCAATAAAGATCTTACTAAGCGGTCTTTCTACAATATAGGTATCCGACACTTTGATCTCTTTAACAGGTTCTCTGTAATCCATGACAAACAACGCTCTAAAGAAGCCACCTTGCTTCTTAGTACTATGAGTGTACGGGAAAGGGTTATGATTCAGGTCAAGGCCGCGGATTTGATCCTGGCTTCTATACAATTTATGAGACACAATACGGAGCCCCACCCAGACCTAGATGTAACGGTCGAACAAGCTGCCTCTATATCTGAGACATTGAAAGGGACCATTGCCTCTAACGGTTTTCGAATGTTTGAAGACTACCCTGCTATCTACACATACCTGGTCACGTCCTTTGTACTGGAGAGAGGTTTGGACTGCACTGAGGAAGACTTCTTGGTAAGCCCTCAAATGGGGGCGCTACTCTACTACGCCAGAGGCGATGGCACCGCTCGTAGAGTTACTAAATTCTTAAGGGAAGATTGTCGTATTAGTCCTGAGATCATCCGTCTTCTTACTAAGGGGTTCAATTGGAATCCAGGCGAGTCCTGTGAGGAGTATGCCTTTAGGTATTCTTCACATGCAGATACATCTAAGACCAGGGCTTTACTAAAAAGAGTTATTGACTCTTGGAGCTCTATCCCTGGAATGGTGAACGGGCGACTCAACCGAATGCCCTTATTCCTCGATGCCTTTGACTCCGCCGGCGTCCCCTAGAAGGAGGCGACTATGCTACTGCTTAAAGACTTAGTGGGATACGAACCTTACGTATCCCCTTTCCTACCGTTCCGTTCCTTTGAGGAGATCTATGAAACCTTTAAGGGTCTTGGGGCTTACCGATGTCATGATATAGAGGAGCTACTTATTAAGTCCCAGTTCTCCCTGGGACTTAATAACTTCCAAACACTAGTGGACTGTTGCGCAAGAGCAAGTAATAAAAGGTCCCCTGAAGTCGAGAAGGCCCTATCCGAGATTAGCGTTCGAGACCGGATCCTGATCCAGGTCAAGGCCGCGGACTTGCTGGGCCTGTCCTGTATGTTCAGGGAGCATGAGCCGGCTTCTAAGGAGGACCTAAGCCGAGAGCAGGTAACAAAGATTATTGATAGTCTCATAAAAGGTGAGACCTCTGTCGCAGCTATGGGTAGCTACATGCTAGAAGACGCCAACGCTCTACTGTCCTACATGCTTATAGGCTTCATCTATGAGAGAGGTTTGGGCGTTTCTCTAGTGGACTTCTTCGTGAGTCCTCACATGGGCGCTATGCTGTACCACCTGACTGAGTGGTATAAAGATACTGCAATTATTAGGTACGACGCTAAGTCCTTCCTTTCCAACTACCTGGTCCTAGATCCGGGTTCAAAAATCCCAGAAGTGATTCAGGACATTTGGGGCGGCGTCGTTGCGAGTACGGTAGATCAAGCCATGGGGAATTACACCTATGCTGCAGACACTCCTTTCAACAGGGGGCTTCTGCAGTCATCTCTTGACAGAGATGAGTCGCGGGTAGGAGACTTAGATAGGATCGAGTACTTTGAAAAGATCCTCACGGAAGTGGGGATCTAGGGGGCGATTATGATCAACCTACAAAACTTAACAGGCTACCATCCTATAGTAGGTAGCCTTTTCCTTTACTCCAGAAATACAGGCGCGGTCTTTGCCGGGCTATCCTCAAAACTCTTTTCAGCATATGGTAGTCCTCTAAGTAATTGCCCAGCACTAATTCCAGAGATTGCTGTAGTCGACCGTGACCTGCTCCTATTGATTCTGAACGGCGTCAGCTCGTACTACGGTACTCCTAACTTAAGCCCTGATCATATAGACAGGCTAAAGCAGCAGGACTATAGTGTAATCTACGAAGGGGGTAGTCCGGACTTAGCGCTTGTTTGCTTATCAGCACTCTCCAACCAGTTAGGGAAGATGATACGACTACTAACTATATCAGTACTAATCAACGGACTCAAAGTCCGAGTACCCGTAGAGTTCTTCAAGGGTGTGCCCTCTGTGCTTGCAGAGTATATCGAGAACATAACGCTTTACAAGGTCGTTGTGGACCGAGACGAGGACGGTAAACTTGTCCTCAAAGGTAAATCTGCCCTTCAAACTTCGTAAGGAGGAATTCATGTCCGTCGAACTATTCTGTGCCCTGCGCAGACCTAAAACAGAAAAACTAAGAGATGAATCCCCAGTATGGATAGACGAGATGGACGAACTGGACGGAGTCTTTGTCACCTTAGTCCTGCCCGATGTTGGCGGCCGGCCTTTTGTAAAGTCATTGTCTAAATCCGGAGAGTACTGTGTAGGCTCCGATTGTTTCAAAGAGAAAGTGACACGTCTTAGAGTCAGTATCAACACAAAGTGGATCGAGGTGCTCAGTCACGAGTGTGATCCTGAAGTCCTTAAGTCTCTAGGATTCGTCGTTTGGGCTGGCCATGGAGTCATTACTCTGAGTAAGCTGGCTTTACTACGTTAGGTAAGGAGGAATATATGGCTTTGATTAAACTCGGATGCATTATCCGCCGACCAGAGACGGCGATGCAGAGAGATGAGCATCCTGCTTGGGTTGAGGAAATGGACCCCTTAGACGAGGCCACGGGTTTGTTAGTTCTTCCTATATCTGGATCGGACACGCTCTATTGCCTCACTGAAGGTAGTGACGGGTTTGTTTTCAATACGAGTAGATTTGCAGACTTATCTCTAAAAGATCCAGAGGAAGATAGTGACGAATATTGCTATACCCTCAATACTAAGTGGGTTGAGGTCGTAGACTTCGACCCACACCTAGAGTCCACTCTAATCAGTTATGGATTTGTTGTCAAACCTAAATCCACTCTAGGTACAATCACTATCGAAACCCTGTCTTTACTAAGTTAACCGCCTCTCGAGGTAGGAGGTACCTATGGCGACTGTAAAAGGGATTTTAATGAGGCCAGATACAGAAGAAGACCGGAAAGAATACCCAAGTTGGGTTCTAGGGATGGACTCATTACACGGTTGCGAAGTCACCGTAAACTTAAATGATCTCGAGGAAAGCATAGAAGAAGGTCCAGCTTACGCGTTTCGTGTTCCTTATTCGCGTTTCTATTTTTCCACTAAGTGGGTCATAGTCACAGACTATAGTGACTGCTCTCTTGAGGAAGTCTTAAGACTGGGATTTATAGGGCCGAGCATAGGTACTATCACTCTTACTAACCTTCACCTCTTAGGAGCAGCTAATGATTGTTAGAATGAAATCTATTAGAGAAGCTTGGGGTGCGGGGGTGGACTTAGACGGTCTTGATACTGTAACTCTTTCCGGCAAAGGTTACAGTGTCACACTAGGAGTCAACCTTCTTCACTGTCTATACTACGTATCCAGATCTCGGAAGGAGTGTGGTATTCAAGATATCAAGATGGTCCCTCCCAACGAAGCACTGCAGGCCCTTAAGGATGCCGCGGATACTGTGGGTTGTGGTGACAAGGTTACTTTACTAACGAGCTGTCTTATCCTCAGTGGTAATCCAGAGCGACACCTAGCCTACGATCCATTCTTGGATCGGATCGTAGAGGTTTAGTCTTTTTCCAGAGGCAACAAATGACTCCTTTCAAAAAGTGGTGTGAACTATTCGGGTATGATCCCGACGGTGTCTTCACCGTCGCCTATATTACGCCAGGAGACAAGGGATCGTCGGTAGGCGACAAGCTTACATTGGTTATGGATGATGGAAGCCACAGACCTTTGTTCAAAGGATTCCCGATGGCTTGTAACACTGTCGCCCCAATACATCTTTTAAGCTTGACTCAGAATAAGCCTGAGCCAGAACCTACTAAACCTATGAGCAAAGAGGAACTAGTTGCCTTCTTGAAAGAAAGCCTGTTCCTTAAAATGAAGTTCGACGGAGAGTATCTCGAGGTCTCCGTCCTGATTGACAAGGAAGAGATCTGCTCAGACTTTGTTTGGTTGCCTTTTAAAAGAGAGTAGCTTATGAAACATGGAAGATGCCTTGCAAAGACTGAGAAAGACATTCGGGGCATAACCTCTAAAGGAATGAATGCTCGGCTGCATATGAGGATAGTAGGACTAGTAGCTAAGGAGCTGCTTGCTATCCTCTACAAGTCACACCCCACACTCTATACTAATGTGTACGGTCCTAGAGACACAGTACTAAGACTCATGCCCTTATGGTTATCACTGCATGACCTGGGCAAAGTCTCTAAAAGATTTCAATACAAAATTTGGTATGCAATAGACCCACACTCACAGACTGTCTCTGAAATTCAATCAGGTGCAGGAGACTTCATCGAAGGAGATTACAAACATGCAGTCATCACCTCGCAGCACCTTTACCGCAAGGGGCTTACTGCTAGGAAGTATAGTAACCTTCTAAACATACTTGATGCCCATCACGGATTACCTGCTCCTAGAGCAATGGTCGCAAAGGCTGAAGCAATTGATGATTGGGAAAGCAGTAGAGACGCCTGCTATTATGACCTGGCTAAAGACTTTGGGTATGAAGGTTCTGTACTAGAACTCGCTGATGAGATCCTCTCCCTAGGCATGGACAAAGATCGGGCCAAGGCTTTTGCCGGTCTCTTATGTGTTGCCGATTGGATCGGATCCTCTATAGAGCAAAAGGACTTGAGGCCTGGAGGACAGTACGCAGGTAAAACAATCCCTGAAGTTATTACCACTAAGGTCCAGGACTCTGGCTTTGTCGGGTACACCCTTAACACTGGGTTATCCTTCCAACAAAACTTCGGAGTAACCTTTACTCCAAACCCTATGCAGCAAGCCTTTATAGATGCGGTCAAAGTTAACGGCGGCGGAAGAGTCTATGTCCTTGAAGGACCTATGGGTGAAGGGAAGACTGAAGCCGCTCTGGCAGCAGCTTATCACCTGCTAGAGACCGGTCAAGCCCACGGGATCTACTTCGGAATGCCCACTCAGGTAACGTCGAATAAGATATTTGACCGAGTCAATAATACGTGGCTCAGTAACATTGTGTCCTCAGGACATACGTCAGCTCACCTGCTGCACGGAAAAGCTAAGCTCGTGGCCGCATGGAAAGGACGTGCAGCCATAGGTAAACAGTTCTTCGTTAAGAAGAAATCCATCCTAGCCCCCTTTGGCGTAGGTACTATCGACCAATCCCTCAAGGCCGTGATCAATACTAAACACTCCCAGGTAGCTGCGGCAGCCCTAGTCGGTAGAGTGATTATCCTTGATGAGGTGCACTCCTATGATGGGTATACTACTCACATCATAAAGGAAGCACTGAAGCTCTTCACTAAGTTAGGGACTACAGTCTTTGTACTTAGCGCTACACTGACGGCAGCAGCAAGAGAAAGTCTTCTAGGCGGAGGGCCCCATAACCTAGGATATCCTCTCGTCTCCTGGGACTCTGGATGTATTGCGGTACCACCCGGTTCCGATCGGTCTGTCACCATTAATGAGACTCCAGATGCTCTAGCCTATGCTGAAGCTGTTCGTAGATTCAACAATGGAGAGTTAGTACTGTGGATCGAGAACACAGTCTCCGAAGCCCAGGAAGCTTTCGATCGGTTGAGCTCTGCAGTCGATCCCTCTCGTGTAGGTCTTATTCACTCACGGTTCACTGCAGAGGATAGAGACTCTAATGAGACCAGGTGGATAGGGTACTACGGTAAAGGAGGGGACAGGTCCCAGGGTCGGATCCTAGTCGGCACCCAAGTCCTTGAGCAATCAATCGATATCGATGCCGACTACCTAGTGACTAGACTGTGTCCTATGGACATGTTCTTGCAGCGCTTAGGCCGGTTACACAGGCACAGAGCTAACGACCCTTATAGAAAGGGAGGAACTGAAGCTATCTGTGACTACCTTATCCCTACCTATAAAGGAAAAGGTAAGCCATCAAAGTATGGTGCTTCAGAGAAAGTCTACCCCCTCTATGACCTAGAAGCTACAAGAAAGGAACTGGGTAACAGAGAAACGGTTCTGATCCCAGGGGACATTCGTAACCTTATGGAAGGCGTCTATAATGTCTCCAACCATCCTGAGTTCCAAGAGCAGAGCCAGGCTAAGGAAGCAAGTATCAAGGACCTCATCCTTAAAGCCAGTGCAGCTACTAATGACTTCGGAGCAGCTATCCCCGAGGAGAGAGTTACTATCCGCTTATCAGACAGACCCTCTACCTCCCTGATCCTTGTCGATAGTGTTCACGGCTCTGAGGTCTCTATAGGAGGTACAACCTTTAACGCCGCTGCGCTAGACGCATGGAAGCATGAGGGGAAGGTCGCCGCACGAACTATCTCTGTAGCTCTAGACGTAGTGTCTAAGGGAGGG
>SXGQ01862415.1_pt1 | contig 10292 bp, 4 predicted proteins | sample 3178371 | NCBI WGS metagenome assembly SXGQ01 (sample SAMN11356859, study PRJNA531348) | freshwater metagenome | isolation source: freshwater sample F1-20 | place: China: Fuxian Lake, Yuxi | collected 2017-12-25 | reverse complement strand
TGCAACCAAGAAGAAAAAACACGGATGCAAACCGTGTCAGTATTATTGCAGTAAAAAAAGTAATTTAAAGCAGCATTATGCAACCGAAAAGCACAAGCGCATCAGTCAAGCGGATAACGCACCCATGAACGATTTGAAAGATTTTATGAAAAATATGATTATGATGCAAAGCGATTTAATTCATGCATTGACCGACACCATTAAAGAAAAACCCATGCAAGTGGCACACGTGACAAACACTCAAACCATTCATAACAACAATCAGTTCAACGTGCAGGTGTTTTTGAACACGGAGTGCAAGGACGCCATCAAGCTGAGCGACTTTATGAAGACGCTGAAAATCACGCTCCAAGATCTGGAATTCACAAAGACGAACGGCATTGTGGAGGGCGTGGGCTCCATCATTGCCAACAATCTGAATGGAATGGACGTGCACCTGCGCCCGATCCACTGCACGGACGCCAAGCGCGAAACGATGTACATTAAGAGCGACGGATGGATCAAGGACGACATGCACGAACACGTGAAGAAATTCATTTACATGACGTCGTGCTATCAGACACGCGTCATACAGGATTGGATGGAAGCCCATCCCGGGTGGGAGAACAAGGAGAAAATGCACATGGAGTATCAGAGCATTTGCAAGGAGCTGTACAAGAACATTGAAAAGGACGACGCCGCCCACCGCAAAATACTGAAAATCATTGCGAAGGAAACGCACATCAACAAGACCGACATGATGGAACTCATGCATTAATAAATGCCCAGATAAATGAGACCCGACTCGGGGTGATTGTTGGTGCTTGACCACCTTGGCCTTCCGCTTATGTAGTGATGGTACACGTTGACCACGTTGTCGCTGTTTGTACTGCTACTGATTGCGCTTGTGCCTGTGCCTGCGCTTGTGCCTGCGCTTGTGCCTGCGCTTGCGCGTCTGCCACGCCTGTCGCGTCTGCCACTTGCACCACTTGCACCACTTGCACCACTTGAATCGGTGGTGCCTGGTTTGAAATTCTGAACAGACGTCGGCTTAACACTGTTGCAAATTTTATTAATGGATTGGAATTTGAGGATGTCGGGTTTACCACCTGTGATGTAGCACGGATCCGAACCACCGGCAGAATTGTAAGATTCCGTGGATCCAAACGTTACGGCGGGGCATATGTATCCATTACCAGTTCGTTTGCACGGATTGATCATGTCGTTCCCGTAAAAATCTTTGGGATAGGGCAACCCGCCGTTGTTTGACAAGCAGCCTGGAACGACGCACTTTTGAGTGGATGACGTGACGCCGGCAATGGTGACCTCTTTCGCCGGGCAGGCTGCGGCCGAACAGTCCGGACCACTCTTGTCTTCACCGCCACCGCCACTGCCACCGCCACTGCCACCGCCACTGCCACCGCCGCCACCGCCCTTTTCCAAAAACAGTTTGCAATTATCGTCGTTGGCGCACTCGTAATATGATTTCGCATTGGCTCCGGTAGGGGCTTGATACGTGTAGCCCCCGTACTTGGTGCATTTGTCCGGGTTCTTTGGATCCGCCCTTTTCAAGCAATCGGCCGCGTACGCGTAATACCCGCAGGTCATGCACTCTTGTTCGCGCATGGAACGCAGGGAGGGGCGGAACGCCAAGCAATACTTTTTGGAATAATCCGGGTTGCGGTTGGTTTCAGAAATGGGCGGATTCACGCACGTGCCGCGCACCGCATTCGCCGTGCTGACAATTTTCGTGCACTTGTCGCTGCACCCGACCAGCTTGCTCCATTGACCGGAAGGACCAAAATCTTCTTCCGCGTTGGCATCCGCGCTTCTAGAAGCGATACCACTTTTTTTTGTGGTTGTTGCCGTCACGGAACCGCTGCGACGGTTTTCAAATGCCTCGGCCAGACGGTCCTGTTTTTTGAGCAATTGGTCCAACAAATGCTGGTGGTCGGAGCTGCCGTCGGCCGAACCAGCCGTACTGGACAAGCTGGATTGACCCGCGGCGGATACCGGCGCATGGGTCATTTCGCCGGCATTGGCAGCAGTTTGAAACCCTTCTATTGCGGTTGCGTTTGCCATTGCGGTTGCCATTGCGGTTGCCATTGCGGTTGTGTTTGCCATTGCATGGGGTCCCTTGAAATGGAGTAGCAGCGCGACCACGCTTGCCACAATCACAACGGCGCTAAATAAAACAAAGCATTGTATCACGTGTTTCATGGAATGGGTGTGTGTGTGTGTGGGGGGAACAAACTGTTCAATAATTGTTCAATAATTATATATATGCAAATATTATATAATTAATTTGTCATTCGTGCGTTACCGGCAGCAGTAGCTGTTCAGGCTTTGGGTGTACGGGTTGCTGCGGAAGGCGTCCAGAATCTCGGGGTTGATGCGCTCGCACTCAATGTTGTTGCGCGGGTAAGTCTTTCCCGCGTGCGCCTTGCCGTACGTTTCTGCGGACGGCGGCATGTTGATCGTGTTCGGCCCCGGCGCCGCGGCGCCCATGTAGTTGTTCACGCTCACGTGCGGTTTGCGCACGCACACGTTTTCGGTGTGGTTCAGCAGGTTCATGTTGCCCTGGTTCGTCCACGCCGTCTGCACCTTGTTGTTGTTGTTGTGCTGGTTGTATGCGGCGTTGTACACTTGGTTGCCCATGTGCGCCGCAGCGCCGCCGGCCGAACCCACGTACTCCACGTCCGTGGTCGTGTCGCGCTGGTTCTCCACGGGCTGCTGGTCCGCCACCTGGTAGCCCGCGTTCGTCTGGCGCTCAAAATTCAAATGGTTGAAATCCAGCAACCCGGTCGTGGTTTCCTTAATGGTGGTGGGCAGCCGGTCGGCGGGGTTGAACACCGTGCCCGCAGGAACGGTGGACCCGGCATTCGCGTACGCGCGCAGGTTGCCGATGACGTTCTCCTTGCGCGACGGGCGCACCACGTCCAGCAGCGGCGCAACCACGGCGCGAAGGGCGCCAAACACGCCCCCCGGCGCCACCGCGTTCGTGGTCGTGCTGCGGTTGTTGTGCAGCACCTTGTACCCCAGCCGCCCGTGGTCGGCGACGGACGCGGGCTTCTGCCCGGCTGCCGACGGGTTCATGCCGTGGTGCTTGCTGGGATCTATGTGCTGCCGCTTGGACGGCTCCACCGCGGGCGCGGCGTACGTGGCCGCCCCGTTCTGCTCCGAACCCGCGCCGAAGTACTCCGCCGTGGTGGACGGGCGGTTGACGAAGCGGTCGGCCTCAATGGGGCGCGCGGTTTGCGCTTTTTCCAACCCCGTGGTGGTCAGCCAGCGGTCCGGCGTGTTCAAGTAGTACGTGTCGGGCAAGTACTTCTCCACCTTGCCCTGCGTGGCGGCGCTGGGCGCGTTCGGGATGTAGTAGTGCGCCGGACCCTCGTGCGTCTCCAAGCCGAACGTGAGCTTGGGGTTCGTCTTCACGCGCAGCTCGTCCACGTTGCGGTCCACCCACTTGTCGCGCGCGTCCATGCCGGAATTGAAGCCGCCGCTGCCGGCGTCGGTGTAGCCCTTGTCCAGTCCCGGCGCCACGTGCACCTCCTCCCACGGCTTCACGTTGGCCATGTTGCTGGACGGCATTTGGCGCGACTGTATGAAATCGCTCACGTTCGGCGCGCCGTTGATGTAGTTGTAGTTCTCCTGCGGCTTGAACAGCGGCGCCACCTCCGTTTTGCTCACCCACTGCGACCCCGCGCCGTTCATGGTGTCCAGCACGGACTCGTGCACGTTGGCGTCGGTGGTGCGACCGCGGATTTTGGCGCCGAAGAAGGGCGCCATGTTGTTGTGCCTAAATTCGGCGGCGTCCACGGGCTTGCCCGTCAGCGACATGACCTGGCGGCGCTGCTGATACGTGTCGCCGAACTGCGTCTTGCCGCCGAAATCGGGGCCGCCGTTCACCACCTCTTGGTACGCCGACTGCTCGTAGTACTTGTCCGTGGCGGCGTTGGGGTTCGGGAAGTTGGAGTACTCGTTCGCGTTGTAGCCCGTCTTGGGCTTGAACACGGGGTAGTTGTCGGGGGGGACCGCCACATTGGGTAAGCCCATGTTCGTGTAGCCCTCGGCGATTGTGGCTGTTGCCGCTGTTGCTGATGCCGCTAATGCCGATCCACTGGATGCAGCTAAAGGCGCGGCGGGCCGCGTGTTCTTCCTTTGGTTGGACATGAGGTACGCGCCAGCCAAGCCCAGCAGGGGGATCGCAAGTTCAGCCATTCTGGTGTAATTATATGTAACGATCTGTAAATATATTATGTAATGATAAATACTAATATATAAATATACTTTTTATTTGCGTTTCGCCCCACTAATATTTCATGTCTGGAGGGATGCACATGCCGAGCTTGTGCGCATTGGTTGCGCCGAACACGCGCTTCAGCGTGCCTTTTCGGGGCTTGTATTGGGCCACCACTACAATTGCATACTTGCCCAAACGCCCTGACAGGCGGGCGTTGGCAACAATGGTTTCCACCACCTCTTTTGCTAAATCAATGTGTTTCAGGGTGGGCCGATAGTGTCCGGATTTGGTGTTCAAACATATGGTAACTTTGTTCGCTTCTGAGTCATAAAACACGGTGCCCGATCCCGCGGACAACACCTCCATGCAGTTGAAATGCCGTTTGAACTCCGCGCTGAACTTGGCCTGCGCGCGCTTGATGTCGGGACACCCCTGGAGCCCTTTTTTTGACGTTTTGCATGCAACGATGTAGTCATACAGCTCTATTAAATGGTCGTATTTCGCATCACGCCCGGGGTCCCGCTTAATCAAATCCATCATGGCTTCAATGTAGATGACGGAGTGTCGGGTAATCAGGGACCCATTGCAGACAAACACGCGGTGACGCTGATTGTGATGTATCACAATGAATTTGAACCACATCCCGGTTGCGTAAGTGAATTTTGAAATGAAAAAGGGAAGCGTTAGGGCATTCAACTCAAACACGGTGTCCATGGACATGGACAGCTCGTTTCCGAGCGTTTTTTCATGCGTCTTTCCGCAAACGTGCGTGTTTTTCAGGAGGGGCAGGCTTCGGGCGCGTTTGCGAGTCAGGGAGAGCATTGACGCGCTTAGAAACGGGTTTGACCGCAGCTGCACATTCATGCAAATGTAATGCAAATGTAATGCAAATGTGGATACATTACATTGTGAAAAAAATGTCACGGGGAACGTAGTTCCCCGGCCCGTAGGTTTTATGAGGAGGAGGAGGGAAAGGTTCGGAAACCCGTAGGTTTTCTGAAGTCCTTTTCCAGGATGCGCGTGCTCAAGTTGTTCTGAAACGGGCGGCACACGTGCTCCTGCGGGTTCATCGGCAAATAAGAGAAATGCGACTGCTCCAAATCGCGGGCGGTCCACGCGGGGTTGGTGGCGCGCGGCTGCTCCACGAACGGCGTGCACGTGGGGTATTCAACGGGCGCGTCGCCCACTGTTGCGGCACTGGTCTTGTAGCTGATGCAGTCGCGCGACAGCGGCCGGCTGAGCCCGCGCAAATCGTTTTCCAGCTCCACCGCGTTGGTCCTTAAGTTGCCGCCCCAACCCTGGAGGCGGATGCAGGGGTCTTCCATGTAAACCGGCTTGTCGCCGTTGCCGGGCACGTTCAAGCGGTACCGGCCGGCACCGGTGGATTCTTGGACTTCCTTGGCAATGCGACAATAATCGTCGTGAATGCGGGTGAATGCCATGATACAATTGTTGATATTGGTATACATGTTGCATTTATTTTTTATTTATTTGTTAACTAAATTGTCCGTTCACGTTTGAGAAAACACCAGAAAAAGGTACAAATATATTAGTACCAAAACCATCATCAAATATTATAGCACCAGGACGGTTATCTACATGCATCGGTCTTGCAAAGGTATTAAACCCACTATAAGTTAGTGATGGATCCGGTCTCTGATTAAACCAAAGTCTTAGATATTGATTAAATGCCAACGCACGACTAAACATATTGTCCATGGATCGTAGGGCTGATAATCTATTATTCCACCCATCAAGCGGTTGGTTGAATACAGTCGCGCCCAGAAACATTTGTGACATTGATGTCACTTTATTAACTTCCCAAATGCTAAGATCTTGATTGAATGCACGTGCTTCTGTAAACATATACGCCATATTAGTTACGTTGGATACATTCCAATTTCCCACATACGAATTGAATTGAGTGGCTCCCATAAACATGCCGGCCATATTTGTGACATTTTCCATGGAAAAATTACCACCCCCACTCATATTCTGATTGTAGCTTGTTGCACCAGCAAACATATCCGACATGTCCCTAACTTTGGACGTATACAACGCTCTGATATCAGTATTGAATGAGCGGGCGTCCCGAAACATACCTGACATATCTGTCACATTTGACGTGTTCCATAATGACGGCGTAGTAATCGATTGATTAAACGCGGCGGCACCCTGAAACATAGATGTCATAGAATTTACATTTATCGTGTTCCATGATCTAATCGGTTGATTGAATACATTCGCACTATAAAACATGTATGTCATATTCGTAACTTTGGCCGTGTTCCATGAACCAATGGGTTGATCAAATTTTGTGGCACCAGAAAACGTACCATTCATGTTTGTAACATTTGACGTGCTCCATGATCCAATCGGTTGATTAAAAACACCAGCACCATTAAACATGCCTGACATATCTGTAACCTTTGCCGTGTTCCATGATCCAATCGGTTGGTTGAATGCATTGGCACTAGCAAATATCTGTCTCATATTTACAACATTGGCCGTGCTCCATGAATTAATAGAACTATTAAACGCGTGGGCACTTGAAAACACGCCGCCCATATCTGTAACCTTTGCCGTGTTCCAGCTGTCAATCGGTTGATTAAATACTTTATCATTAACAAACATGCTGTTCATGCTTGTAACATTGGCCGTGTTCCACGATCCAATCGGTTGATTAAATACACTAGCATTAGTAAACATGCTGAGCATGCTTGTAACTCTGGCCGTGTCCCATGAACCAATGGCTTGGTTGAATGTGGTAGCATTATTAAACATGCTGACCATGCTTGTAACGGCCGACGTGTCCCATGACCCGATGGCTTGGTTGAATGTGGTAGCATTTGCAAATAGGGCGTCCATATTTGTTACAAAAGTGGTGACAATGTTGTTGAATGGCACTAATTCTCCACTAGTAGAATATTTGGTGACTGCAGCTATTTCGGTTGGTGTCCGGTTGGCCGGAAGTTTTCCAATGGCGGTAGCATAGTTTTTAATGTCGGTGATTGACTCATCATTCACAATTGCAAACAGTTCTTGCGATGTTCTTACAGTAGCCCTTAGTAAATATGGATTGGCGGGTAAAGAGGCGACTCCGTTGTATTTTAGAGTTTCATTTGTCAATTGAATCAATTGAGTTGGAACTATAATGCCGCGAAGTGATCCACTTAATTTTGTTCCACGGAATGTTTTGTAAGTGTAGGTGTATGCCGTACTTGTAATAATTTCTAGATGGAATCTTTCATTTGTATTAAATATTGGGTTTTGTCGGCCGTTGAAAGCCAACGAAGTTGGATCAATGCGCGCAACATTATTTTTCTCGGCGAGATACATTTTATTGTATTCCGTGTAACTGAACGGAATGTACAATGGTGAATCCGAAGTGAAGTTGGATGATTCATTGTAATCAAAGAACACCTGAAAAAAGATTGCTTTTGTTGGACTAGGAGGAACCTCACTGTAAATATTAATACACATCGGTATGGTTAATGGTGTCGTGCCGGCGGAGGTTGTTATTTTGAATCCATTCAATAAGAATCCAGTGAGTACCGTTTTTACAGTGATGAGCATTCCGGCTGTATCTGCAGAAATCACGGTACTGCTAGTCGGGGGATTAAGCACGGTGTCTGTGCTGCCAAAATTTGCGTCGATGATTACTTGTTCGGGTGGGGCTCCATTGGGTACACATACCAATGAACAACAAACATCGTCTGTATAAAGCGAACCGAATACCGGGTTCCTAATTGGTTTAAAGAACACACCTCCCGCAACTGAAAGATTATTTGTTTTAATTACATATGGTATATATTTAGAGGAGAAGGTGCTGTAGTACGTTAACCGAATGGTGATTTGGTCTCCAATTACAAAACTAATCTTTTTATTATCAAGTGGACTAACATTGTAAACATGTGTCGGGAGTGATGTATTATTTAATGCAAATGGAATGGTTATGAGAGACCCATCATTTGCCGTAACAACAGTATCAGCTGAATCGTACATTGCATTGAAATCACTAAGAGTATTAATCGTCAAAGACGTTGGAATTGTTAGATCGTTAAACACCTCTATATTCAACATATGAAAATGTGAAACTTCATTTTCTACGAGTGTGAGTATGGGTTTGAATCCAGCACGGTGTTGTTTTGTAGGTGATCTAAAACAATCAAATATGTAACCAAAATCCAATGCATCCAATGTGCAATTTTGCGTGATATTCACATTTATAAAAACATCATTCTCATTACTAGTATTATTCCGATCAATTGGACCTGCTGTACCTTTATTGAATGCGCATGCATACAACACGGTTTTGTTAGGGGGCAGATATGTGTAATCCCGAATTGAAGTTTCCGCAACTATGCTGAACGGATTTAATCCTGTACCTTTTTCCGCGTTTGCATAAATGGCGACCCTATTTTCGTAAATCGGGGGGGACAGTGCGGGCATTGTAAAACTAAACGCGCCGGCGAGGGATGTGGTGTCCACCGTGAAAACACCGGCAGATGAAGACACGGTATATTTGTTGAAAGGTGTGCCTCTGGGAAAGGGACCTGTGAAATTAACCGTTCTCCCGCTTCTGTAAGTGATGGGGGTTTTGACTGTAATTGTGCTCGGAAAAGTGATGTTGGGGGGATTAACGTCCACATTAGAACCAGTTAGCTGTATAAACATGCCGGAAGTCAGGTTGAAATTTGTGCTAATTGTGCCATTAACTATGTTTTTAGAATACAATATTACGTCTATCTCCAAAGTTAAGTCTAAAGGAGGAATGGTGGTATTGATGGTTATAGTGGGTTTACCGCTCACGGTTCCGGATATGGTGCCAGGTATAGTGACTCCAGTCATTGAGGTGGTGGCAAAATTCATGATCGGAATCTCGAAATTAAAACTCCCCGCTATGTTATTGATGTTAAAAATTCGTACGGATATTACACCGGATGAAGCATTTGCAATACGGCCGTAATTGTTAATAAAAGCATTTGCAGGTCCAGTAATCGTTCCATAGTTAATGATGATGCCATCCCTAGAATTTGTAATAAGGTCTGCAAGCTCAATCGTGCCGTAATTAATGATGATTCCATCGTTGGAGATTCTATAGGGCTTATAAGTGCTACCAAAACGAATGATAACGTGTACCAACTTACCAAATCCAACAGATTCAGTACCCGTATGGGTTACTATTTGGTTCTGGGTAGCACCAATTATCACTGCAACTCCAGTAATACTCGCAGCGCTAGGAAAACTTGCACTTGCGCCGTTTAGTGCATTATATACACCAATAGTCGTATTTATTAGATTCATATACCCAGGGCCGGTGCTGTTAGGAACTATGAAATTGTTTATAATATTTATCATGGTGGTAAGCACTAGGTTACTTTCAGTATACTGAATAGAAATGGCAGTTGCACCATATATTACACCATACACCCCATTTATAAACATAGCAGTATTATTTTCCACTCTAATTTTTCCGCCTTCGTTGAAGAAAATTGTCCCGGAATTGTATATGGATGCGTAATCCTTCGCGTTAAGAATATGGCCGGCAGGAATGGTAAGAGATTGATCGTTTAAAATAACAATTGAGTGATTGAGTTTCCACACTTTATCTGACGTTTGAGTTGCGATTGAATTCAGTGGAATTTCTGAAGGCCGATTGGCAACATTGAAAGTGATTCCGGGTGTGGCTTCTTTTTGCGGCGTGCCATCCGTTATCAACGGAATAGTTATGCCGCCCGGGTAAGATATCGGGTCAATTGTGAATTCTGTGGTCACATATGGCAATGTACCATTCATTAATACGATGTATAAAGTAGGCTGTGTGCCCACCTGATAACCCGAAAATGTGATGTTAGGAATTTTGACATAGCGTGGGATAATCTTGGACACCGCGGTAGGCGTCTTAAAGTTTGCATAATTTATAATGATATTGGCCGAAATGGTACCTTTAGATTGGACCAGTGTATTTGTGGCTGATACATTAGTAAAAATGGTGGGCATTTGCAAATAATATTTTACGTTGTAAAGCAATACGTTCAGACTTGTCATGTCGGTGGGGCTGGGTGTT
>SXGQ01592400.1_pt1 | contig 10293 bp, 6 predicted proteins | sample 3178371 | NCBI WGS metagenome assembly SXGQ01 (sample SAMN11356859, study PRJNA531348) | freshwater metagenome | isolation source: freshwater sample F1-20 | place: China: Fuxian Lake, Yuxi | collected 2017-12-25 | reverse complement strand
GTGCCTGTTTCTCTTCTGCGCGGTCCGCTTTGGCGGGCTGGGCACTCCGGAGTTGCTTTTGCTGGTGTTCATTTTCGCGCGGCTGCTGCCCCGGCTCGCGGCGCTGCAATCCAACTGGCAGCGGGTCATGCACATGCTGCCCTCCTTCGCGGCGGCTCATCGCCTGCGCGAGCAGTGCATCGCGGCCGAGGAGGCCGCGCTCCCGGCGACGGCTTCCCGGCTGGAGCTGGAGCGGGAAATTCAGTTCGAGAACGTGGCCTTCGGATACGGCGAAACAGGAGGTCGTGCGGTGCTGCATGAAGTCAGTTTCGTTGTCCGTGCGCGGCAGATCACCGCCCTGTGCGGCGCGTCCGGGGCGGGCAAAAGCACAGTGGCGGATTTGGTGCTGGGCCTGCTGCGCCCCGCCGCTGGCCGGGTGCTGGTGGATGGCGCGCCGCTGGCTGACGAGCGGGTTCATGCATGGCGGGCGAGCGTCGGTTACGTGCCGCAGGAGGCATTCCTCTTCCACGAGAGCATTCGCGCGAACCTGCTCTGGTCGCGTCCGCAGGCGACCGAGGCGGAACTCCTCGACGCGTTGCGGGCCGCCGCCGCCGAGGAGTTCGTGAGCCGCCTGCCGCAGGGCCTGGACACCGTGGTGGGCGACCGTGGCGTGCGCCTCTCCGGCGGCGAGCGGCAGCGCATCGCCCTGGCCCGCGCGCTCCTGCGGCAGCCGACGTTGCTGGTGCTGGACGAGGCGACCAGCGCATTGGACACGGCGAACGAGCAGCTCATCCAGCAGGCCATCGAGCGGTTACATGGCGAACTGACCATCGTCATCATCGCGCACCGGCTCTCCACGGTGCAAAGTGCCGACCAAGTCATCGTGCTGGATCAGGGGCGCGTGGTGGAAAGCGGCAGCCCGGCGGAGCTGGCGGCGCGAAGTGACGGGCATTTCCGGCGATTGATGCAAGCCGGAAGCGCGGTTGAAACACACAGTTCATGAGCGCTATCGCCGGCATTTTTCATTTGGACGGATCGCCCGTGGATCCCGGCCCGCTGGAGCGCATCATGGAGTTCCTGCGCCCGCAGGGGCCGGACGGGATCGGCTACCGTGTTGCCGGGCCGGCGGCGCTGGGAAACGGCCTGTTCCGGGCAACGAATGAATCGCAGTCGGAGGTCGCACCGTGCTCGCTTGACGGGCAGGTATGGATCACGGCGGATGCCTTCCTGACCGGACGTGAGGAACTGGTGGATGCCCTGCGCGCAGCCGGTCGTGAGGCGTCGTTGAGCCGGCCCGACTCCGAGTTGATTCTCCATGCGTATGCCGCGTGGGGCGATGGCTGTCTGGACCGACTGCTCGGTTACTTCGCCTTCATCATCTGGGACGGCGCGAAGCAGCGGGTGCTCGCGGCTCGGGATCACTTCGGCAACCGCGCGCTCTACTACGCGCACGTCGGGCAGCGGCTGGTGCTGGCGAATTCGCTCGATGGGCTGATGCAAGATATGGGCGTTCCCGCCCGGCTGTCGGACTTTCACGTCGGCAGTTTCCTGGCGCTCGGCTCCACCACGTATCTCGATCAAGGCGGCACCAGCTACGAGGCGGTGCGAAAGATCCGGCACGCAGAATGCCTTGTGGCCGACCGGGGCGGCGTGAAGCTGCGCCGCTACTGGACTTGTCCGGCCGAGGTGGAGCCGTTCCGCTATCGGCGGGAGGAGGAAGTGGTGGAGCGCTTCCGTGAACTGTTCGCCCGCGCCGTCCAAGACCGGCTGCGATCGAAGCGCCTGTGCTTCACCGTCAGCGGCGGGATGGACTCGACCTCCGTGCTGGCGATGACCGCGCACGTCATCCGCCAGCGCGGTCATGGCCCGGAGCTGACCGCCCTCTCGCAAGACCACCGACGGATCAACCCCACTCGCGAGGCGGAGCTAGCCGGGCGGCTGTGCCGCCAATACGACATCCCGCTGGTGTTGATGAACATGGACGAGGTGCCGTGGCTCACGCCGGATTACTCGCCCGTGACGCTGATGCAGTATCCGATCGGCAAACAGCAGGAGGAGTTCGTCAGCCGCGCGTCGCGGTTGGCCCCGGTCGTGATGACCGGGGCCAGCGGTGACATGCATCGCACGGGCTACCTGCGGGAGGCTCTTTTGGCTCAAGGAGTCCTCTCAGCGCTCAGAGGATACCGCACAGTGATGGACCGGTATGGTCTCCGTCCTGACACTCACTTTGGCATCTACCGCCTGCGCGACCAGTTGTTGGGACGCAAGGGTCAGTTCGAACGGCATTTCCCCCAGTGGCTGCAACCCGAGATCGCAAAGCGTTACGACTTACACGCGGCATTTATCAAATACCAGCTGCCGCAGGAGGACTCCGACGCATTGTCCAATTGGCTTCATCCAGAAATCCACTATTGGTGCAGTCGCAAGGACAACGCGACAGTCTTCCATGGCAATGCCGCCGATGTTCCCGGCGAATGGCTAGACCCGCTGGGCGACCGGCGGTTGGTGGAGTTTTACCTCGCGCTGCCGCTCCTGCCTTGGTTTGCGCACAAGTTTCTGCTTCGCGAGGCGATGAACGGCATGCTGCCGGACCAAATCCGGCTCCGACGCAGGGATCAAGTCGTCTCCCATCACGCACCGTTTCTGCGCGAGCCGGGCAACGAGTGGATAGACCGCTGGACCTCGGATTCTCGTTTGGGAGGTTTGTTTCGCCGGGATGAGATTCCAATGCTTTGGGGAGGGAAAGTTCCTGACCACTGCGCCTTTGTCCACCTAAGGCCACTGCTGCTGAACCATTGGCTGCGGGGCCGCCGGGCTGATTAAAAGAGTTGGAATTTTCTCCTTGTCATCGTGGTGACTTCTTCGCTACAAAGTCTCAGCTTTATGAAGAACCAAATCGAAAATCAGTCCGGCCAAGAAGTGAAAAAGAGATACTCCGCTCCCACCCTCATAGAGGTTGGGGATTTCACTCAGTTGACTCTCGCGGCTGGAGCGAATGCTGCCGCTGACGGCACCAGCCCAGCTTAAGGTCTACGCACCAAGAATAGTTTCTTAGCCAAGCCCAAGTCCCTTTACCGGGGTCTGGGCTTGCTTCATTTTAGACCCACCTAAGCGCTGGAGCGCATGCCTCTCCAATGGCCTTCAATTTGGAGGCTTCTGATGAGAACTCCACCTCTGCATGAATTGCATTCTGACGAGCCGCAGCGGACGGAGGCAGTAATGCAGTCTGTGAAGGACTGGGCGCAGATTGTTAATTTGCCAGTCCTGAATACCGGGGGTGACCGCCAGCCAGAAGCAGTGGCGGACACGGTCAACGAAGCGTTCTCGCATTCGGAGGTGGAGACGTAAGGTGGAAGTGACACTGGAAGGGAGCGTATCGGCAACGAACCACGCTTGCGCCAGCTCTCTGGCGAGTGCAATGACCTGGCCATCTTCTTCCGCTGCGCTGCCCAGCCGGTCAGGAACCGGGGCGGAAAACCAGCTCGTTGCCAAGTGAACCCCCAGCAGGAGCATTCGATACGCTCCGTGTTCGCGGGCGCGTTGCTCCACGGCTGACCAGTCCATCCCCGGATTGGTTCGCAGCACGGCCGCCAGCGTGCTCACCTGGTCCAGGCGGTTCCAAGTGTGCTTGGCCCCATGCACCACCAGCATCAGCACGAGGTCTTCAATGGCAAACGTCTTCACCGGGTGTCCGGCGAGCGTGGTGCTGATGCTGCGCTCCCATAGTTCGCGGGCGGGCAGCGGGAAGGAGAAGTAGCGCGCCCGCGGACGCCATTGCAGGTCAACTCGCGCGGCGGTGGTCGCGTGGATAAAGGTGTATTCGCACTCGATCCGCAACAGGTCCGCCTCCTGGTGTGGAAGCAGGACGAACTCCGGCCGGTAGCCCAGCGCCATCAGCGCTTGCTTGGCGCGCAGCACCTCCGACTCGGGCACAAAGATGTCCAGGTCGAAGCACGAGCGCAGGGAGACATCGCCGTAGGCCTGCGCGGCGAGCAGTTGCCCCTTGAAGGTCAGCGCGGGAATGCCCTCGCGCTGGAACGCGGCCAGCACGCGCAGTAGTTCTGCGATTTGCGAGAGCGCGCGGCGCGCGGCGCGTTCGCGGATGCTTTTCGACTGCGCCACGATCGCATTGGGAAGTTCCGCGTCGCCTCGCTCCAGCAGTTCAGCGGCGAGCAACGGGCCAAGGCCGTGCCGCACAGCAAGGTTTAGGACACGTTGCCAGTCCGGTTCGGTGGCTGGCAGTGGACCTGGCGGGGAGCTGGCGCGTCCCGGCGGGACACCGGTCCACAAGAGCTCCACCAGTCGGCTGGACCGAGGCGGAAGGTTGATTGGCGCGAGTTGCATGTGAGGCACCATCGGCTGGCTGGCTTGCTCCGCCGAGCCGTGACTGGACGGCCTTTCCTTAGCGCAAAGCGGCGGTTTCTCCAAGTGTCATCCCAGCGACGGCGACCAACCGGTCCGGCAGATCAGGGGGAAACGGCGGCCCCCACGGAACGGTCACCTCGACGACCGGCACGGCTTGGGCCACGCGGGCGAAGGCGGAGAACTGTTGCCGCCGGGGTTCGTCCACGCGCCAGCCCAGAACGCGGGCGAAGCCGTTCAGGTGGAAAGACGCCTGCACCAGGGATAGGGGATGGGCCACCAACTCACGGTGTTCCCGCGAGGGACGGGGGATGAGGATCGCCCGCAGTCGTGGCAGCGCGGACTTTCCGGCGGGGAGGAGCAGCGTGGAGCGGCCATCTGCAGAACGATTCACACACGCAGGCGAGAATAGTTCCGAAAGCGAAGCGGCGTTCGCGCGCAGGCGCAGCTCGCCGGTGCCCCAGTGGCAGCGGAATGACTCCTTTTCAGACTGCAAACGCAGCACATCGTCGGTGATCAATGTCGCCCCGGCGGAGCACAGCAGCGTGGCGAGCGTGGACTTGCCCATGCCGGACGCGCCGATGAAGGCCAGCGCCTCGTCGCCCACCGCCACGGCACTGGCGTGCAGGATGGACTCGCCGCGCAGGTTCAGCCACCAGGCTGGCACGCTGCCGATGAGCAGCAACGGAAGAATCGCGTCCTTGCCCGGCAGCGCGTGAGCGGTGGCGGTGCGCAGGTCATTGGCAAGGCGGACTTCCCCGGTCTGCGGGTAGAACAGCGACCAGCCGCTTTCGATTTTGGTCAGCTGAACGCCGAAGCCATTTCCGAAATCGGCCTTCGCCCAAACCTCACCAGCCGGGGCCGTGGCAGTGGCGGGAAGTCCCCCGCCGCAGCGGACGGTCAGGTCGGGTGCGAAGGATTCCGGAGCAGACGGTGCGGTCAGCGGAAGTTCCGACCGGATGCACAGACCGTAGAGGCAGTAGGAGGAAAAGCTCATGCCGCGCAGCGCTGCCAATCAGGCCGCGCGCACCTCGATCAGTCCCGCCGCTTGAAGCTTCTGCAACAGGGCGAGCAGGTCGGCCCGGCAACGGTCAGCGGGCACCTCATACTCGGCCAGCAGGGCGGCGAGCAGCTCGTTGACTTGCTTCGGACTCGCCAGCAACTGCCACACGCGCGCCCCCACCGGGTTGAGGCTGAAATACTTGCTGGAATCCATTTGCAGGATGGCCGACTCCGCGCCAAGCCCGCAGGAGACCTGGCGGGGCGAGAGGGCAATGGTGGAATCGTCGCGAATTTCGAATTGAGCTGTTTCGGGCATGAGTCTGTTGCTTGAACGGCTGTTGTCAGCGGCGTGCAGTATGGGGAATGCAGCCTGGCTTTCAATCAAGTTTCCGGGACGCGAGAGGGGCAACACCTTCCCCGGGTGAAAAGCCTTCGGCCCGTTCGCCCTCTCCGCTACGCTGTCGGCGTGACCGTCCTCGAAGTCATCCAGCGCAGCGCGGAGTTCCTGCAACGCCACGGCGTGGACTCGCCGCGCCTCCAGATCGAGCTGCTGCTGGCCCACGTGCTCAAGCTCCCCCGCCTCCAGCTCTACCTGAATCACGACCGCGCCCTGACCGATGCGGAACTCGCCGCCCTCCGCGCGCTCGTGCAACGCCGTGCGAAGCGCGAACCGCTGCAACATCTCACCGGCAGCACGTCCTTCTTCGGATTGGAAATCTCCGTCAGCCCGGCAGCCCTCGTCCCACGTCCTGAAACCGAAACGCTCGTCGAACTCGCCCTCGCCGCACTGGCCAAATCCACTTCGCCGCAGCCCACCGTGCTCGACTTCGGCACTGGCACTGGTTGCATCGCCATCGTGCTCGCTGCGAGGTGTCCGCCCGCCTGCGTCCACGCGCTGGACATTTCCGATGCGGCTCTCGCGCTGGCCCGAGGCAACACGGAGCGAAATGCGCTGGCCGGGCGAATCACATTTCACTTCGGCGATGGTTTCCCCGCCCTCCCGGCGGAACTGCGCTTCGACCTCATCACCTCGAACCCGCCCTACATCCCCGCCACCGAGATCGCCACGCTGCAACCCGAGGTGCGCGACTTCGATCCACGCATGGCCCTCGACGGCGGCGCAGACGGACTCGACTTCTACCGTCGCCTCGCGTCGGAAGCGCCTGCACGATTGAACGCGGGCGGCGGCCTCTTCGCCGAGTTCGGCGATGGGCAGGAGAATGCGATCCAACGACTCTTCACTGACGCAGGCTGGTCGCGAGTGGCAGTCCATCGCGACCTCAGCAGCCGCCCGCGCGTCATCGAGGCGTGGAGAACGGCTTGACTCCATCGCCGTCCGGGACGCAGATACGCGCATGATTCACGTCCTTGCGACCATTGAAGTCCAGCCCGGCCAGCGCGACGCCTTCCTCCGCGAGTTCCACGCGCTCATGCCGATGGTCCACGCCGAGCACGGCTGCATCGAGTATGCCCCCGCCGTGGACTGCCACACGAACATCCCCGTGCAAGCCCGCCTCGGCGACGACGCCGTGGTCATCATCGAGAAGTGGTCTGACGTGGCCGCGCTCGAAGCGCACCTCAAGGCCCCGCACATGGCCGACTACCGCGTGAAGGTGAAGCCGTTCGTGAAAGGCGTGACCCTCCACGTGCTCCAGCCAGCGTGAATGGAGCGCGGCCTTCAGGCCGCAGTCGGCGGCGATTGCAACCAGAACTCAAGTCCTTGCCGAACAGTCCAGCCTTCTGCGGCCTGAAGGCCGCGCTCCTCACGGCTGGATAAACCGCTCGTAAGCCCGCCCGCCCAGATACTCGTAGCCGCGCGACTCCGCTGTTGTGCCCGTGAGCATCGAGTGGATGAAGCCGTTCCGCTCCACCTGCACCGTGTGCAGAATCTTCCGCTCCGGATTCTCCTTCAGCAGAAACTTCACGCGTCCCCCCAGCGCCGTGTGCGTCTGCAAGCCGTCTCTCGTCGCCGACTCCCACGCCAGCGACTTCGCGCAGTCCGCCTTCATCGCGTGGCTGCGGCCCCACGTCCCGCCCGACTCGCTGACGAATGTCTTGCCGTTCAGCAGCGCGTTGGAGTCGTGGTAGGCCAGCACGCACAGGTGATTGCGAGGCGATGCGTTCAGCCAAGTCAGCAGCTTGTCCGAGTGCCTCTTTGCGTCGTCGTAGCCGTAGTTGCTGTCGAGAAATGCGATGCGCTCCACCGCCGCCGGGATGCGCTCGTGCGCGTCGAGGTAGCCGAAGATGAAGCTGCCGCCGCCGCTGTGGCCGTTGAGGGTCAGAGTGAGCTTCTGGTTCGGAAATGACGCGACGACTCGCTCGACGAAGCCGGGAAATTTCTCCACGCCGTGCTTCCGTTTCCAGTTCGGCCAGCTCAGGCCGCTCGCCTCGAAGTAAGCCACCACGAGCGTCGCGTTCGTCTCGCGCTCGCGCAGCCAGCGCGTCTGCGCACCGATGTGCTGGATGTTGAAATGCCAGTCGTCGCCCGGCTTGAGCTGCTTGCCGATGGTCTGCTCGATGGTGTTCCCGTTTGGCAGCGCGAAGACCACGAGGTGAACCGGCTTTTGTTTCGCCGATGCTTCGGTCACCGGCGCGTTCACCACCACGCGCACCTCCGGCTCCAGCCGGAACTCCAGCTCCCGCTCGCCGTGGCCGCCGAGTTGAGGAGGCGGAACCGTGCGCCACTCGCCGGCACGGGGCTGCCCTTCATCACTCAACAGCACGCTCAACTTCGGATCGGCCAGAATCTCGGCGACTGTCTTGTCCACGCCATCCAGCTTCGCGATCTTCGCCACGAGCCGGACGCCGTGGCTGTAGTCCACCCACGAGTCCGCGTGGCCGAGGTAGAGCGGCTGGATCGCAACGCCATTCGTCCGGTGCCAGCCGTAGATGGCGACCTTGCCTGGCTTCGCCGCGAGCTGCGGCGTGAACACCAAGTCCTTCTTCTGCCCTGCCACCAGCGTCCCGAGCGGATGCGCCGCGAGCGCTGCCTTGCGCTGCTCCCGCACGAGCTCGTTGTGCCGCGCGAAGATGGGCAGCGTGACCATCTCCTTGCTCGGCGGAATCGGATGAGGCGTGAGCTTGAGCGTCGCGGCCGCGTGGATCGCGTCCACGATTCGGCGCGTTGGCAGCCGGCAATCCGTCGCGTCCGCGACGCGTTGCGCGGCGGCGGGCGTCAGCGGCGTGAGCAAGTAATCCGCGTCGCTGCCGACAGCGAGGTAGTCCGGCGTGACGAAAACAGTGACTCGATGCGACGTGCCTTCGATGGTGTTGGTGAGCGTCACCTGCACGAGCCGGCGCAGAAAGTCCGGCACGTTCCCGCGCAGGACTTCGGCGACAAGCCGGGCCTCGCGCGGCTCACGGTCCAGGCTGGCGAGCGATTCCGCGAGCGAGCGTCCACCGGGCGCGTCAGCGGGCCGGGGAGGAAGGCGGAGTGTCTGGGCATGGACGCACAGACTGAAGGCAAGCCAGAGGAATGACGCCGGAAGACATTCGAGTGCGGCCCGCCTGACTCCTCGGAGGAGCGCTGCTCGGCGGGCTGGAAAGGGACTCTTCATAACGAGAGGATGCGCAGGCTGAACTCAGGCGGGCTTGAAACTTGGGCGACTATCCACGCGGTGTTCACTGCGTCAAGGCGGCTTCCCGTGAGCTGAAAACCGGGCGGGGAATCGGGCTTGCGCGGCCCGCGCGATTCCCTTAGCAATCCACGCGCTCGACGCAGCAACTCAACATCACGACACCTATGTCCGCTTTCCCCAACATCCCCAAAATCGCCTACGAAGGCCCGCAGTCCAAAAACCCGCTCGCCTTCAAACACTACGACGCCAAGGCCGTCATCGAGGGCAAGACGATGGCCGAGCACCTGCGCTTCTCGGTCGTGTATTGGCACACGATGTGTGGTCAGGGCGCGGACATGTTCGGGTGGGGCACCGCCGTCCGCCCGTGGGAAGCCGGCCTCAGCGGCATCGACCTCGCGAAGGCCCGAGTCCCCGTGTTCTTCGAGATTTGCGAGAAGCTCGGCGCGCCCTACTACGCCTTCCACGACCGCGACGTTGCCCCGCACGGCGCGAACCTCAGGCAGTCGAACCAGTGGTTCGACACCATCACCAAGCTCCTCAAGGCCCAGCAGAAGAAGACCGGCATCAAGCTCCTCTGGGGCACCGCCCAGCTCTTCGCCCATCCCCGCTACGCGCACGGCGCGGCCACGAGCTGCGACGCCAACGCCTTCGCCTACGGAGCCGCGCAGGTGAAGAAAGCGCTCGAAGTCACCCACGAGTTGGGCGGCGAAGGCTACACCTTCTGGGGCGGCCGCGAGGGCTACAGCTCCCTCTGGAACACCGACATGAAGCGCGAGCTGGAGCACCTCGCCAAGTTCCTGCACCTGGCCGTGGCCTACAAAAAGGAAATCGGCTTCAAGGGCCAGTTCTACATCGAGCCCAAGCCCAAAGAGCCGACCAAGCACCAATACGACAGCGACGCGGCGGCTTGCCTGAACTTCCTCCGCGAATACGACTTGATGGACCACCTCAAGCTGAACCTTGAGACCAACCACGCCACGCTCGCCGGCCACTCGATGCACCACGAGCTGGAAGTCGCGGGCGCGGCGGGCGCACTCGGCAGCATCGACGCCAACACCGGCGACCTGATGCTCGGCTGGGACACCGACCAGTTCCCGACGGACATCTACCTGACCACGCAGTGCATGTTGAGCATCCTGAAATACGGCGGCCTCAAGACCGGCGGCGTGAACTTCGACGCCAAGGTGCGCCGCGAGAGCTTCGAGCCGGTGGACCTCTTCCACGCGCACATCGGTGGCATGGACGCCTTCGCGCGCGGCCTCAAGATCGCCGCCGCCATCCGCGCCGATGGACGCCTCGACGCCTTCGTGGAGAACCGCTACCGCAGCTGGGACAGCGGCCTCGGCAAAGACATCGAGAAGGGCAAAGTCGG
>SXGQ01185422.1_pt1 | contig 10293 bp, 9 predicted proteins | sample 3178371 | NCBI WGS metagenome assembly SXGQ01 (sample SAMN11356859, study PRJNA531348) | freshwater metagenome | isolation source: freshwater sample F1-20 | place: China: Fuxian Lake, Yuxi | collected 2017-12-25 | reverse complement strand
GGGCGAGACGCGGATGCTAACGCGCACCTGCCCGGATGAGTTCACCTTGGGCCCCGGTTCTAAGTTCTGTTCCGTCACTATCTTTAGATGTAAATGTAGAAAGGCCCGGGCGTCAAGTCATTTCTTCGCCCGGACCGATCATTAAAGTAGAAAAACTCCTAGAACCCGAAGGGCAGGCCGGAAGAGGCCGGATCCGGTTCGGGTATCTCATTCGCCCTCTCTGGTGCGAGTTCCTTTACTTTGTCCTTCGCTTCAAGAGCGGCGGCGCTCAGCGGGATCGACTTACCTTCCTTGTCCTTTGCTTCGCTCGCGGTCTTGGCGAGTTCGAAGAAAATGTTGACGGCCTCGTCCTTGTTGCCCTGCTTTTCGAGCGTTTTGCCGAGTTCGAGTTTGATGATGTCTAGCGGGATCAACGTCGCGTTCGCAGCGACCAGCTTTCTGTAATGCTCGACCGCCTTGTCGTACTGCCCGGCATCGGCACGAGCCTGGGCCGCCTTAAAGGTTGCGAGCGTTGCCACCTCACCGCTGCCGCCGGCCATCGCCTCAAGCTCGCTGAGGGCGAGTTCGCGATCGACATGCATACGGTTAACAGCCGCGAAATACTTTGCCTTTTCACCGGCCGCACCGCCGAATTCCGCGGCCACTCGTTCAAACTCAGCGATCGCCGCCTCGGCCCGCTCACGCTGGGTCTTGTAGGTCTTTTCGGTCGAGCCGGCAAGCGGCGGGACGTCTGTTACCTCTGCCTGCATTATCTCGATGCCCTTGCCGAGAGCGGTCTGGGCAGCGGCCTGCGACTTGTTGTTCCACTGCACAAAGACCGCAATGATGATGCCGAGCACTGCCAGGGCTCCGATGCCGTATAGGATCGTCCGGCCTTTGCCCTCAAAGACTTTGCCCGCTTCCTCCAGCTTTTGGCCGACGGCCGACTGGAAGGGATCCTGGTAACGCGGCTTCTCTGCCGGCTCGTTCGTTGCCGCCGTAGCAGCCTGTTCAAATCTTCGTTTCTTTCTTGCCATTACAAAAAATGCAATTTCTCTTATTGAAATCGTTATATAATAAGGAAATTCGGGAAGTTTCCAAAAGAGTAAATGTAGCTCAAATGCAGACGAAGAGCAAACATAAGCCAAGCGGAACATACTCGAAAAAATTTAAGAAACCCGGGAACATTTTCCAAGAATCGGTGTCTAAAGGTAATTACAGGGGATATTGTTCCCCACGGCACGATTGAAAACGGACCGGCGGTTTCGAGTCAGACGGACGAAATGGCCCTTAGCAGATCGATCGCTTACGATGAGGACGCGCTGAACGAAGCAGCTTCGGCGGCGGGACTCGACTCGGCCATCTCACGACAGGAAGCAGAATTACTCGAAGGCCTCAAGGCCGGAAGGCAGGAAGCTTTTGACACTCTGATCGACCGCTTTTCGAGCGACATCTTCTCAACGCTTTATCGCATCACGGAAGATGCCGAGGAGTCCGCGGATCTTACTCAAGAAACGTTTCTAAGTGCCGCAAAGTCGGTCGCGGGATTCCGCGGCGACTCAGGATTGAAAACCTGGCTTTATCGCATCGCGGTCAACCACGCACGCAACCGCAAGCGGTGGTGGTTCCGGCGGGGAAAGACGAAAACGATCTCGATCGATTCGCCCATCGGGCCTTCGGAACAGACCGTTGGCGATACGCTCGATGCGGGTTCGCGGTCGCCCGAGGACGAAGCCATCTGGCGCGAACGCCAGCTCTCGCTGCGGCGGGCTTTGAACGAACTGCCCGAGATCTTTCGCGAAGCCGTGGTGCTCTGCGACATCGAGGGGTTGAGTTACGACGAGATCGCCGAGGTGCTCGGCATCTCAATGGGAACGGTGAAATCGCGAATCGCTCGCGGCCGTGACGAGCTTAGACGAAAGCTCAAAGGTTATTGACAATCGAATAGGATCATCCGCTGGCACCTGCTCGAGCAGCCTAAGAACGACGTATCGGTGCCAAACGAGAGGTCAGAAAACGCTCTGCTCCGGTTAGCTGCAGTGTTTTTCGGAAATGGGTCGCCTTGATCTTTTCAGACATTGACCAGCAATCAATGTGGCGAAACCAAACCGAAAGGCCTTGCAGAATTCGAGGAAGATGCATTTTCTCTGATTCCGGCAGCCGAGTGGTGCCAGCCGATGATCCGTTCGATATTGAAAGTGAAGGAAAATATGAGCGGAGAGAACAGATCAATGCATTGCAAAGAGGTCGAACTGATCCTTCCGTTATATTTTGACGGCGGACTTCGCTCCGACGAGGCTGCCTCGATAGACGAACATCTTGACGGCTGCCCGGTCTGCCGGCAAAGACTTGCTGATCTGAAAGAGATACGGAGCGAGATCGCCTCGCTTGCACGCCCGCGGCTTTCTGCAGAGCGGATCGGAATGATCCGGCTGGCGGTCGCCGAAAGCCTGCCGATATCGCCGACAGCGGCTCCCGGATTCAAACTGATAGAGAACACAGGAAACTGGTTCGACCGTTGGCTGATGCCTTCGATGGTCGGTTCGCTCGCGTCGCTTATACTTGGCGTTACGCTTGTTTGGCTGATAATGTCGCCATCTGAAAGCTTGGAGGTCGCCGCAAACCGAACTCCGCAGCAGCCCGCCGAGCGACTGATGTATTTGACTGGCAATGACCTTCTCGCAGCCGAATTAACGCCGTTCCAGTACGCAAGCACTCGATACTCCGTTTCGGCCGAGTCGCCGAGCGTTAATCCGCGAGGAGCATTGATAGCCCTGACGCGATCATTCCTTCGCGGCGAAATGAAGGACGATGAGGTCGTGGTCGTGGCGGATGTTTTCGGCAATGGGCTCGCCCGCATCGCCGAGGTTGTTGAGCCGATCAATGACGACCGGGCAATTCGTGACCTTGAAAAAGCTCTGCAATCCGATCCGGATTTCGCTCCCTTCGTCCCGGCTGATATGGATCGACGCGGTCAGAGCGTCCGGGTAGTGCTGAAGTTTCAGACCGTCGATGTAGATACGAGGCAATCGTTACCGATAAACTGAAGTCACTACACCTTGATCAAAAGATAGCAGCCGCGGAATTGAACGACCGCGGCTCTTCTTTTTGAATCTGTTGGCCTAAGCGACCCGAAATGCAAAGTTATGGATATCCGCAGCCTATTTGAACAGGTAACAGCCGAACCGCTCCGAGCGGTCGAGGGCATTTTCGAAACGCTTGCCGAGCAGGTTTCGGGACGTGCAAGTACTCTCCGCGATGGGACCGAGCATGACCCGGTCGAACTGCCCCGCGACCTCGCGGCCCACAGCGAAGTGCAAACCGAGTGGTGGTACTATACCGGCCACGCAGTGACCGACGCCGGACGCGAGTTCGGATTCGAGCTTGTCTTTTTCAAGCGCCGTACGGACCTCGACAAGTTCTCGATTGTCCCGCTGCGTCTGCTCGGCAACCCGTTCTATTTTGCCCACTTCGCGATCTCAGACGTCGAAAGCCAGTCGTTTCGCTACGACCACAAAAAGAGCTCGAACGGCGTTCTCGACGAGCCCGCCGCGGCGAGCGAATCGCACTACTATCTCCGGCTTGGCGATTGGTCGGTCCGCGAATCGGGCGGCATGCATATACTCCGGGCAACGCTGAAGGACGGTACGATCTTCGAGGCCTCGCTCAAGCCGACGAAGCCGGTCGTGCTAAACGGCGAAAATGGCGTTTCATTTAAGGACGCCGGCGAGGCGTCGCGCTACTTTGCCTATACAAGAATGGAAATGGAGGGCGATATAACCCTCGGCGGGAAAACAGAGCATTTCGGCGGTTCGGCGTGGATGGACCGTGAGTTTGGCACCTGGCAGCCGACCGAGAACCAGAAGGGCTGGGATTGGTTCTCTATACAGCTCGACAACGGCTGCGAGTTGATGTGCTATCACCTGAGAAACAGCAAGGACGAGACCTCGGCTTACTCAAGCGGAACCTTTGTTGATGAGGTTGGAAATGTGACGAAGCTTCGGAATGAGGATTTCAGCATCGTTCCGACAGAGCACTGGACAAGCCCGGGCACGAATGCGACCTACCCCAGCGGATGGACGATCAATGTGCCGAAACTCGATCTTGACCTTCGGGTAGCTCCGATGTTTCGCGACCAGGAACTCGATACACGCGGGACGACGATGATCGTTTACTGGGAAGGTTCTTGCCGGGTTCGCGGAAACGCGGCCGGAGAATCGGTGAATGGAAAAGCTTATGCCGAGCTTGTTGGGTACGACCGCTCGCATGAGAGCCCGAATCTTGCATTCTTTCTTTTCGGCAACCCGCGGGACATTATTCCGAATATCGGGTTTAATTAACTTCGGGGCGGGCGAACGCCCGGCTTTAAAAAGTGAGCGGCCTCAATGTTCGGATATATCGAACACTGAGGCCGTTTTGTTCTTGGAAACTACGGAGGAGACGTCGCTCATCGCACTACGGCGACGACGCCTTCATTTAGAGTTTATCGATCTCCTTCTTGAGCTGATCCGCTCGTTTCGTATCGAGTTGGGAAAGTATCCGGTGTTGTTCCAAGGCTCCGGCTTTGTCCTTCTTCTGAACAAGAACAAATCCGAGGTTATAGACGGCACGCGGAAAACCGGGGCTGAGTTCAAGCGACTTCTTGTAGGCGGCAATCGCCTTATCGATCTGCCCGTTGGCAAAATAGGCATTACCGAGCAGATAGAATCCATCCGAATAGGTCAGATTTTCTCGGGTGAATTGTTCTAGTCCGGCCACAGCAAGCCGATAATTCCTTTCGGCCTCAGCCGTACGGCCAAGCAGGCTGTTCGAATAGCCTAGATAGAAATGCGTTTCGCCATCGCCCGGCCGCAAGCGGAGAGCGTTGTTGCATTCGCGGATCGCCATTTCCGGCTTGTTCAGGTCGTTATATGCACGGCACAAGTTCGTGTAAGCCATGTATTCGTTCGGAAGAAAGGTCGTCCCGGCCTTTGCAGCTTCCGAGGCTTCAGTGTGCTGTTCATTAAGACTGTAATACCAGCTCAGGTCGGTAAAGATCTGGCCCTGAAGCTCGCGCGATGCCTGCCCGGTGCTTGAGAGCCGAGTTAACGCCTGCCGCGATATTGCTATCGCCTCGCCGTATTGATTCTGGATGCGATGAAGGTCAGCAAGCCGACGGTAGATCTCGTAGTTATCAGGATTTGCCCGCAATGCCTGTTTATAAGATTCCGTCGCTTCTTGATATCTCCGCAGCTTGTAGGCCGCGTCGGCTATAAGCAAATGTGCATCGGCCGGGTTCTGCACTCCGCGGGTCAATGCCTGTTTAGCGTAATTATATTGGGCATTGGTATCGCCGGTGTAGTAGTAGGACCAGGCAAGATTCAGATGGATCGCTCCATTTGTCGGCTGCTTTTCGGTCGCCTCAAGGTAAGCCGGGATCGCATCGTTATACTTTTTCTGGACAAAATTCAGGTCGCCGCGGGCCAAAACGAACTCGAAGTTGTTAGGATCAATCGACGAGCCGTTCGTGACATCGCCCAAAGCGGCAGCGTAATCCTTACGGGCAAAATGTATCCGCCAGCGAACCCGATAGATATCGACCGGACGTTCGTAGCCGTAGGTCAACGCTTTGTCGAACTCCGCAAGAGCCATTTCGCCCTGGTCGAGGTTGTGATGGGACATTCCCTTCCAGAAATAGGCACCGGCATTTCGAGGAGCGAGCACGATCGCCTCGGCATACTTTTCGAGGGCTGCGGTGTAATTCCGCTGATTGAACAACTGATTACCTTCGGTTACGAGCCGGTTCGCCCGCTGTACGTCGCGGCGATTTTGCCCTGCGGCCTCAGATGAAAAGAACACGGTGCCGAAGAGCACGGCGAGCATCACAATTCCAACAACATTGACGAGCTTTCTCATTTCGGTCTCCATGGCAAATTACTGCAAAATTCCTGGCCCGGTCCGCCGCGGCGTTGGCGTCGGCCTCTCGGGCGTTGGCCGCTGAGGAGTTGTCCGCGGTCCTGCGGGAGTGCGTGTCGGCTGCGTACGCGTCCCTGGTGTCCTCTCTGTTACCGGCGTTGGTGTCGGCGTCGGCGTCGGCGTTGCCGCGTTTACATTCGCGTTCGCGTTCGAATCGGTATTGCTATTAGTATTCGTGTCGAATGTAACATCAAGTGTCGGCTCGGGTGAAGGCGTTGCTTCGAATGTCGGAAGCGGCGTTGGCTCCGGATCGGTCTTATCGACCGCGTAATAGTTAGTGTAGTAGTACCAGCCACCGCCGACCCCGGCCAGAGCCAGGATAAATATCGCGAACAGGCCGGCGAATATCGCAAAGATCTTTCCGCCCGAGCCCTTCTTCTTTGCAGTTGGAGGCTGAGCACCTACTGCCGAGGCGGCCGCCGCTGCTGCAGCGGGCTCCTCAAATGCCGGACCGTCGTCCGACCGAGCCTCTACTTGCGTTTCGATCCCGGATGCAGGCTCGGGCGTGAAGCCGGGCGTTGTGAAAAATTCATCCGGCTGCGATGGCCCATTACCGGCAACATCGCCCGCGGCATTAAAATGGGCGACGGTAGCATCGTATGGCTGTTCCGAAGAAGTGCCGTACGGCGACGAATAATCGCTCGGAGCCGCCTCTTCTACCGCAAACTGCTCGGGCGGCGTTTCTGCCGGCGTTGCGTAATCGCCGAGGCCCGCACCACCAATAAATACCTCTGTCTTTAGATCTGATTGCTTTACTTCCGACCCGCCGGTGTCGGCATTGAAGGCAACGGTCGCGTCCATATCGACCGGGACCGGCTCCGGCTCGCTTGCGGCTGAGCCAACGATCGCACCTGCTCCGGCGAGACCGGCGGCATTTGAAAAATCCATCACCTCCGTCTTGTCGAAAGAGGTAGTGGCTGGCTGCTCCGCCTCTGCCCGGCTTTGTTCGACCAGCTTCGCTGATTCTTCAGCCGAGAAAGCAACGGTCTTCTCGGATGTTGCGGACTGCATTGCCGCATAGGCCTTTCGCAAGGCTTTCTGCATCTCGCGGGCGGTTGCATAACGCTTGTCCTGCGAGAGGTCCATCGCCTTTGAGATGACGTCCGAGACCTGCTGCGAGATCTCGGGGTTGACCTTATAAAGCGGATCGACCGGATCGTCAACGCCGGCAAGCATACGGTCTGCCCGCGTCAAGGCATCGGCCGGGACGACGTTTGTCATCAACTGATAAAGCGTCGCCGCAAGTGCGTAAAGGTCGCTTCGCTCGTTCGTCCCGATGCCGCGTATCTGCTCCATCGGAGCATAATGCGGAGTATATCCGACGACGCTGCCGGTACTGCCCGAGGACGTTCCGTTCTCGTCCCGGATCAGTGTGTTGCCGGTCGAGCTTTTAGATAGCCCGAAGTCGAGGAGAATAATGTGATTCTCGTCGGTCAGCTTCAGGTTCTGCGGCTTGATGTCCCGATGGATGATCGGCGGCTCATGGGAATGGAGATAAGAAAGCGAATCGAGAAGCTGATCGGCCCAGAACATCACCCAATTCATCGGGAAGGGCTTCTGGGCAACCTCCAATCGCTTGGCCAGATCATCGCCGGAGATATGCTCCATTACCAAATACTGCTGATCGCCTTCGGTGAAGTGGTCGCTGACCTTCGGAAGCACCGGGTGCCGCAGACGTGCGAGCGTCCGTGCCTCTCGCTCAAATGCCTGACCGAGAGCTTCATCGCCAGCGTAAAAGGTCCGCTTGAGAGCGACGGCACTCCCAAGACGCTGATCCACGGCGAGATAGACCTCACCCATTCCGCCTTTGCCGATGAGCTGAACGATCAGGTATCGGCCCTGGATCATCGTATTTTGTGCAAGTGGTTTCATTTCGTAGTTAGGCTGATGAATTGAAGACCGGGTGACGCGAACATTCGAAGCCTAGATTTCTCCATTTTCCAACAAATACGGTTAAACATCAACAAGAAATTGTTCTCCGGGCATGCTTCTACCATCAGGGCCGGGTAATAGTGATTCAAATTGACCGCAAAAAGGTGCAACAAAAATCACTCGGGAAGCTCAAGCCCATCGTGCTGATAGCACCTCGCCCCTTTTACCTTCACTTTTCGCGAACACGGCGTTCCCTTTTTTGTCGGGTAACCGCAGAAATATCTTACTGCGGCCGGAGCGGGTTTAGGCAGCTCGGCCGGTGCCACAAAAGCCGGCGATGGCGTGGTCTGCTCAGGAGCCTGAGCAACCGGCTTTGCAGGGGCAACCTGTTTAATTTCAGCTCCGGGCGGCTTGAGAAAACGCTTATCGTTCACAACGCCCGCCGGAGATTCCATCCGGGCCGGAGTTCCTTTTCCTGTGCCGCCGAGTATGCTCGCAAAACCGAATAGACCGAGCACAAGGCCAAGAGCCAGCGTGCCTTTATTTGCCCACTCAAGACCCATATTCTCCGTTGCACAAAAATCACAAAAGCGGCGGCTGGTGAGCAATCCCCACTCCGCCCGCTCGATCCGCTCACCGCAGTTGCAGCAAAATTTTGGCCTGTAGAGCATTCGCATTAACCCCGTTCAGTGCATCGAATTGCGAGAAGTATAAGCCAAACGGCTCAATAAGTTAAGAGCCGAGAGGGTTCTTCAGATACAACGAAATTTCCGCTGAAGGCGTCTGATTGTTATCATTTTATCGAGCTTATGCTGCGTTCCTTTTTGAGCCTTCTTTTATTCTTCGTCCTGCTCGGCATTGCGGCTCCGGCCATAAATGCTCAGGACGACGACCCGATCCGCGTTGATGCCGCTTTGGTGCGGCTGAACATCGGCGTCGTGGATGGGCGTGGCCGGCCGATCACGCTGCTTAACCGCTCAAATTTCTCAGTCTTTGAGAACGGCGAAAAAATGGACATCGCCCGCTTTGAAACGACGACCGCTCCGTTCAGCGTTGTTGTCCTGCTCGATATGAGCGGCTCGACCAAGTCCTTTCGGCAGAATATCAAGCTTTCGGCCTCGCGTTTTCTCGACGCTCTGGCTCCGGACGACCGCATTGCAGTGGTCGAGTTTTATTCGAAGATCCGCCTGCTGAATGACTTCACGACCGACAAACGCCGAGCGGCGACCTCTATACAACTCGCCAATGGACAGGGACAGACCGATCTTTATAAGGCCGTGGAATTCGCTCTTGAGCGGCTCGAAGGCGAGAACACGCGTCGGAAGGCGATCGTCGTTTTGTCCGATGGTATCGATACAGACGCCCAAGACCGCGACCGAACGATGCTTGCCGGCCTCGCGGACGAAAAGATACCGAATTTCCTCAAGACCGAGGACAACGCAAAGCTCAACGAGATACTTGACCGGGCAGACAAACAGGGCGTGACGATCTACCCGCTTGCGTTGCCGACCGGCGATCCCGCAAGGCTTGCGGACCCGACGCCTCGGCAGGTGGAAATGTTTCGCGTCGCCCGTTCGCGGCTGAAGTTTATCGCCGACCGCACCGGAGGCACGCTCAACACGATCCAGCGGCTTGAGGAAATGGGCAGGCTCTATGCCGAGGTCGCCGCCGATCTCCGCACGCTCTACACCATCGAATACGCCCCGACCAACCTCGCCCGCGACGGCAAATGGCGAGAGATACGCGTCGAGGTAAACGAACCCGGCCTGATCTCACGCACACGGCAAGGCTACTTCGCCCGCTAGCCGTTGCGGTTTACTTGACAGCCTCGGCCGCTCTTCGTAATCTAATAGTTCGCTTCGGGCACCCGTAGCTCAGCTGGATAGAGTACTTGACTACGAATCAAGGGGTCGCATGTTCGAATCATGCCGGGTGCACCAGTTAATTTCATTTCGGGGTTTCGCAGGTAGCTGCGGAACCTTTTTTTGTGTCCGGCGAGCTAAACTCGGCCACACCAAACCCAAGCTCTAATGCCCTCTGATCAAACATCTTTATGGGCTTAGGCCCGTTTCGATGTTTGTGGCGTTTTACGCGAAAACAGCCCCAACTCCCTTTCCTGTTTGTTTAGAGTTCGGAGCTTCCCAGGGCTCCCCCCGCCGATGTGCGGAAAGGCCTGGGCCTCCGTTGAGCTTATTTACGGGCTGAAGCCCGCACTCTGAACCGCCGCGGCTTTGCCGCTCTATTTGCGGAAAAGTTCCACTTTTCCGAAAGGCCGCCAATAAGAATGCGGCTATGCCGCCGGCGGCGGAGCCGCGTAGTGTGTTGGGGACGCGACGGTGAAGCTGAGGAGTTCGTCTCAAAACTGGTGATGTATTTGGTTGTAGGCTGGGCATTTTGTGTTTTCGATGATTTTTCGGGTTCTGCGATTCCGTGGCGGCTGGTCGGTGGTGAGTGGGGTCATACGAGCCACTTTTGATGGTGCGAGTG
>SXGQ01875670.1_pt1 | contig 10294 bp, 9 predicted proteins | sample 3178371 | NCBI WGS metagenome assembly SXGQ01 (sample SAMN11356859, study PRJNA531348) | freshwater metagenome | isolation source: freshwater sample F1-20 | place: China: Fuxian Lake, Yuxi | collected 2017-12-25 | reverse complement strand
GTTGAAGCCGCCGGAGATGATCATGTCATCTTTGCGATCGAGGACGTAGAGGTACCCGTTTTCGTCGAGTTTGCCAATATCACCCGTGAGTACAAAACCGTCGCCCGACATGCGTTCCTTCGTGGCGGCATCATTTTCCCAGAAACCGAGCATCTGTCCATCGCAACGAATGGCGATCTCGCCTTCTTCGCCGATGGGTAGTGCAAGCGAAGAGTTCTCGGGGTCCCTGATTTCGAGATACGCGAAGGGCAGTGCACGCCCTGCTGAACGCAGAGGATTCGAGCCGGCCACGTCGGAAAACCATTCCTTTGGACCCATCATGCAAACCGGCAACGCTTCTGTCTGGCCGTAGCCCTGGTAGAGCACGTCACCGAATACCTCGCGCGCCAGCAGCGCCGTGTCGTCGGCAATCGGCGCACCGCCGATTTGGATGACCTTCAGCGCAGAAAAGTCGAGCTCACGTGCAAGCGGATCACGAGCCACGGCGTTCAGCATGGCGGGAACCATGAACATGAATGACACTCGTTCACTTGCCATCAGTTGCAATGTCTCTTTGGCATCGAAGTGGTCGAGCAGCAGATTGGTTCCGCCCGACAGCCACGTGGGCGTGTAGAGATAGCCACTTCCGTGCGAAATAGGTCCGACGTGCATGCACACCTCGCCCGCATCCATCGGCGGGAAGTTGTAGAACCAGTCGCGTCCGGCCGCCAACCACGAACGGTGGCTGTAGGCAACGCCCTTCGGTTTGCCGGTCGTACCACCCGTATGGCGAATGATGTACCAATCATCGGGTTGGATCTCGACCATTGGATCGTCGGTCGAAAAAGAAGCCAACCACTGCTCGTAGCCCTCGTCGCGCACCACGACATGCTGCAGGTTGACAAGCTTTGAGGTCATGCCATCCATGTCGCTGCGGTATTTGTCTGCAACGACGATGGCCCGACAACCCGTGTGGCCGAGCATGTGCTCGTGACTCTCGATCGAGTTACGCGCATAGAGAGGTACTCGCACCAAACCCGCGATCGCCGCACCGAGAAAGAAGTCTTGGGCGTCGATCGAGTTGTCTTCGAGTACACCCACGCGATCACCAGGCTTCAACCCAAGCGAAAGGAGTCCGTTCGCCATTTGCGTCCCGCGTTTCCACGCTTCGGCGAAAGTGAGAATGCGGTCACCATGCTTCACCGCGAGGCGCTTCGAGTTGTAACGCGCTGCTTGGCGCATGAGACCCGTGACCGTCAGACCCTTTGTCGGTTGGTTTGGCATCTGCGAATCCTTCCTGTTCACGCGCCCCACGGGGTCACGAATTTCCTTTTGCGGCGAGACGCCGCTCGATTGTGCGGCGGGTCACCCTCGCAAGCATCTCCCGATTGGACCTGTCTTCGAGTATTTCGACGATTTCATCGTCCGGACCGTGGACGTAGCAGGTCTTGTGAATCCCGAGGTCAACGGGTGCCGACTTCGCCCGGAAGCCCGCGGCGACCACGCGCGCGTGCATCGCATCGACATTGTCGACCTCGAGCGCGACGTGCGTGACGCCCCGATCAGCGGGCTTGTAGTCGGCGGGAAGGGGCCGACCAGTGGGATTCGCGTAGCACCACAACTCCACAAGGCTGTCCCCGGCCGCCAACATGACGACCCGGCCGATCGTGTCGGTCATACCGACGACGGTGTCGAGGCCTGCATGCCTGTCGACGTCCATGTCCATCACGAGTTCGAGCCCGAGCACGTCGCGGTAGAAGCCGAGGGAGCGCTCCATGTCGGTGACGCTGATTCCCGTGTGATTGACCCTCGTGACGCCCATTGATCCCCCATGCGTATAATAACCAAACGGTCGTTTCATTTAACTCGGCGTCGCGACCGGCGGTCGGATAATTGCGGGGGGAAAATGCCACGTCCAAGTCGCTGGAATGACATCGTCGAAGCCGCAGCCGAAGCATTCCGCACGAAAGGTTTTGCGGCCACCTCTCTCGAGGACATCGCCTCGGCTGTGGGCATTTGGAAGGGCAGCCTCTACCACTACATCGATACCAAAGAAGATCTTTTGTTCGCGGTCGTGCGTGAACCGGCAGAAGAGATCTTGGTTGGACTGCGTGAACTGTCGCAAATGGATCTTCCCCCCACCGAAAAGATCCGTCGTGCCACCCGCTCACACTTGAAGGTGCTCGAGACGAACTTTGTTTACGCCTCGGTCTACCTGCAGGAAATCGCAGGTCGACGCAGAATGAAGGAGTGGTCCGCAATGGACCGCGAGTATCTCGAACTTCTTGAATCCATCATCCGCGACGGCATTGCAGAGGGCGAATTCGCCCCGCTGACGAACCCCCGTATCGCGACACTGGGTATCATTGGGTCACTCAACTGGCTCACGCACTGGTACCGCCCCGACGGTCCCCTGCGTGCCGATGCGATCGCCGACCAGTTCTGCGACATGTTCCTTGCCGGACTCATCAACCGGACAAGTTCGGCTGTCGCCGCGAAACCATCCAAACCCCGCGCCACAGCGCGCAAGACCGCCTGAGACGACGACATGACGAATGTCTGGATCATCGGAGCCCACAGCACCGCCTTTGCTCGCCGTCCGGAGGACTCCCTCAAGGCGCTCGCCCGCGAGACCTACACGGGCGTCCTCGCCGACGTCGGGATGACCGACGGAGCCGACATCGGATCAGCCTGGTTCGGCAATTGCCTCATGCACACGTGGGGTCAGGGCGGCGTGCGGGGGCAAACCTGCTTCATCGAAATGGTCGATGAAGGACTGTTTCCCGAACGCGTCCCCATGACCAATGTCGAAGGCGCATGCGCAACGGCCTCGATGGCGCTCCAAGGTGCCGTGAAAGACGTTCTCAGCGGCGAGACCAAGGTGTCTCTCGCCGTCGGCGTCGAGAAGATCTATCGACCAGGCGCCGACAAGGACCCTGCTGTGCGACAGGTGATGTTCGATTCCTACTACTCCGGCGTCGACAACTTCGACCTCGACCGACTGTTCGATGAGTACGACCGTGCCGCACAGTTCGCAGGGTGCAGTTTCGACAAGGGTGAAGGCCACACCATTTTCATGGAGACGTACGGCATCCAGGCCGCCCTCCACATGAAGTTGTTCGGTACGACCCAACGACAGATCGCCCACGCTGCTGCCAAGAATCACACCTACGCGGTCGACAATCCCAAGGCGCAGTATCGCTTCCCGATGACGACTGACGAAGTGTTGAATGATCGACCGATTTCGTTTCCGCTCACGCGTTCGATGTGTGCACCAATCGGCGATGGCGGTGCAGCTGCGATCGTGTGCTCGGACGACTACTTGAAGTCACTCCCCGAGTCAGTGCGATCTCGCGCGATCCGCATCGCAGCCACGGCATTGACGGGCGGCAAGTACCGCGCCTACGACGAACCCTCCCTGTCGCACCATGCGGCGCGCCGCGCATACGAGCGTGCGGGAATCAAGCCCGCCGACATCGACGTCGCCGAGGTTCACGACGCGACGGCTTTCTGTGAGATCTACCAAACCGAAATGCTGGGCTTTTGCCCCATCGGCTCGGGCGGAGCATTTGTCGAGGCAGGAGAAACCGGCCCCGGCGGCTCCATTCCCATCAATACCTCCGGCGGTCTCGTATCAAAGGGCCACCCAGTTGGCGCGACCGGCCTGTCGATGGTTTACGAGCTGGTCGTCCAGCTACGCGGAGAAGCAGGGCCACGTCAGGTACCCAACGCACGCCTTGCCTTGGCGGAAAACGGTGGTGGTGTGATCGGCCTCGAAGAGGCAGCCTGCGCCATCACCATCCTCGAACGTCCCTAGCTCCGCATCAGAGGCACGAGGTCGGCGCTGCAAGATTTGAGACAACCGCGGCCAATCGAATCGACTCGTCGGAGATGTCTGACATGTGGTTCGAGTCGAGGTCGACCACCGCGACCACTTTGCCGGCCTCCCACCAGAACTTCATGCCCGCATGCGACATGTTCCAGTCGTTCAGTTCGCTGAGCAGAAATTCGCTGCTCGCGACGTTGCGGGCGACGATGGCCGAGAGACGACACACCGGGTGGCGGCCGCCGTGCAATTGGGCACGCACCTGAACCCCGTCGACCAGGAACTCGACGGCACGTTCACCGTCGCGTTGGTATTCGTGGCCGGCCGAGATGAGTTCGCGACGCATCATCCCGCCCCATTCCTGGGCGACCGGGTCGATGAATGGGCATGTGAGAATCCAGTCGGATGCAACCACACGACACCCCGAACCCGTCGGTCCGTCGACTTCGAACGTCACGGTTTCATCACCCTCGTCGACGATCGTGAAGTCGCGCAGCACCTTGGCAACGAGACTGACCGCGCTGTGGAACTGTGACTCACCCCGCGTCTCGGCCTCGACCGACACCGTCGCCCGTCCGTGATCGTACGATGACCAGTCGGAGTGAAAGGTGATCCTTCCGTCACCGATGACACACCAAAGGGGCGGCCCGTAACCGATGATGTCGATGCCGACCGGTGGTGTGCGCGCGGCATCGAGAACGTCGGCAAGGCGCTTTGCCGAGACGACCGCAGTGCAATCGACGGAGTCGAGAACAACCGACGTTCCCGGGTGGTGCGCGGGGATGTCGAACACAAGACTCGCATCACCCGACGTGACGGTCAGCGAATCGTTGTCTGCCAGAGCCAACGTCGACTCGAATCCGGTCGTTGCGATGTCGGTCATCGCATGAATGACCCGAACGGGCAACGGGACAGTGAACGTTCCCGACGCGCCCTCGGCGACGGCGCAGAACTCGAAATGGAACCGCGGCGACGAAATGTGCCAGACACGACGACCGCCCGCGACCTCGATCCACACGCGGAAGAACTGCGAGTCCTTGGCCTCGAAGGCGTTGACGAAATGCCACATCCGCCACCACTCGTCGAAGGAAATCGACTGTGGGTTGGCGCCGAGGCCGGTGCGATTGAACGGGCTCATCGTCGGCTCACCACGCCGTCCGGGGATGGTGACGCGACGTCGAGTGGAACGGTTCGAGTGGCGATGCGACCGGCTCGAACGGCGCCAGCGTGTATTCGGCGGCGCCGTCAGGGTCGTGCATGTCGTCGTCGGTGTGCGAGATTCCCGACGCGGGTGCTGCTGATGCGAGATCTTCGAGGAGGTTCGCAAGACGTGCGGCCGTGTCGAGCGACAGCGCCCCGAACGCAACAACCGGCTCGCCGTCGCGAACGTCGAGATTGGCCCAACGCTGGGGCTCGTCGCCGACGGGTTGCGGCACGATGCCGAGGTCGCCGAGGGCGCGCATGAGGCGGCGGTAGACGGCCGGTGACGCGTCCCCGGGAGCGCCGCTCGGGTTGCTGGTTGCCGGGTTGGTCGTTGACAAAGTGGGCCCCTTTCCGCCAAGAAGACGACAAGTGTGACCGGGGGGTGTCACATGGGGTCTGGCACGACGGGCCCCGTTCGCATGAGGGTCGGGAGACCCACTATTTTCGGGGCGCGAGCCCGCAAGGGGCATCCGAAGCAGGGGGTCAGACATGTTCGATTTCAAGGGCAAAACCGTTCTCATCACGGGTGCCTCGTACGGCCTGGGTGCCAGTTTCGCCGAGGGCTTCGCACAGGCCGGGGCAAACCTCGTCCTCACGGCACGCACGAAGGAACTCCTCGAGCAGACCGGTGAAGTCTGCAAGAAGGCGGGCGCCAAGGTTCTGTGCGTGACCGGTGACGTCTCGATCGAAGACGACGTGAAGAAGACCGTTGCCGCCGCAATCAAGGAATTCGGCGGTATCGACACACTCGTCAACAACGCCGGCATCTCCGACGTGCTTGGCATCGGTGCCGAGCGCTTCCCCACCGACACCTTCGACAAGATCATGGCCGTCGACCTACGTGGCGCATTCCTCTACATGCGCGAGGTCGGCCTCCACATGCTCATGAAGAAGAGCGGCAACATCGTCAACATCTGTTCGATCATGGGCAGCGGCGCGAATGAAATGAACATCATCGCCTACACCGCGGCAAAGGGCGCCCTGCGCAACATCACACAGCAGTTGGGCTGTGAATGGGCCGACCGCGGCGTTCGCGTCAACGCCGTCAGCCCCGGATTCATCATCACCGAAATGACCCGCGTCGCACTCGAGGGCATGGGCATGGACAAGTGGATCGCGTCGCGCACGCCGATGCGCCGTCTCGGCGAAGTGGCCGAGATCGTCGCCCCGGTCATGTTCCTCTCCTCCGACATGGCGGGCTACATCACCGGCCACGACCTTCTCGTCGACGGCGGCACCAACGCAGCGAACGGCTACTACCAGCTGCAGCCGATCCACCACGCGTGGAATGCCGACACCGCACCGATGGCCCCGGGTGCCTACCCCGGCCTTCTGCCGCGGCCCGAGTGGGCGACTCCTTTGCTCCCCGGCATCCCCGGCGTGCACTACCCGCTTCCCGAGTAGTCACTGCAGGTGGGCGGCAAACTACGACAGTCGAACGATGATGCGCTGCGTGCGCTGCGTGACTCGTTGCCGGCTTCCGGCACGCCGAGACAGCCCGTCAACACGCCCGACAAACCCCGTCGGCGATTCGCCACGGTTGAACTACGTGGCCATGCCGCCGACGGCGGTTGGCATTGGGTGGAACACGACGGCCCATTGAGTGGTGTTCTCGATGCCGAACATCTCGAGACACTCGGAGAACTGCGCGAGTGCGACACGCTGCGCATCCAGGTCGCAGTCGGGCGCAGTGAATTCAGCATCATTCAGGTCGTGCCCAACACGCACCGCACGCTCGACGACAAGCAGCGTCGCGAGCGGATCCGTGAGATCAAGCGGTTGAACCGCCCGAAACCCGAGAAAAAACTCACTCACCTCGATGCTGCCCCACCTCCCGGGATGCGTCGCGTCATACGTGGCGTCGTCACCATGATCGATGGCAACCGCGTCACCTGGCGGACCGAACAAGGCGACGAGTCGGCGACATCGGACTCGCCGCGCGCGGCGGAATTGTCTGCCGGCCAGGACATCAACGTCGTCCTGCAGGAACGCAACGGTGTCTTCGAGTTCGTCGACTTCGTCGCGCATACGCTGCAGGTGCGCGAGCAGCAACCCGCGCGACCGAAACTTGGAGAGCTCGCCCTCGACGCCATGTACAACCTCGAGGCAGGTGACATCGTCGACGCGTGGCTGTCGTTCGACGGAGCGCCTGGTGCCGACGATGCCGGGCGCGAAGGAAAGACACGACCCGCCATCTTCATCGCCAAACGCGGCACGTTCGTGCTGCTGCGCGGCATCACCGATGGCGAGAGTTCCTACGCGCAACGCCTCGGCAACACCGCTATTCGCGACTGGAAGCAGGCTGGCTTGAAGAAGCCGAGCGTCGTGATGGCCTACGACCAGGAGGTCGACATCGCAGACGTGTGGGTTCGCCGCGGCCGCCTGAGCGAATACGACCGCCGCAACCTGCACATCGCCTAGTCGGCGAGCGCAGCCCGCGCAGCCGCGGGGTCGGCTTCGAAGCCCGGCGTGTCGCGGCAGAACTCGACCATGATTCCGTTCGGGTCGAGGTAGTACTGCGAATGACACCAGCCGTGGTCGACATCCATGATCGGCTCGATGCCACCGGCCGCGAGCGAGGCCTTCGCCTGCGCCTGACGCGCTTCGTCGGCGGCGAACGCCACGTGGTTCACCCACACCGGCAGCCCATTGCCCGTCGAGACGTCGGCGCGCCAGCCGTCTTGTTCGCCGACGTTGTGCAGTTCGAAGAACGCGATGCACTTGCCGTCACCGGTGTCGAAGAACAGATGTCGGAAGAATGAGTCCGTACCCGGAACCTTTTGCACCTCGGTATGCACGAGGGGAAACCCGAGCAGGTCTTCGTAGAAGTGCCGAGTCGCCTCTGTGTCACGGCAGGCGAAAGCGACGTGATGGAAGCCGTTGGGTCGTGTCATCTCACCCTCAATTTCATTCTGGGGCCGTCGGGGCCGTCAACTTCGACGATCGGGTCGTCGCGGTCGTCGAACTCGGTGCGCAAGGCGCGACTCATCACGGCGTGCATGTCGTACATCGCGGTGATGTAGGTGAGCTCGAGAACCTGCTCGTCCGACAGTTCGGACCGAAGCGCGGCGAACACGCCGTCGGCGACGCGCCCGCCGTCGTAGACCAACGCATCGGTGTAGGCCAGCACGGCCCGTTCGATCGGCGAGAAACACGTGGCGGTTTGCCAGTGCGGGATCGCCTCGATCTTTTCCTCGTCGATGCCCACCTCACGACACGATTTGCAGTGCTGTGAGAAGACGAACTGGCTGGCTCGCGCCCAACCGACCCGTGTCTGGCCAAGTTCACGCAACTGCGGGTCGAGACGACGTGCCGGGTTGCGGTACAGAACGAACCCACGCACGGCATGATCGAAGATCTCGGGAACGAGGGCGAACACCGTCCACCAGTCCCCCGGCGTGCCCGTTGCCGTTCCCGGCTGCTCAACGGGGTCGCGATCGCCGAACAACAGGTCGTACATCGGCAGCACCGACGGGTCGGCCTCGCTTCTCGGAACCTGACGAAGTCTCGGCATCTCCACACCCCCGATGTCTTTCTACCACCCAACGACGATCGGCAAGACTGGTCCCATGGGGACGTTGACGATGAAGAACCGTTCACCGCTGATCGGCACCGTCATCGCGGTCAACGTGGCCGTGGGCGATGCCGTGCGCGCAGGTCGTGAGGTCATCGTCCTCGAGTCGATGAAGATGGAACACCCCGTCACGGCCGAAGCCGACGGGACCATCACCGGCATCACCGTGGCCGTCGGCGACACCGTTGATGAAGGCCAGGTACTCTTCACTCTCACCCCCGGCAGCGTCGCGGCCGAAACCACCGTCGACACGGCAACGACGAAGGCCGAACGCGCGGACCTCACCCGCTACAACGAGCGTCGGCGACTGACCACCGACGCGACACGACCCGCCGCAGTCGAAAAACGTCGCGCAAAAGGCCAACGGACCGCCCGCGAGAACATCACCGACCTCGTCGACGCAGGTTCCTTCCACGAGGTCGGCGCCTTTGGTGTCGCCGCCCAACGCCAACGTCGCAGTGCCGACGACCTCATCGTCAACACGCCTGCAGACGGCCTCGTCGGTGGCACCGCCACCCTCGACGGTAAACCAATCGCCGTCGCCTCGTACGACTACACGGTGCTTGCCGGCACCCAGGGCCTCATCAACCACATCAAGAAAGACCGGCTCTTCGCCTTCACCGAAGAGATGAAATTGCCCTTCGTCCTCTTCGCCGAAGGTGGCGGCGGCCGCCCGGGAGACACCGACTCGCACGGTGTCACCGGCATGGACTGCATGGCCTTCTCGCTCTTCGGTGCGTTGTCCGGACTCGTTCCCCTCGTCGGTATTGCGTCGGGTTACTGCTTCGCCGGCAATGCGGCATTGCTGGGATGCTGCGACGTCATCATCGCAACGGAAAACTCGAACATCGGAATGGCCGGCCCCGCGATGATCGAAGGTGGCGGCCTGGGCCGCGTCGAACCAACGGCGATCGGCGACATCGAAACACAAACCCACAACGGTGTCGTCGACATCCGCGTCGCCGACGAGGCCGCAGCTGTGGCCGCCGCAAAGAAATACCTCGGCTATTTCCTGCACCGCCGCATCGAGACGAGGCCGGGCAACGACGAAGCCCTGCGCGACGTGGTGCCCGAACAGCGCACCCGCGTGTACCCCGTGCGCGACGCGATCACCCACCTCGTCGACGGCGCCGACTGGCTGGAACTGCGACCGAACTTCGGCGTCGGCATCGTCACCGCACTCGCACGGATCGGTGGGCACTCGGTCGGCATCATCGCCAACAACCCGGCACACCTCGGAGGCGCCATCGACAGCGACGCGTCCGACAAGGCATCGCGTTTCGTGCAACTTTGCGACGCCCACGACCTACCGATCGTCTCGCCGTGCGACACCCCCGGTTTCATGGGCGGGCCCGAGGCTGAGAAGTCGGCGCAGGTGCGCCACTTCGGTCGAATGTTCGTTGTTGCCGGCAGCATCACCGTCCCGTGGATCACGGTCGTTCTGCGCAAGTGCTACGGCCTCGGCGCCCAAGCGATGGCCGGCGGCACGCTGCATGGTCGCTACCCCACCTTGTCGTGGCCGACGGGCGAATTCGGCGGCATGGGACTGGAAGGTGCGGTGCGCCTTGGTTACCGGCGCGAGCTTGATGCAATCGCCGACCCGACGGAGCGACAGGCGCTGGAGGACAAGCTGATCGCCGCGGCCTACGAGCGGGGTGGCGCGTTGAACATTGCCGCACACGCCGAGATCGACGAGGTCATCGACCCCGCCG
>SXGQ01586973.1_pt1 | contig 10294 bp, 9 predicted proteins | sample 3178371 | NCBI WGS metagenome assembly SXGQ01 (sample SAMN11356859, study PRJNA531348) | freshwater metagenome | isolation source: freshwater sample F1-20 | place: China: Fuxian Lake, Yuxi | collected 2017-12-25 | reverse complement strand
TCTGTGGAAAGCAGCGTCCGCATGTTGTGTTTCGTTACGCCGCTGATACGATATCTAGATGTTCAGACAGATGGCGCGTTCAGCCATCACAACATCTAGGGGTTCCGCCTCGGGCTGCCGGGGCACCTCCGGGGCTTCGACGTCGACACGAGCTTCTTCGTCGGCAATCCGCCCGAGTGGGTCTGGATTGACGGCCTCGTGTCCGAACACCCGCTCGCCCCGCACGACGTGCCGCACCTCGACCCGGCGCGCTGGGAGCCCATCGTCCCGCGAACCCAGATCGGCCGCGGTCAGCGTAATTTCATCCCGGTGCCGGGCGGGCGTACGGCTCGGGGCTACACCCACGTTCGGCTCAGCATCGACCCCGACGGTGGCGTCGCGCGCTTCCGCGCCTACGGCGAGCCGTGGCACGACTGGAGCCGTCCGCTCCCCGTCGTGCCGCAGGGAGGGGGCGCGCGCATCGACCTCGCCGGCCTGCAGTACGGGGCCCGCGCAATCGCATGCAACGACATGTTCTTCAGTTCGAAGGACAACATCAACCAGCCGTGGCCGTCCGCCATCATGTCGGACGGGTGGGAGACGCGTCGCCGTCGGTCCTGGAACCCGCCGGGCGAGTTCGACTGGATTATCCTCCGCCTCGCGAAGCCAGGCCATGTCGACACGGCGCGCGTCGAGACCTTCCATTTCAAAGGCAACTTCCCGGAGGCGTGCGCGCTCGACGCGACCTTCTTCGAGGGCCCCGATGACGCAGCGGCCGAGGCCCTCGCCGACCCTGCATGGGCGTGGCAACCGCTCGTCCCATGGTCGCCGCTCGGACCGCACGCGGCGCACGAGCTCGACGCAACGACGCTGGGTACGCCGCTCGCGACACATGTCAGGCTGCGCATCCGCCCGGATGGCGGCGTCTCTCGCCTGCGTCTCTTCGGCGTTCCGGCCTGAGGAACGGCATCTGAACCCTGCAACGCATCCAGTTGCAATTCCAGGCAGCCCTGTTGTCCGTGAGGCCCGGATGTCCGAGTTGATGTCGCCGCCGCCGCCGCTTGATGCGCTGAACGCCCTCACGCCAGACGCGCGGGCGGAGGTCCTCCGGAGCTTCTGCGGTGCGTCGTCGTGGGTAGACGCGCTCAACCGCCCGCACGCCTCGCGCGCGTCCTTCGAAGCGGCTGTCGCGCAGGCCTTCGATGCCCTCGACGAGGCTGGCTGGCTGGCCGCCTTCGCGCATCACCCGCGCATCGGCGACCGGGCCCGGCTGCGCGAGCGTTTCGCCCGGTCGGGAGCCCTCTCCGAGCGCGAGCAGGCCGCTGTCGCGCAGGCCGACGAGGCCACCATCGACGCGCTCTTCGTCGAGAACCAGGCCTACGAGGCGCGACACGGCCACATCTTCATCGTCTGCGCGACCGGTCGTTCGGCCGCCGAGATGCTCGAGCTCTTGCGGGCGCGCATCGGGCGTTCGCGCGAGGATGAATGCATCGCCTGCAGCGACGAACAACGCAAGATCACGGCCATCCGCGTCCGGAACCACTTTGGCGCGACGTGAACGCCAGACCCACGGAGTCGACCCATGGCCTCCATCTCGATGCACTGCCTCGATACGACGACTGGCCGCCCCGCCGCAGGCCTCTCGGCCACCCTCGAGGTGGTGCGCGCGGATGGCACCGCAGAGGTGCTCGGACGCTTCCAGACCAACGAGGACGGCCGCGTCCCTCGGACCGACACCCCTGCGCTCGACGTCGGCGTTCATCGCGTCACGTTCGACACCGGGCCGTGGCTTGACGCCCACCACGGCGGCGGTTTCTGGCCGTGGGTTCCCGTCGTCTTTCGCGTGACCGACGCGGCGGGCCACTACCACATCCCTCTGCTCCTCTCGCCGTACGGCATCGCGAGCTACCGCGGCAGCTGATTCATTGCTGTTGCAAATGTTGGAGTTGCAAGCATGCAGCTGTCCCTGACGCCGGAACTCCTTGCCCCGCTGCTCACGCGAGTGGCGGCGGATACTGCGCCCGACGGGGCGCACATGCGGCTCGACGACGGGACCCAGCCCGTCCACGTGCTCTATGGTGGCGCCCACCTCTTCAAGGCCGACGTCATTGCGCGCATGGGCAAGGTCGCGCTCGGCGTGCTCGAGGCGCAGGCGCCGACACCCGAGCGGCTCGGGTCGCTGTTCGCGCTCTCGCCCGCCGTCGCCACGCGCGTCTGGCCGCGGCTTCGCGCCAGGCTCGAGACCTGCCCCGTCGAGGACCTGCGCATCGACTTCGAGGATGGGTACGGACACCGAGCGGACGCCGAGGAGGACGCACAAGTCGTCGCGTCCGCCAACGAGCTCGCCCGCGCGATGAGAGGCGGGCTCCTGCCTCCGCGGTGCGGGGTGCGCATCAAGAGCCTCGCGCCTGAGACCGCGCGGCGAGCCATGCGGACGCTCGATGGCTTTCTGTCGGCGCTCGTCGCGGCCTCGGGTGGGTCGCTCCCGCCCGGTTTCGTCGTGACGCTGCCGAAGGTGACCCGCCCGGCCGAGGTCGAGGCCCTCGCAGCGCTGCTGAGCCTCCTCGAGGCCCGTCTCGCGCTGCCGGACGGCGCGGTGCGCATCGAGCTGATGATCGAGGCGCCGCAGGCGGTCCTTGGACCCGATGGGCGGGTCGCCCTGCCAGCCCTCGTCGCGGCGGGCGGTGGGCGGGTCCTGGCCTGTCATTTCGGGACCTACGACTATACCGCAGCGCTTGGCGTCACGGCGGCCTTCCAGGCGATGGACCATCCCGCGAGCGACTTCGCGTTGCACATCATGCAGGTGTCCCTCGCCGGGACCGGCGTGTGGCTCTCCGACGGCGCGACGACGGTGATGCCGGTGCCCGTGCATCGCGCCGCCGCCGGAGCCGTGTTGAGCCCAGCGGAGGACGCCGCCAACACCGCCGCCATCGGGCGCGCGCTGCGCCTCGCTTACGACAACACACGACGCAGTCTCATCCGAGGCATCGGACAAGGCTGGGACCTGCATCCAGGCCAGCTCGTCGCGCGTCACGCGGCCGTCTTCGCCTTCTACGCCGAGGGGCACGCGGCCGCCACGGCGCGCCTGCGCAACTTCCTCGCGGCCGCCGCTCAGGCGACACGCGTCGGGGACGCCTTCGACGACGCGGCGACCGGGCAGGGGTTGCTCAACCACTTCCGCCGCGGCCTCGCCTGCGGGGCGCTTGATGAGGCCGACGTGCAGGCGGTCGGTCTCACGGGCGCCGATCTCGCGCACCGCGCCTTCGTCGAGCTGGTCGCTCGCGCCGCCGTCGTGTGACTGGGGCTGGGAAGTCGGCGCCGACTGCGGTAACCTCGCCCCATGCATGTCTTCGGACCGCTCGCCCGTGCCCCCCTGACCCTGATGCTTGTCGTGGCGCTCGCCGCCTGCGGCGAGGTCGGCCCCTCTGCACGCCAGCTCGACGTCCGCTCCCCGCCCGAGCTGCCCGCGGCCCTCGGCGACGTCGCTGAATCTGACGCGGCCGCGCGCGCAGACATCTCCGAGCGCCCCGACCTGCTCGCTTCAGAGGACCTCGCGTCGCCCGCTGACGCGTCGGACCGCGAGGTCACCGAGGAGACCGTCAGCCCTCTGTGCGGCAACGGCGCCCTCGATCTCGGCGAGCGCTGCGACATCGCAGTTCCCCAGGGCCGCGAGGGGGCCTGTCCTGCCGTCTGTCCGCGGTCGGCCGACGGCTGCGCCACGTCGCGTCTCGAGGGGGAGGGTTGCGATCAGGTCTGCGTGGACGACCCGATAGTCACCTGTCAGGGCGATGATGGCTGCTGTCCCGCCGGCTGCGACGCGGTCCGCGACACCGACTGCGCGCCAGCCTGCAACAACGGCCTCATCGAGCCCGGTGAGACCTGCGACAGCGACTGTCCGAGCGCTTGCGATGACCGCGACGCATGCACTCGCGACCGCTTGTCCGGCGCCCCCGAGACCTGCGACGCCGACTGTTCGCACGCGCCTGTCACAGCCTGCGCGAACGGTGACGGATGCTGCCCGAATGGTTGCAATCGAAACGATGATGCGGACTGTTCTCCCCGCTGCGGCAACGGGGTCCGCGAGGGTCGAGAGACCTGCGACCCGCCGGGGACTTGCCCGACGACCTGCGATGATCGCCTCGCCTGCACGAGCGACCGCCTCACTGGCAGCGCGGCCGGTTGCGATGCCGCCTGCGTCTTCACGCCGATCACGTCCTGTGCGAGCGGCGACGGCTGTTGCGCGCCCGGATGCGACGCCAACCGCGACACGGACTGTCTGGCGCAGTGCGGCAACGGCGTCATCGAGCCCGGAGAGCGCTGCGACGGAGCCTGCCCGACCCGTTGCGATGACGGCCTTGCGTGCACCCAAGACTTTCTCGAGGGTTCCGGCTGCTCGGCGCGTTGCGCAGCGACCGCCATCACGGCCTGCGCGGGCGGCGACGGCTGTTGCCCGAGCGGCTGCAGCGAGGGCCAGGACAGCGACTGCGGCGTCCGCTGCGGCAACAACGTCCGCGAGGGGACGGAGGCGTGCGACGGCACCGCGACGCCCGCAAACCGCACCTGCACCGAGCGCTGCACGCTTGTCCCCGTCACGACCCTGCGCTTCCGGTCGCTCGCCCTCCGCGAGCCGCACGTCTCGACCCCCGGGCTCTTCGGTTGCTTCGACATCACGACCACGGTCAACACCCAGCTCTCGACCAGCATTCAGACCGACGGCAACGGCAATGGCCTGCTCGACCTCAGCTACTTCGATCTCTTCGAAGGCCTCGATCTCACAACGCTCTCGGCGCGTCGCTTCGGCTTTGTCGAGGCGCTCTGTACGGCCTCGCGCCCGCCGAGCTGCTCGCTGTCGGGGGCTGCGCCGACCTGGACCACGGTCACCTTTCAGGCGCTCTCCTCAAGTGTTGCAGCGCCCTGCCTCGAGGTCCTTGGCGACAACATCGGCTTTCGCAACGACATCCGCCTGCCGTTCCCGGGCAACGGCACGCCGTGTTTCGCGAGCGGCGAGGCCACCGTGGTTCTCACCGTGGTCGGGATCGACATCCCGTTGACGCGCGCCCGTGTCGGGGGCGTCTTTCAGAGCAACGGCAACGAGGTCCGGAGCGGCCTTCTGCGCGGATTCCTCGCCCATGACATCGCGAGGACCATCGTCTTCCCGGCCGCCACGCCGTTTGTCGGCGGGCGCACGCTGGCGTCCCTCCTGCCTGGCGGCGAAGGCGCCTGCGGCACGGCCGGCGGCCTCTCGACCGTCGACGGGGTCCAGGGTTGGTGGTTTCACCTCAACTACGAGGCAAGCTCGAACACGCTGACAGACCTCTGAGCCACCTTCAGCGGCGAGGAGATGCGCGCCTGTGTGTTTTGACACAAGAGTTTCACGGCTGTTCCACGCCGCGCGCGTCATCGGAGGCGTCGGGACCGGCCTCACGCGACGGGGCTCCTGCAGCGTCTCCAGCGAGCGTCGGCCAAGTCAGCCAGCCGAAAGGCTCGGGGGCGAGTCGCATGGCCCGTGCGGAACGGTCACGGCCTCAGGACCACGCCGAGGCTCTCCGCCCCGTCGCGGGTCACGGTGGACACTGCGAGCGGTCCAGGCCCCCGGACAACGCCCTCGGTTGCGTCGCGGGGCAGCACGGCGATGAGCGACCAGGTGTCGCCAACCTGCCGGTAGACCGCCGCCGCCCTGACATCCTCGCCCGCGGCATGGTTGACCGCAAGACGCACGTCTCCCACCGAGGCCTCGGCCGAGACTTCTGGAGGGATGACGGGTCGCGTGTCGGCGCCAGGCATGGGCGGGGACAGGGCGGGCGTTGCGTAGAGCTCATTCGCGAAGATGTCCCGGATACCGGCCGTGTTCGCCACCAAGGGCTCGATATGGTACCAGATGTTTCCGAGGGACCCGCCCGCGCGAAGCTCGCGGCTGATGCGCAGCTGCTCGCGAAACTCGGCGACGCTCCAGGTGGCGGATGAACCGACCTTCGTCAGGTTGTTGCCCGCGAGGATGAGCTGCCCCGGGCGCAGCTCGGTCCACCAGCGGAGCAGCGGCGCATAGGCCTGCGCGGTCTGGGTCGTCGGCCAGTAGAGCTGGGGCGCCACATAGTCGACGTGGCCGTCGAGGATCCACCGCTTCGGGTCGGCGTAGAGGCTCGCATACTGGTCGAGTCCGCTGATTCCGGGGGGTTGTCCGGGACGGTAGATGCCGAACGGCGCGATGCCGAAGCGGCATCCGGGGTCGATGTCGCGAATCGTCCGAAAGACGTCGGCCACCATGCGGTTGACGTTGTCGCGGCGCCAGTCGTCGCGAGACAGGGCGCCCCCCGTGGCCTTGTAGGCTGCGTACGTGGCGTCGTCCGGGAACGGACCGTCGGGGTAGGGGTAGAAGTAGTCATCGAAGTGGATGCCGTCGAGGCGATAGCGCGTCACGAGATCGGCGACGACGTCGAGAAGTCGCTGTTGCACGACAGGGACACCGGGATCCATCCATCCGAGCCCGTCGTACGCGTAGACGTGTTCAGGGTGCAGCGAGGCGATGTGCGGCGCCACGGTGGCCGCGCCCGACGCAGTCTTTGCGCGGTAGGGGTTGAGCCACGCATGGATCTCGATGTTTCGGGCGTGGGCCACCTCGAGCAGGTAGGCGAGCGGATCGAGGCCGGGGTCGCGCCCCTGGGTGCCGGTCAGGAAGCGAGACCAGGGCTCGAGCGTCGAGGCGTAGAGCGCGTCACCCTCGGGCCGGACCTGGAACACGATGGCGTTGAGGCCGGCCGTGGCCGTCGTGTCCACGAGTGCATCGAGCTCGGCGCGGAGCTGTGCGGGCGTGAGCCCCTTCTTCGACGGGAAGTTGATGTTCCAGACCGTCGCGACCCACACCGCTCGTAGCTCGCGCGGGTGCGAGACGGCGACGGTCTCGGGCGTTGTCGGAAGCTCACCTGCGCCCGCGTCCGAGGCCAAGTCGGGTGTACCGAGGTCGGCTGCGGTGGCGGAATCGGGCGTAGAGCCGAGGTCGGTCGGGGTCGGCGCGTCCGGTGTAAGGGTGGCATCCCCCCCCGAGCTCCCGGCGAACGCGTCGGGGCTGGCGCCGACCGGCGAGGCGATTCGGTGTCCGAGGACGGTCAGACGGTCGGCTTCCGGCGTGCAAGCGACCATGAGACTGGCCGCTACGCTGAGCGTGAGCGAAGGTCGGGCGTTGGTGACGCGCATGGCGGCTCCTCGGGGCCGAGGCGCCCCTCCATGACCTGACGTTGCCCGAGGCGGACGGTGCGCGCAAGCAGGAGCGGGCGCTCAAGCGCAGTCTTCCGGGCCTGTGAGGCCGGGCTGGACCACGATGCACGGCGGCGGCGAGGGTTGACAGCGCCAGCCTCCGTGCTACCTTCCGACCCGCATACCGGTCATGGGGAGGCCCACGTTGAGCGACCCGAATCAGCCCGCGGATGGCATCAAGCGACCCTTGGACCTCAAAGCGCGCCTCCGCACAGGCGCGCCTGGACCCTCAGGGGCGCCTGCGCCGGCCTCTTCCGGCACGCTGCCGCCGCCCCCGTCGTCGGCCGCGACCCTTCCGCCCCCGCCGGCCCGCGTCGCGAAGGTCGAGGCCCCGACCGCCGAGAGCATCGAAGCCGCCCGCCGGCGCGCCGAGGAGCATGCGCGGGAGGCGGGTCCCGCCTTCGAGGAGTTCTCGATCGGCGGGGCGCCCGACAAGACGCCGGTGCCGACCGTGACGCAGGGAGGGCGCGTCGAATACGTCGACGTCCCCGTGCACGAGCTGACGCCCGAGATGAAGCAGCGTCAACGGAACCTGCTCGTCGGCATCTCCCTCGGCGCGGCCGTCGTGGCCTTCCTGCTCGGCCTCGCCTTCAGCTCGGCGGGGGCGATGTCGGCGCTGAAGGAGAACATGGTCTTCGAGGCGCAGGAGAAGCTCGCTTCGCTGAAGAACCAGCAGCCGAACTTCGACCGCATGAAGACGCTCGCGGCCGACCTCAAGACTTTCAACGACAAGATCGTCGCGCTGAACGCTGCCAACGAGAAGGCGGCGGCCGAGGGCGGCGAGGTCAAGGAGCTCGCGTCGCTCGAGAACGACGTGGCCGCGCTGCTTGGCACCGTCGGGGCGTTCGTGGAAGCGAAGCCAGCCGTCGATCCCGGGCTCATCATCGGTTCCGCGATCTACAACGGGCCGCTCATCTCGAGCGTCCTCGCCTTCGCCCAGCGGACCCAGGTCGCGATGGCCCACGCGACAGCCCTCCTCGAGGAGGCCCAGACCCTCGTCGCGATGTGGCGTCCAGTCCCCGCCGACCAGCAGACTGTCCTCGTCTTCGTCGAGCCCGTCGAGCGCGAGCACCCCGAGTTCGGCAAGGTCATGATGGCGAAGGGCCAGATGATCAAGGACTTCGGCAAGGTCGCCAAGGTCGACGTCAAGGCCGCCGACGGCCGCCCGGCAGGCCTCGAGTATCACCAGATGGTGGTGCTTGGTGGCGAGAAGGAACCGAAGCAGGTCAAGACGACGCAGGTCGCGCAGACGGACCTCGGGCCCTTCTTCAACACCGAGTTGACCGCCAAGAAGAACGTGTCGATCGCGCGTCTCGTCGAGCTCTCGGGCCGTCTGCAGAAGTCGCTCGAGGGCTGCAGCCCCGACGCCACCCTCGCGGAGATCCGGAAGTTTCTCTCGGAGGCCGGCGCCGTCGAGGGCGAGTCTGACGCGACCGAGCCGGCGCCTGCCGCTGAGACGGCGCCCGCCGAGTAACCCTTCCGTCAGCGGGCAAGCCCACCGACTGGCGTGGGTGGCGCATGACCGCGAGGGTCAGAAGTCAGCGGCGTGGGCGAAGATCCCGGGAAGGCCGCCGGTGTGGATGAAGACGACCCGCGACCCGAAACGGCGCGGGTCTTCGCGCATGCTCAAGATGAGGCCGCGGAAGGCCTTGTTCGTGTAGACGGGGTCGAGGAGCAAACCGTCGCGGCGGGCGGTCTCCTTCAGGAAGGCGAGCTCGTCCGGGGTTGTCAGCGCGTAGCCACGCCCCTGGAAGCCCTCGAGGACGCTGTAGCGCGCGCGGGCGGCGAGGTCCGCGCCGTGTTCGCGGGCCGCGTCGCCGATGATGCGCTCGACGATGGCCGAGAAGTACGCAGCGTCATCGCAGACGGCGATCCCGACCGCGTGGGTCGCTCCGCCCGGCTGCCCGGCGGCAAGCCCGATGGCGAGCCCCGCGAGCGTCCCGCCCGAGCCGGTCGCTGCGACGATCGTGTCGGGCGGTGCGTCCCGCATCGCGCCGAGGATCTCCGGGACGACCGTCGCGTAGCCCATGGAGCCGAGCGCGTTGCTGCCGCCTTCGGGGATGATGAATGGGCGCTCGCCTTCAGCCTGGAGACGGTCGGCGAGCGCCTCCATGATGGCCCCCCGCCGAGCCCTGTAGGCGTCTGGCGTGATGGTGTGGAGCGTGGCGCCCGCGATGCGGTCGAGGAGCACGTTCCCCGTGAGTGCGCGAGCGAGGTCGCCCGGCTCGCCGGTCGGGGTGCGCAGCACGAGGTGGACGTCGAGCCCGACCGAGGCGGCTGCGAGGGCGGTCGCGCGGGCGTGGTTCGACTGGAGGCCGCCGCAGGTGATGACCGTCGTCGCGCCCTGCGCGAGCGCCTCAGCGAGCAGCCGCTGCAGCTTGCGCAGCTTGTTGCCGCCGGTGTGGCTGTTGGTCAGGTCATCGCGCTTGACGAACAGCGCCACGCCGAGCTCGGCTGACAGGCGTGGCAGCGGCTGGAGCGGGGTCGGCAGCACGGCGAGCGCGGGAGAGGCGGGCAGGGTATGCATCATGCAACTCCGAAGGAGCGACTTCGCGCGATTTGGGTCTCGGGGGTTGACTGGCGGGGGCGGGTGCATAGAGTCGCGCCCGGTTGGCACTCCCCCCATTCGAGTGCCAGTTCGGGTCCCGGCAGGGGCCCGGGCCTCGCCAGCGCCGCTCTTTGCACGCGGCGCCAACAGCATCAAAGGATTCCGGAGCAGCGCATGAAGATCAAACCCCTGCATGACCGCGTCATCGTGAAGCGCGTCGAGGACGACACCATCTCCCGCGGTGGAATCATCATCCCGGACACGGCCAAGGAAAAGCCGGCCAAGGGGCGCGTCGTCGCCGCAGGTCCGGGGCGCCGCCTCGAGAACGGCGACGTTCGCGCTCTGACGGTGCGCGAGGGCGACCTCGTCCTGTTTTCGAAGTACGGCGGTACCGAGGTGAAGATCGAGGGCGAAGAGCACCTCATCCTGCGCGAGGACGACATCCTCGGCATCTTCGGCTGAACCCGCTCGCCCCTGACCCCCTGATACACAGTTCGCAACGAGGTTGGAAATGGC